>ENA-UOWE01004997-UOWE01004997.1-activated-sludge-metagenome-genome-assembly--contig:-NODE-4997-length-12385-cov-4.646067_pt1 | contig 12385 bp, 10 predicted proteins | sample MGYA00249841_ERZ761562 | MGnify/ENA primary metagenome ERZ761562 (study PRJEB28883, sample SAMN05720200) | activated sludge metagenome | isolation source: Anaerobic digester | place: Japan... | reverse complement strand
ATCTACGACGTGCGCGAGATCATCGCCCGGCTGGTGGACGGCTCGCGCCTAACCGAGTTCAAAGCCCGCTATGGCCCGACCGTCGTCTGCGGCTTCGCCCACATCCTGGGCATCCCCGTCGGCATCGTTGCCAACAACGGCCTGCTGTTCAGCGAATCGTCCCTCAAGGCGACCCACTTCATCCAGCTCTGCGGCCAGCGGGGCACGCCACTGCTGTTCATGCAGAATATCGCCGGCTTTATGGTCGGCCGGCAATACGAGAACGAAGGCATCGCCAAGCACGGGGCCAAGATGGTCATGGCCGTCAGCAACGTCAACGTGCCGCGCATCACCCTGCTCCACGGCGTCAGCCACGGCGCGGGCAACTATGGCATGAGCGGCCGGGCCTATGACCCGCGCTTTCTCTTCTCCTGGCCCAATAGCCGCATCAGTGTCATGAGCGGCGACGCCGCGGCGGACACGCTCTGGACGGTGGGCAAGAGGCAGGTCTTCCACCAGATGGACGAGCCAACCGACAGCGAGATCGCTGCCGCCGAGGAGAAGTTCAAGCGCCCCATCCTCGAACAGTACGCTCGCGAGAGCAGCCCCTACTACGCCACGGCGCGCCTGTGGGACGACGGCATTCTCGACCCGGTGAAGACCCGCGCGGCGTTGGCGCTGGCCTACGCCGCTACGGCTCACGCGCCCTTGCCGCCCGGCGGCTATGGCACCTTCCGCATGTAGGGTAGGTATTGCACCCATGCCACTTTTGCGCTTGCCCACCCACGACCGCCTGGCCTATATCGACACCGGCCCGACCGGCGGCTCGCCGCTGTTGCTCATCCACGGCTTCACCGGCACGGCCACGGCCGACCTGGGCAACCTGATCGCCGAGTTCGCCCCTGCCCATCGCCTCCTTGCCCCGGACTTGCGCGGCTATGGTCAGAGCCGCCCGCCCAACCGCGACTTCCCGCCCGACTTCTACGAACGCGACGCCGTCGACATGGCCGCGCTGCTCGACGCGGTGCAACCTGGCCCGGTCGTCGTCCTCGGCTTCAGCGACGGAGCCGAGGTGGCGTTGCTGTTGGCCGCGGCGCGGCCCGATCTGGTGCGCGGCGTGGTCGCCTGGGGGGTCTCTGGCGTCATCTCGCCGGAGGAACTGGCCGGGGTAGCCAAGTGGCTGCCCGCCACCGCCTGGGGGCCGGAGCGAGAGCAGTGGAAGCAGCAGATCATCACTCGCCACGGCGCGGAGCAGTTCCCGGCAATGGTTGAGGGCTGGGTGGCGGCCGCGCAGGCCATTGCCGCCGCCGGCGGCAACATCTGTTACCAGCAGGCGGCCAACATTGCCTGTCCGGTGCTGCTGCTCAATGGCGACGGCGAAGAGGGCAACACGCCGCGCGACGTTCGGCGGCTGGCCGAGCGCATCCCCGGCGCGCGGCTAGAGTTCGTCAGCGACAGCGGCCACGCCATCCACCGCGACCGGCCCGACGTGCTGCTGGCGCGGATTCGCGCTTTTCTGGCCGAAGGCTACTGAGCACAGGCGTGGTCGCTGACGCACGGCCGCGGCCCGTCGAGCCACAGCGACTGTGGCCACAGCGCCGGCTGCGTCGCCTGGCCCGCGCTCACCGTCACATGGTCGTCGAAGAGGACGAACGTCGCCCCGGTCGTCGTGCCGATCAGGCGCACCGTCAGGGTATGCGCCCCCGGCGCGACGGGCAACTCGTGGAAGAACTGCGCTCGCGCATCCCTGTCCAGCCCCACTACTTCCTCGGCCGTGAAGCTGCGCCGCAACACTTCCCGACCATCGACCAGCACCTCCAACCGGTACGCGCTGTCGGCCGTCTGTCCGGCGACGAGGCTGCCGAAGGTCGCGCCGAGATCGCCCGTGACCAGTTGCACCACAGCCGGCCGGTTGGCATCCGGGCGCAAAGGCACGTCGGTCAGCAGGATTTGCAGCAGCAGCGCCACCGCCAGCAGCGCCAGCGCCGGGCCGAAGTGGCGCAGCGAGAACGTCCGCCCCATGCCGCGCGAGGCGGCGTAATCGGGCGCGCCGCCCCCGGTCGCGGGCGCAAGCGCTCTGAGACCCTGGGCAAAGGCGTCGGGCGGCAGATAGGCGGCTGTCACCGGCGCGTCGATATAGGGCTTGCGCAGCCGCGGCAGGCGCTGGCGCGTCAGGCGCTGCTCGGCCCAGGCGTTGCCCTCGCGGTTGGCGCAGTCCTCCGGTGGGCAGCCGACAACGCTGACGCTGGCCGCGCCCGCCTCCAGCGCCCGGCTGAGCAGGTCGGGCGGGGCCGCGCCAATGCAGGGCAGAGGAATGACCACCAGCGGCGCGTCCGCTGCCCGGTCGCCGGTCAGATAGGCACGCGCGCCGTGGGCGGCGTGGCGCTCGCAGGTGAAGACGAGCCGCGCCCCGGCCAGCCGGCGCGCGTTCAGGCCAATTGGGTCGCCGGCATCGCCGCCGGACCAGGTTGCAGCCGGACCGCCAGCGGCCGGGCCGCCGCCGGCCGGGCCGCCAGCAGCCATGAGCGTCCACAGATCTTCGGGCATCGCCTCGCCCAGCGTGATGGCCAGCACATCGCAGGAGCCGACGCAAATGGCGCATGAGACGCAGCGATCGGCGATTTCGCGGGCGATGTACTTGTGGGGGCGGCCGTCGTCGCGCTCGACCATTTCCAACGCGCCATAGGGGCAATCCAGCGCGCAGAGAGTACAGCCCGTGCAGCGTTCGCCCAGCACTCGCACGCGCGGCGCGTCGGGGTGCGCCGGCGGGAAGGTCGCCGCCCGCCCGGCCGCCGCGCGCTGCCGCCGCGACAGCCAGGGCAGCGCTGCTGTGACCAGTGTGGCTGCCAGCAGCGCCACCCACAGCCACGGGCCACCCGGCAGTGCCAGGAAAAATAGGAAGATGGGATCGAAGGTGATCGCCTGCGGAAAGCGCAGCAAATCTCCCTGCGGCAACATACCAATGGGGAATAGCAGCCCGCTCAGGAGCATAATCACGCCGATGCCGGCGACCCACGGCAGCGGCGGCAGCCACTTTGGCCGCTTCAGCCGGACGATGTGGAGATAGAAAAAGCCCACGGCCACGAGAAACAGGATGACGTGGACAGCCAGAACGAGTAGAAAGAGAATCCAGCTCCGCCCCGCCGCCTCGGCCCCGCTCAGGTAGACCATGAAAGCAGGCTGCCACGGGGTCAGCGCCGCCAGGGCGCGGCCGAACGTGTCGTTGATGAGCACAGCCCGCTCGTCCCAGATGAGCCAGTAGCCCGTGATGCCCGCAAACCAAACAATGCCCGTCAGCGCCACGCCCGTCAGCCAGGCCAACCAACGAGGGCCGCGGAATCTCTCCATGAAGAGCATCCGATAGGCATGCAGCAGTGTAACAATCACTGTCGCCCCGGAGGCGTAGCGGTGGATGGCGCGGATGGTGCGGGCGATGAACTGCGACTCCATGCGGCCGACGGCGGCATAGGAGGCATCGTAGCCATACTGGAAGAAGAGGAACAGATACAGGCCGGTCAGCCCGACGATCAGCAACAGGAAGAAGGCGATTGTGCCCGTGTAATAGAGCGGGTTGTACTTGGCGGTAGTGACGTAGTTGACGACGCGCTCCGCAGCCAGGGCAACGCGCTCCAGGGCGATGGCCCAGCGACCGCGGCGCGGCGGCCAGGCAGCAACCTTGTCCCCCGTTCCGGCCGCGGGCAGCGGCCCCGTTAGCCAGGTAATATGGTCGCGAGGAGCCTGGTCGCTGGCGCGGGTCGGGACAGGGTCGGTCGGCGGCGGTGCGGACATGGCGCAGATGGTGCGATGGCTCGTTGCCGGACACAGAGTCCGGCGCTCCCCTGATGAGAAGTGGGGTACAGAGGCGGCCATGACAGCCACCTCTGTACGGATTGAGATTGCCTGGCGGCGCTGAGCCGGCCAGGCGTGGCCAGAAAGGGATTACTTCAGCGTCAGCGTGTAGGCGACGATGTCGTTGATCTCCTGTTCGGTCAGGTCGGTCGCATAGTTCTGATACATCAAGCCTTCGGCGAAGCCCTCGACGACGTAGGCGTTCGGCTCGACAATGGATTGGTGGATGTACTCGGCCGCCGTCATGCCAGGCACGCGGCTCTCGGCGCGAGTAGCCAAGCCGGCCTGCGACGGGCCAACGATGACGACGTCCGGTTCCAACGAGTGGCAGGTGATGCAGCCAGGGGCGTTGTTCGCGCCGATGGTGGCCTGCGAGAAGAGCTTCTCGCCGTTGGCAGCGTTGCCAACGGCGGCGGTGTCGCCCGTGTTGTCGGCCGTCGTCTCATCGGTGTTGCCACCGCCGCCACACGCGGCCAATGCCAACAGGAACAAACTGATCAGTAACATCAACAGCGTTTTTTTGGACATAGGTGTACCTCCACGTACACGTATTACTCGGCCAACACCAGTCTAACCGTCTAGCGAATCTGTACGCCGGGCGAAGTCAGATTGATATTGGCGATCATGCTTACCAGCACAGGGCCGTAAGCAACGAGAATCAACAGGACGGTGGCGACAATCCATGGCCGCCAACTGTCCAACCAGCCGGGTGTCTCATACTCCGGATGCAACGGCTCGGCCACCGGCATTTCCGCGCGCACCTCAGCGCGTTGGCGCGACAGTGCCGTGGCCAGCATGTTGCCGAAGAACAGCAAGCCGCTGATGCCCAGAATGATGCCGCCGATGGCCGCCTCGATCTGCAATGGGTTCCAGGCAGGGTCAACATAGGGAGACAGACCCAGGGCGGTGCGGCGCGGTGCGCCGAAGTTCAGGCCGAGAATATGCAGCGCGTTCGACATCAGCAGCATGCCGATAAACCACGTCCAGGCCTGCGCCAACGCAGCACGACGGCTGGCCAGCGGCTTACCCGTTAATGCCGGTACAAGCCAGTAGGCGATGCCGAAGAAAGTGAGGGTGACGGCCGAACCGACAGTCAAATGGAAATGGCCAGGTACCCAGGCTGTATTGTGAATGGCCAGATTCAGATTGTACGACGCATTGGTTAAACCGCCAATACCGCCGAAGACGAACAAGATCATGGCCAGGTTCTGGGCCGTGTATGATGGATTACCCCACGGCAGCTTCGGAATCCAGCCCAGCAGACCTTTGCCACCGCGCGCCCGCCCGCCAATCTCCAGCGAGGCAACAACCGTAAAGGCCGTGGCCATGCTGGGCAGGAAGAGCGAGTAGGTAATCACGGCGTGAATGGCCTTCCAGCCGGCCGGAACGCCGGGGTCCAGGAATTGGTGATGGAGACCAACCGGGATGGAAAGTACCAGGAATAGCCAGAAGACCAGCCGCGCCAGCTGCTCGCTGAACATCTTGCCGCCGGCCTGCTTGGGCAACATGGCATACCAGGAAACATAGGCCGGTAGCAGCCAGAAATACACCAGGGGATGACCTGTGAACCAGAAGAAAGTCCGCGCCAGTTGGGGGTCGGTGCCTTCCGTCCAGCCGAGCACCCACGGAATGATCAGCGCCAGGATTTCGGTCGCCACACCCAGAGTGGCGATCTGCCACATGACCATCGTGATGATGCTGGCCAGGGCGATGAAGGGCGTCTTCTGGCCGGGGTTGTCCTTACGCCACTGCCAGTAGGTCGAGTAACTTAACCCGCCTACCCACGAACCAACCACCACCAGCACCAGGCCAAGATAGAAGAAGATGCTGGCCTTCATGGGGGGGTAGAAAGTATAGAGTACCGTGGCCAGGTTCGTCAGGATCGGGATGGCAGCCATGATCAGGCCGGTGATCATCATCACCAGGGCCAGTAGATTGACGCGCGGCCGGCTGAGCGGCCGGCCGAGGCTGCGCGGCACGGCGTAGGTGAAGAAGCCAACGATGAAAAAGGTCGTCCAGACGAGGGCATTAAGTACACCGTGGGCGGTCAGACCCTGATAGTATGACTGAATGCGCACGCTACCAATGCCGATCTTGGCCAGCGTCGGGTATAGGTTGATGCCAACGTGTTCCAGCTTCTGGAGCGGCCCAAAGGACCCACCGATGAATAGGGCCACCATGGCAATCGTGATGTACCAGGCCGTCAGACGATCCTCGCGCTTGAAGGTCCCCGGTGGCAAGGCAGCCACCCCGGCAACATCCCCTGCTTGTGCTTTGCGTTTGGTCATTGATTCTGTGTCCTCCTAAGGCGTCGCCTTACTCTTCGACCACCAATTGGCCATACATCGTATGGTGCAACGCACCGCAGTACTCATGGCAAATGAAGTTATACGTGCCGGGCGTGTCAAAGGTGGCCGTCAACCGGGCCACTTCGCCCGGCAGAGCCATCATGTTGATGTTCGTCCCGGACAGCTTAAAGCCGTGCTGCACGTCCTTGCTGGTCACATAGAATGTCACCCGCGAACCCTGGGGAATGGTGATGGTGGCCGGCGTGAACTGCCACATCTGCGCCAGAATATAAACTTCGTAGTTGCCGGGAGAGAGTTCCCGCAGGCGGTTTTCGACTGGCTCACCCCAGGGCGAGGGCGGCGTGGCCACTGTGCGCGGATCGACCCGCTCGGTGGCCGTCGGCACGCGAATGCCATAGGCAAAGCTGCTGACGGCCAACGCGCCCATGAAGACGACAAGGAGCGCCACCGCTGCGGACAGGAATAGCCGTTCGTAGCGATCGATGTGCATTACTGCGTCACTCCTCTGGACAGCAAAGTCAGATAGGCGCTGCCCCACAACGCGATGATGAGTATGATGAAGATGACCATCAGGGCGATGGTCCCTTGGGGTGTCTTGTAGCGATCCTTGTCGTTCATGCAACCTCCTTCGTTGTCACTTCATTTACGCCGCCGACACCTCTACGGCGGCGATGGCTCACTTTTACTGGCGCACCAGCCAGCGCATATCCTCGGCGATCGCCTCGCCGGGCGTCTCAAAGCTGTAGATCACCCGCAGATAGCCCTCGCGGTCAATCGCCAGGACCGACGTGGTGTGATCGACCAGGTAACCGGTGGCCGCTGAACCCTCGTGGGCATTGTAGTAGATGCCCAGGGGCGTCGCCGCGGCCAGAATCTCTTCGTCTGTGCCCGTCAGCCCCAGAAAGGATGGATCGAAGTGGGCCAGGTATTCGCGCAACACCTCTGGCGTGTCGCGCTGCGGATCAACGCTGATCATGACGACCTGTACGTCATCGGCCGACTGTCCCAACACTGCCGGAACCTTCTTCAGCTCGTTCAGCGTCGTCGGGCAGGCATCGGGGCAAAAGGTGTAGCCGAAGTAGACCAGCAATACCTTGCCGCGCAAATCGCTCAGGCTAACACGCTCGCCCGTGCTGGCGTCCAGGGTGAAGTCGGGCACACGGTCGGGCGACTGGACGACCGTGCCGTGCAACTGGGGTGGAACAAAAGGCAGGCGGCCGTTGACCAGGCTCCAGACGGCCACGCCGCCGATGAGCAACAGCGCCACCAGACCGGCCCATAGGAGGGCGCTGGGGCGCTTGGCGCGCGGGGGCTTCATGGTGGCGTCGGTCTTGTCGGGTTGAAGGGCCATGGTCTATTTTAGCGCGGGTAACACAGGAACAAATGCGCCGCCTCGTAGCCCAGACGAACGACGCCATTGCTGTTGGCGGCCTCCTTGAGCAACAGGTTCACGTCGCGAGCAATGAGCGCCGGGTCGGGCGTGCCGGTGCGATACTCAGCGCGCATAATGCCCAGGTGGTCTACCAGCACGTAGCGGGGGTCGAACCTCACGCGCGGCGAGGCGTCCCCGGCCTGCAAATCCGGCGGTGAGTAGTAGACGCCGAAGCCGCCCCCCACGGTCGCTCGCGTACGCGCCGGGTCGCCGGTTAGCAGCAGCCAGCCGGGCGCGTCCGCTGGCAGTGCGTGGGCTGACGCCGCTGTGGCCAGGCGCGCCGGCGTGTCGTTCTCAGGGTCAAGGCTGATGGTGACGAAGGAGAGTGGCGTGCCGGCCGGCAGCGTCGCCGCGACGGCCGCGCGCAGCGCGGCGATATCGTCCACCGATTGCGGGCACTGCACGTCACAATCCAGGTAGGAAAAACTATAGAGCGTCAGGAATCCCCGCCGATCCTCGCTGGTGACCGGCTGACCGGTGCTATCTACAAGAGCAAAGCCCGGCGACGGCGCGATGCGCGGCAAGACGACAATGGGCCGGATGACATTGAAGGCCACAATGCTGAGCGCCAGCAGGCTGGCCAGGCCGTAAAGCCAGGCGCTGGGCGACACGCGACGCCGGCCGCTGGAAGCGCGCTCCCGATCCCCACCGCTCGCGGCCCCACTGTTCGTCTCAGCGGCGCCAACGACTGACCGATTCATCAGGCTCTACTCCATCCACAAAACATACTCAGTTCTCAGTGTCGCCATGGTGAGCGTCTCCCCGCCCCCAACGACGCCAATGCTACTTACTCGGTCAAGTATATCGTGACCGCGCCAACCCTGTCGATGAATGAACCCGACCGATTATACTCAGATACGTTTAAGTTTTGTAGGTTTGCGAAACAGTTTTTTGGCTTCCCTATTGATTTTGCCACCATTTGTGATAGACTTCACGATTAGATTCAGAATGTTTTGAATGTTGTGAACAGCAATGCGCTGCTCATGGGTGACTGTATATTCGTTCTTTTTTGGCTGAAACAATAGACTGACCAGTCGGTTTACAGTAAACTGCGGCCTATGACTACACCCGACGCGGACAAACCCACCGCTTGGCGCGACCCCAACGCCACACGCGAACGCATCCTCGACGCAGCCCTGCTGACCTTCTCGCGCCAGGGCTACCACGGCACGCGCCTGGATGACATCGTCGGTGCCTCGGAGACTTCCAAAGGGGCGATCTACTTTCACTTCGCCAACAAGGAGCGTCTCTTCCTGGCGCTTGTCGATCAGTTCGCCGACCTGTTGGAGCGGCGGGTGCTGGAGGCCATTGAAACGCAAGGCCGGGGCATGGCCCGCGTGCGCGTCGCCCTGGAGACGGTGCTGGAAACCTTTGGCCGCTATCGCCGCCCGGCCAAGATTCTCCTGGTGCAGGCCGTTGGACTGGGCAATGTCTTCGAGAATAAGCGCGCCGCCGTCACCGATCGCTTCGCCCGCCTGATCGAAGGCTACCTGCGCGAGGCCATCGAGCTGGGCGACATTGAGCCGACCGACACTGAAGTCGTCGCCTACGCCTGGATGGGGGCGATCTATGGCCTGGTTATCCGCTGGGTAACCACCGGCGAGCCGGAGCCGGGGCGCATCATGACCGGGCTGGTGCCGCTGCTGCTGCGTGGCGTGGGCTATGAAGACCGCCGCGCGGCCATGACGACCGGTGACCCCACAGCATGATCACCCATCTACCTGCCCGTCCTCCCACAGCATCCCCGCCGTTCTCGGCCACCGACCCGGCCTGGGACAACAGCACGCCCCCGCCTGGCGAGCCGCGCCAACTGATCAGCCTCTACGCGCCCGCGCCGGCTGGCCTGGCCGCCGCTTTTGTCCGCGCGGCTGGCGGCCGGGAACGGTTCTATTGGGCTGAGCCGGCCCACGGGCTCGTGCTGGCCGGGGCTGGCGTGGCCGCCCAACTCATCTCGCCGCCGGTGTTGGCCGACGCCGAAAGACTACCGGAACAGCGTTTCAGCGACATCGAGGCCCAGGCGCGGCGGTTATTCACCGGCGCGCTGCTGCGGCCAGCCAGCGGGGCAGACCTGGCCCCGGGGCTGGCGGTGTTGGCGCGCCCCCGGCTCTGCGGCGGTTTCGCCTTCCAGGATGACTTCGTGCCCGACAATACCTGGTCGGTCTTCAACCCGGCCGAGTTCCTGCTGCCCCACTACCAGTACGCCCAGAAGGGCGACGCCGCTTGCCTGACCATCAACGCCCTGCTTGGGCCGGGCGAAGACCTCGACGAGGCCCTGCGCGGTCTGGCCGAGGCGCTGCGGCTCTATCTGGCGGCGACGCTAACGCTGGCCGTGGCCCCGGCCGCCGCGCCAATTGGCCCGACGACGCTGCGCTATCCCATGACCGCCCCCCAGTGGGCGGACATCATCGGCCGCGCCGTTGCCGCCATTCGCGCCGGGGCGCTGGACAAGGTGGTGCTCGCTCGCGTGGGCGAGGTCTGGGCCGAGGCCGCCATAGACGCGGCTGCGCCCCTGGCTGTGCTCGACGCCGACTACGGCGACAGCTACCGCTTCCTATTCGAGCCATGTCCGGGTCATGCCTTTCTGGGAGCGACGCCGGAACTGCTGGCGGGCAAGTCGGGTCGCGCCGTCGCCACGATGGCCCTGGCCGGCTCCGTAGCCCGTGGCCGCTCCCCGGCAGAGGACGACGCCCTGGCCGCGCAACTGCTGACCTCGGCCAAAGACCGGCACGAGCACCAATTCGTCGTCGATGCTATTCGCGCCCAGTTGGCGGAAGCGGCCGACGCACTGGACGTGCCCGCTACTCCGGTCGTCTTGCGATTGCGCAACATCCAGCACCTGCACACGCCCATCCGCGGCCAACTGCGGCGGCCGGACGACAGCATCTTGCGCCTTGTGCGCCGCCTGCACCCAACCCCGGCCATGGGCGGCGTACCCCGCGACAGAGCGCTGGCCTTTCTACGCGACGCCGAACCCTTCCCGCGGGGCTGGTACGCCGCGCCCATCGGCTGGTTCGACAGCGCGTTTGATGGCGTCTTTGCCGTTGGCATTCGTTCAGCCGTCACCCAACACGCGCGCGTCTGGCTCTATGCCGGCGCGGGCATCGTCGCCCAGTCGACGGCCGAACGCGAGTGGGCCGAGACGGCGCTGAAGTTCCGGCCCATGCTCGGCGCGCTGGGCGTGGGGGAGATGGGGTAGATGGATCTGAGCAGCAACGCCAACACCCGCTGGGCTGCCAGCTTCGTTGAAGAATTGGCTAACTGCGGCCTAGAAGCTGTTTGCCTGGCCCCCGGCTCGCGCTCCACGCCGCTAGCGCTGGCCTTTGCCGCCCATCCGGACATTCGCCTCTATCCCCATCTGGACGAGCGCAGCGCCGGCTTCTTCGCCCTGGGCCTGGCGCTGGCAACTGATAAGCCAGTGGCCCTCGTCTGCACGTCGGGCACAGCCACGGCCAACTTCCACCCGGCCATCATCGAAGCCTACTACTCCTACGTGCCGCTGCTGGTGCTGACCGCCGACCGCCCACCCGAGTTGCGTGGTAGTGGGGCCAACCAGACCATCGATCAGATCAAGATGTTCGGCGACCATGTGCGCTGGGCGGTCGATCTGCCCACGCCTCAGGACGACGCGCCCGACGTGGTGCTGCGCCACCTGCGCACGCTGGCCGCCCGCGCCTATGCCACCGCCAGCGGTCTGGTGCGTGGCCCGGTTCACCTCAACTTCCCCTTCCGCAAGCCGCTGGAGCCGTCGTCAACCAGCCAGCTGGCCGCGGCCCAACCGCCCCCAGCCCTGGCGCGGCCCTACACCCTCTTTGGCCGCGGCCGCCTGTTGCCCGATGACACGGCGATCGGCCTCATCGTCGAAGCCATCGAGTGGCATCCGCGCGGATTGATCATTTGCGGGCCGTGCTGTCCCGGCGGCGCGTTCCCGGCTGTATTGGCTGCCCTGGCCGAGACGACGGGCTTCCCCATCCTGGCCGATCCCCTGTCCAACGTGCGCCACGGCCCGCAGGTGATCGACGGGCTGGTGTTGGGAGCCTATAACCTGTGGCTGCATGCGCCGGCCGAGCGACTGCCACGGCCCGAAGTGATTTTGCGCTTCGGCGCCGTGCCCACCTCGGCAACCCTGGCGACCTATCTGGCCGGGCTGAAACCCAACTTCCACGTGCACATACGCGAAGACGGCCAATGGGCCGACGACCAGCACCAAACGGACACTTACTTGCAGGCCGATGCGGCGGCCGTGTGTGAGGCGCTCGCGGCCGAATTGGCGCGGCGCGGCTTCCGGCGGCAACCTGATTGGGCCGCACCGTGGTTGGCCGCTGAGACCCGCGCCTGGGCGGCGCTGGACGAAAGGCGATCCGCGGCGGGCTTCTTCGATGGCGCGGCTATCGCCCGGACGCTGGTGGCCCTGCCCGATGGGGCCGTCGTCTTCGCCGGCAACAGCATGCCCGTGCGCTACGTCGATGCCTTCGACCGGCCCGACGCGCGCCCCATCGTCCTCTACGGCAACCGTGGGGCCAGCGGCATTGACGGCAACGTGTCCACGGCTCTGGGCCTGGCCGCGGCCGAGGGGCGACCGGTCGTTGCCCTGCTGGGCGACATCACCTTTTACCACGACATGAACGGGCTGCTGGCCGTGGGGCAACACGCCCTCAACAACGTCGCTTTCGTCATCACCAACAACGACGGCGGCGGTATCTTCCGCCGGCTGCCCATTGCCCACCACGACCCGCCCTTCACCGACCTGTTCCTGACGCCCCACGGGCTGACCTTCGACCACGCCGCGGCCATGTACGGCCTGCGCTATCGCCAGGTG
>ENA-UOWE01004990-UOWE01004990.1-activated-sludge-metagenome-genome-assembly--contig:-NODE-4990-length-12391-cov-23.719439_pt1 | contig 12391 bp, 10 predicted proteins | sample MGYA00249841_ERZ761562 | MGnify/ENA primary metagenome ERZ761562 (study PRJEB28883, sample SAMN05720200) | activated sludge metagenome | isolation source: Anaerobic digester | place: Japan... | reverse complement strand
GCTGCACCAATCGTCCCGTCTCCACTTCCCAGACCCACACTTCCGGCTGCGGATCGGGCACGCCCATCGGCAGGCGCACCGCCGCCAGCCAGCGACCGTCAGCCGACCAGACCGGGCGGGCGAAACTCGCGCCGCCATCGCCGGGCAACTCCGTGAAATGGCCTTCGCTCAGGGCAAATAGCCACGGCTGAGATCCCAGCGCGTCCGCGCCGGAGCTTTCCTCGTGGACGCCGCCTCCATCCTCAACGGCCGGCGTCTCCTCCGCCGGGAAGAAACGCCGGCGCAACAACGCCATCTGCTCGCCGCCGGGGCTCCATGCCAGCTCCGCAATCTGCTCCGGCGTCTGGTCATCAGCGATGAGCGGTTGCAACAGCGTCATCTCCGAGTTGAGGGTGAGCCTCTGGGGCACAAGCCAGATCGCCGTCCCGGCGGCGTTGATCACGGCCAGCCGGTCGCCGGCAGGGGACCAGGAAGGTGGCGCTTCCAGCAACCGCAAGTTCAGGCTCGCCACGCGCGCCCCCGTCGCCGACCAGAGCATCAGCCCTTCAGACGTAATCGCGGCCAGCTGATCGCCGGCGGGATTCCAGACAAGGCGGCTCTTGAGCGCCCCCAACGAGCGTCCCGCGCCGTCGGGCAATGCAAGCACCCACCCCTCACGCTCGCCGCCCGCCTCTTCGCTCCATGCCAGATAGGCGCCCGTGGATGACATCACGGGATCGCGGCACTCGCCCGCACAGTCCCACAGCGGATGGAGGCGCTCCCCGTCCCAACGCGCGAGGCTACGTCCAGCATCGAGCACCACGATGGCGCCCTCAGGCGCCGGCGCGAAGCCGGAGATCCCTTCCAGCAAGGGCGTGACCTCACCCGTGCGCACTTCCGCCGTGGCGAGGTTCCAACCACCGTCCGTCCGGGCCATCACATACAGGCGCGGCTCCGAGGGCGTCGTCTCTGTCGGAGCTGGCATTTCGGGCCCGCACGCCGCCAGCAGCGTCAGCAGCAAGGCGACAAAAAACCGCCGCCACAAACGCCCTTGACGTCTGTGAGCAGCGGCTCCAACCAGGCCCCCCTCAGATAGCAGCACGGCGCCGCCTCCTCCCCGGAAAATAGAGAGCAGTGAGCCAGCAGTCAGCGAATCAGCGAACCTCAAAATCACTTGCGCCGCCAATGTAACGCGAACTTCAGGCCGCTCTCAGGCCACCCGCCCCGGAATGAATTCCGGGTCTGACAGATCGATCTTGCTGAAGCAAGCTCCCAAACAGCGCACTTCAGCGCGGTTGGCTCGCGTCAGGCTGGGGATTTCGTCCCCCGCCAAACTGGTGAGCCGTCGCAGCCTCTGTTCACGACTCATATTTACATGCCTGGATGGCGTATCCTTCAAAAATAAACTGTGCCCACGTGCCCACGTTCGCACCTTCCCACGTTCTCACGTCTCCACATTTCTACGTGACGAGCCGACAGGATCAACGCCGGCCGCGGATGGCGCCGAATCCACCATCTCCGTCGCGGCGGTCGCCAACGCCAGCAGCAGCCAGAACAACGTTACGGAATGGTGGAAATCCAGGCTGAAGAAATACCGATCGAAGATGCCCGCGCCCAGCCCGCCGAGGACCGCGGCGTGCAGCCCGTACCAGAGGGGTTCCAGCCGCGGCAACGCGCGGGTGACCGCCCGCCTCCGCCAGAAGCGATAGAAGAGCATCGCGCAGATGAGCAGGAAGGCGCCCAGCCCCACCAATCCCATCTGCTCCGCAATCATGAGGTACACATTGGCGACGCCGATGTAGATATCAATGTCCGGCGAACCGGCAAAACCCACCCCCAGGAAGGGATAGCGCCCAATGAGGATGAGCGCATCCTTGTACTCGCCGAAGCGCATTTGCGTGGAGAGGTCCTCGCCGCGCACGCCTTCGATGAAATGCGCCACGAAGCCCTGCGTCCAGGGAAGCAGCAGGACCAACGCCAGGACGATCGTCAACAACACCAACCATTTGCGGTAGCGCACGATCCCCAGCAGCAGCAACGCGCCCGCCACCCCCGCCGCCGCGCCCCGCGAGACGGTCAATCCCAGACAAAGTCCCAGCACCGCCAGCAGGGACCATAACACCGGGCGCTTGAAAAGCGGTCGAGAGGCAAAGAGCTGCGGCGCCGCCAACAAAATGGCGATGTTGAGCAGGCTCCCCAGGGCGTTGGGATCCACGGACGTGGAGGTGGCCCGCTGCATCAGCTCCGGATCATCCCGAATGTAGCGCAGCACGCCCGAACCCGTCGGATAGCCGAAGCGTCCCAGCGCCGAAAGCAGGCGGATCGCCAGCGCATCGGGCATGAAGTAGAGAACGATGCCCAGGAGCGCCGCGACGCCTGCCACCAACAAGAAGACCCGCAACAGCCGCTCCAGGCGCTCCACGTCGCGCACCAGGTTGATGACGACGTAGAAGAGGGCAATGCTCAGCAGAATCTCGGCGAAGTGCCGGATGAGATAGCTCGTCAGCGCGCCGTGCGACAGACCCGCCACGAAAGAGCCAACCGCCAGGAGAATGAAGGCGAAGACAGGCCCATCCAGCGGGGTGACACGCCAATCGGGGTCGCGGCCCAACAGGATGGGGACAAGCCACAGTCCCAAGAGCGCCAGCAGCGCCACGTCGAGGAACGTGGGGGTGAAGCCGACTTTGAAGGGCAGCGAGCCGAAGGGCAACAACGCGATGATGCCAATCACGCCCCAGAAAGCGACCTCAATGTTGCGGAGCATCCACAGGCCCACGCCCAGGACGGCCGCGAGCACCACAACCGACAGCGGGCCGAACTCGCCCAGCAGCCAGCCAGCGGCGACGGCGACCAACGCCGCGGCCGCCAACGTCGCTGCGACGCTCAGCCAGGCGTGCCGCGAGTGGAAGAGCCACCGCAGCGGCGTCGCTTCGACAAAATCATGCGCATAAGAGCGCCAGTCCTCCATGATCTAGCCCCTCACCAACGATGATGCTCACAAGATAAAGCCCCAAACGGCGGCCCAGCCAGACCGCCGTTTGGGGCTCCGCCATCTACATCAGCCAACACGCATGGATGGGGAAACTGACCAGCACCTCGTCGCCCACCCGCGGCAGGGTGAGATTGCGCGCATTGAACAAATCCGCCGAGATCAGCACCCCTTCGCCAATGTCTACGCGCACGCGGATGATCGCTCCCAGGAAGATGAGCGTTTCCACGCGCCCCCGCAGGAGGTTGCGCTCTTCACCTGGCCCCAGCCAGAACTCTTCAGGCCGAATCGCCAGCCGCGGCGTATCGCTGATGGGACGATCCACGCTGTGCTCAAAGCGGATGGGCTGTCCTCCCAGCGTGCAGGTGCCCGCCACCCGGTCCAGGTTGGCGATGGGCAGTAGATTAAGCTGCCCCACAAAGGACGCCACAAACTCCGTGGTGGGATAATTGTAAATCTCATAGGGCGTCCCCACCTGCTCCATGTGACCGCCGTTCATCACCACGACCCGATCGGAAAGGGAGAGCGCCTCCTCCTGATCGTGCGTCACATAGACCGTCGTGATCCCCAAAGTTTGCTGGATGCGGCGGATTTCAAGGCGCAATTCCACCCGAATTTTGGCATCCAGCGCGGAAAGCGGCTCGTCGAGCAGGAGCACGCGCGGTTGAATCGCCAGCGCCCGCGCGAGCGCCACCCGTTGCTGCTGTCCCCCCGACATCTGATAGGGATACCGGCGGGCGAAATCCTCCAGGTGAATCAGCGCCAGCATCTCATCCACGCGCTGTTGGACCTCTGCCGCCGAACGCTTGCGCACCTGCAGACCAAAACCGATGTTTTGCTCCACGGTCATGTTGGGGAAAAGGGCATACGCCTGGAAAACCATCCCCACATTCCGCTGATTCGGCGGTTGATAGGTGATGTCCAGGCCATCGAGCGTGATCGTGCCCGCCGTGGGGATCTCGAAGCCGGCGATCATGCGCAGCGTCGTCGTCTTCCCGCAGCCGCTGGGTCCCAGGAACGAGACAAACTCGCCCTTTTCAACGTCCAGGTTGAAGCCGATCACTGCCGCCGTCGTACCGAAAGTCTTAGAAAGATTGGACAGGGTTAGAAAACTCATCGTTCGTCATCCATCGCAGATTAGCGTGCGCCCGCCAGTTGTCCTTCAGCGCGCCCACGATTGAAGAGTTGAATCAGGCCCATAAAGGCCCAGGTCAACAGGAAACTGATGATCGCCAGCGAAGCGGACTCGTACGTCCTGTTTTGCCCTACCAGCGACATGTACGGGCCAAAGGCCTTGATCCCCACGATGAAGCTGGCCAGCGTGTACTCGCCGATGACGGTCGCCAGCGTGAGGAAGGCCCCACTGAGGATGGCGACGCGCAAGTTCGGGAACACCACTCGGAAGAGGATGGTGCCCCAGCCGGCCCCCAGGCTTTGCGCCGCCTCAGTCAGCGTGCGCACGTCAATGGCGGCCAGGCCCGTGTCCACGGCGCGATAGGTGTACGGCAGCGCCAGCACCACGTAACCCGCCACCAGCAGTGCGTTGGTTCCCGTGAAGGTGTTCGTCAGATGGAATGGCGGCCCGCTGAAAACCCGAATCAGGCCAAAGACCAGCACGATGGCCGGCACGACGAAGGGCAGCATGGAGATGAACTCCGCCATCGGACGCAGGCGCGGCAGACGCAGGCGAATCCAATACGCGGTCGGCACCACCAGCAAAATGCTCACCACGATAGTGAAGAAGGCCATTTGTAATGAGAACGTGAACGTTCGCCAGAACTCCGGATCTTTGAAGATGCGCTCATAGGCCAGAAAGGTCAAGGCGCCTTTTTGGGCGCGCAGCGAGAAGTCGAAAGTAGCAATCAACGGCACGATGAAATACAGCGCGCCGAGCACAACCCACAACCAGGCCCACAGCCGGCCCACGCGCGCGCGGGATTGAGAGCTCGCTTTCATTGTCGCAGCCACCTTTCACTGCGCCGCCGCAGGAAGAAGTAGATCAGCATCGCCAGCGCCATGACGATCACCATGCCCACGGCCAGCGCGTAGCCCAGGCCGGGATTGTAGAGGATGTCGCCCTTGATCTGCGAGCCGATGACGATGGTAACCAGGTTGATGAAACCGCCGGTCAACGAGAGGGCCGTCGCGTAAGCGCCGAAGGAATTGCCGAAGAGCAGGATCATCGAGCCGAGAATCGAAGGCAGCAGGATGGGAAGGGCCACCCGTCCCCAATACTGAAAGGTCGAAGCCCCCAGATTCTCTGCCGCCTCCCGCCATTCCCGCTTGAGGCCGTCCAGCGCCGGCGTGATGACCAGCACCATCAGCGGAAACTGGAAGTAAAGGTAGGTGAGGCTCAAGCCCCAGAAGGAATACAGGCTGAAGCCCTGATCGTAGAGATCGAGCCCCAGGACGGTTTTCAAGAACACCGTCACCATGCCGGTACGGCCCAGCGTAGCGATGAAGGCAAACGCCAATGGCACGCCCGCGAAGTTCGCGGCCACGCCGGAGAACGTTGACAAGATCGTGCGGACCCCATTCGGGAGACCGCCTACCGTCACCGCGTAGGCCATCATGAAGCCCAGCAATCCCCCGGCCAGCGCCGTAACCGCGCTGATGCGAATGGTCACCCAATACGCGTCGAGAATTGCGGGCGTGAACAGGTCTGCGAAATTCTTCAAAGTGAAGGCTCCCGCAGAATTGCGAAAGGCCCCGATCAACAAATACACCGAGGGAAGCACGATGAAGAGAAATGCAAAGAGGAAGAAAGGCACGACGCCCAACCAGTCGCGCCAGGGAGCTGGAGCGGGACGCGCCCGAGGCGCGTCCCGCTGCTCACTGACATGTGCCTGAATCGGCTTACTTGACATCGGCGCCCACGACATCCATCCACTTCTCGGCGATCACCGCTTTCGCATTGTTGATCTGCTCGATCGTGGGGAACACGGCCTTGGCATACGCCTCCGCAGGCGGCAGCTTCGCCGCGATCTCATCGGGGATGGCATTGCGGGCCGCCAGGTCATTGTAGCGGATGGGATGGCAGCCACCCTTGAGCCAGATCAGCTGGCCTTCATCCGAATAGAGGAACTCCATCCACAGCTTGGCGGCATTGGGATGCGGCGCATACGCCGAAATCGCCTGGATGTACACACCCGCGATCACGCCGGTCTTGGGGATCACGACCTCGATTTCAGGGTTGCCGGCCAGCGCCTCTTTGTCGGCGAGCGCGTTGTAGTCCCACCGCATAATCACGGGGGTCTCGCCCTTGGCGACAGTGGACTGCTTGGCGATCACCGGCACGAAATTGCCCACCTCATTGAGCTTCTTGAAGAAATCCAGGCCGGGCTCCACATTGTCCAGGGTGCCGCCGTTGGCAAGCGCCGCCGCGTAGACGCTCATTTGCGCCTGGGCCGAGGCACGGGGATCACCAGAAAGCGCTACCTGGCCTTTGTACTCGGGCTTGAGAAGATCGGCCCAGTCCTGCGGCACGTTCTGGACGGCGTCCTTGTTCACCTCGAAGGCGAGCACGCCGTAGTAGTCACCGTACCAATAGCCATCCGCGTCCTTAGCATCGGCGGGAATCGTGTCCCAGGTAGAGACCTTGTAGGGCATGACCAATCCCTCTTCAATCAGCTGCGGGCCAAAACCAACGCCAACGTCAATCACATCGGGCGCCTGCGGACCCTTGTTATCTTTGTTGGCCTTGATGGCCTCAATCTCATCCGCTGAGCCACCATCAGGATTGAGCTCGTTCACCTCAATGCCATACTTGGCCTTGAAGGTCTCGATGGCCTCGCCATAATTGCACCAGTCATGGGGCAGGGCAATGGTGGTGAGCATGCCCTCTTTTTGGGCGGCAGCCACCAAATCGTCATTGGTGCTGACTCCACCTTCCTGACCTGAAGTACAAGACATCAACAACATCGTCACAAGGATCACCAGGGAGACCAAACGGAACGACAACTTTCGGGTGCGCATAGATTTCTCCTCCATGAGATAAAGGATCAACAACCAGAAGCGGACACTTCTGTACCAAAATTATACTGCCAGTTCTAGACTTGTAAAGATGCATCTCGGCCACGTAAAATCCAGGTTCAAAACCAGGGAGCGTCTACCCGGAGTATAACCAATCTGCAGTTTTCCATTTGGTTTGACTTGCAAAATTAACGGGTTTGTGGTATGGTAGGGATGTGGTTCAATGGCCTTCTTAATTCACGGCAAGGGGGTTGAGCGATGTTGACCATTCTGAAAATCTTCGAAGAGCACGGTAAGACCATCCGCCTTCTGTTTGGCGTTCTCATCGGCCTGATTCTGGGCTTCATCATTGCCTGGGGCATCTGGCCCGTGCAATGGAAAGACGCCACCCCGGGACAGCTGCATCCTGTATATCAAGGCTACTATATCAATGCCGTTGCCCAGGAATACCAGCAGACCGGCCGCCTGGATGTCGCCAAACACAAATTGGGCCTTGACCTCGACGAGAAGGCCAATCCCTGGCTCAAAGAACCCCAGACCCTGGAAGAAGGCTTCGCCCAGGCGCTGGCACAGACTGAATCACGGGAAATGGTCATTGCCCTGGGCCGGCTGGCTCAAGACCTGCAGGTGAATTTCCGACCCGATGTGACCGCTCCAGAAACCACCGCCACGCCGGAAGCCGAAACTCCCCCCTCCCGCAGCTTCCTCGGCAATTTGCTCCGCGTCCTCGGCTACCTGATTATCGCGCTGGCCGTAGCAGCGCTGCTCTACCTTCTGTACAGCCGGTGGGTGGGGAAGCGCCGCGCAGCGGAACAGCCCGAAGAACCCGGGCTCGCCGGCGCTTACGGGCGCCCGATGGAAGAAGTCACCGTCGAGGGAGAGGCTGCCCCCGCCCTGCGCACCGTGAGCGCCACCTACCGCGAGGGCGACGACTTCTTCAACCCCTCTTTCAGCATCGAAGATGGCACCGAGTTCCTCGGTGAGTGCGGTGTGGACATCTCGTATGCCATCGGCTCGGGCGATCACAAGAAAGTGACCGCGCTGGAAATCTGGCTGTTCGACAAAAGCGACATCAAGACGGTGACCACGGTGCTGGCCAGCGAGTACGCCTTCCGGGATCCCACGTTACGTGCGGAACTTGCCGCCAAGGTTGCCAGCGGCGGGGAGCTGCGGCAGATGCTGCCCAACGACGAGGTGGTGCTGGAGACCACGGCCCTGCGCGTGCGCGCCACGGTCAAGGGCGTGGTTTACGCCGTCAGCGATGATCTGCCCGAACGCAGCTACTTCAAAGAGGCCAACGTCGAGCTCCGCGCCTATCGCCGCTAAAGGCCGCTCACAGCAATCCAAACGCCCGCGACCCCCTGCCGGGATCGCGGGCGTTCTTATGCCTCAGAGCTGCCGCAGCGCTTACGGCTCAAGTCCAATCACCTGCGCCTCGGGCGGCGGAACGAATCCCGGCCCGAAGCGATACCGCGCCGGCCAGGGGACGAAGTGACTCACGAAGCGGTCGTGGATCAGCACCTCGCCCGCAGCACTCCGCACCACGCGCTCCAACACCGCCGTCAGCCCATCGTGAGAGCTTTCCACCGCCACGTAAGTTCCCGCAGCGAGCGAAGGGTCGTAGGTGTAAATCGGCGGGCCAGGCGGCTCCGGCGCACTCGTGGTCGGCCCGATTTTCTCGACCTGACGCCCCGTGGATGTGCTGTAGAAGAGAAAACGCAAGCGCGCCCGCGCCGCATCCACCTCGGTGTGAATCAGCAGATGGTAAGGGGTATCGTTCACAAAACGGAAATCCACCAGCGGCGAATAAATGGTCGCATCAAAGCCGGGTCCGTAGCCCCCCACCTCGTAATACCCCACGCGATAGGCATGGGCCCAGCGTTCGATGATGGGGTATCCGGCGAAAAACGCCGCCCGAAAAGCCGTGGTCGCCACCTGGCAAATGCCGCCACCGATGCCCAGCACCGTCTGATCCCCCACAATCACGTAGGATTCATCGTAGCCCTCGGCCGGCGTCACCTCACCCAGGAAATGATTGAAGGAGAAGGTCTCCCCAGGCGCGACGAGGACTCCATCAAATTTGGAGGCGCCGATACGGATGTTGTGATCGCGGGTGGAGGAGGACCCGACGAAGTAGGATTCCCCCACGGCAATCAATTCCGTGATGCCCAACTCCTCCGCCGTTGTAGTGTTGGAATAACGCGGTGGCACTGCCTCCAGCACCAACGGCACGAGATGCTGTCCCGCCTGCAAGAACTCACTAATCTGAGCGATCGTCGCGTCCACATTCAAAGCGCGTCCCTCGCTGCTGGAAGCGATCACCTGCAGCTGCCGGTTGGTGGCGTCGAAGCGATACTGCGCGTTCACCGGCTCCCGCTGCAGCGCCGACGCCAGCGGCTCGAGGTATTGTCGCAACGCCCCCTCATCCAGCCCCACCGTTACCTGCCCCTCGACGTCATGGATCTTCAACATCGTCGCCAGCACCTCCGGCGCCAGCGTCCAGGGACCGGGGTCGCCTTCCAGGGGATCGGGGACGAGCAATTGAAGCGGCTCCTTCAACATGCGTCGCGCCAGCTCCAAGGCCTGCGCCGCCTGCGCGTCGCTCACTTGAGGCGCCAACGGCTCGATCACCAGCGCCAGTTCGACCACGTCCGGCAGGCGCAAGTGTGGCTCCAAGAGGGCCAACGTCGCCGAAATGTCCACCCGTTGCCCCATGGCCGAAGGCTCCCAACGCACTTCGGCGCCTTGAAGGTAAACCCGCGCATCTTGCGGCGCCTGGTCGAGCTGCCCCGCCAGCGATTGGAGGTGCGCCGCCGCGCGGTTGCGATCCCACACCAACACCGGCGCGACCGCGCGCGGCTTCTGCAGGGCGTCCCAACGCTCACGCACTTTCGCCAGCAACGCGGTTTCTGCATGTCCGATTTCGTAGGCGCGGGCGAGCGTCGCCGCCATGTCCACGCTCACGCCAAGGTCGGCGGCGGAGTAAATCCAACGCTGCCCGTTGGGGTCGAACAGCACAAAACGCGGCACATCCAGCCCTACTTCGCGCAGGATCTCCGGTTGGGCCTCGTCCAACGTCAGGCCGCCCAACGGCATCCGCCAGAGCCACACCCCCGGCAGGATCCGGTCATCCAGCAAGGGGCCTATCAGCCAATACGCCCCGCCGACCGCGCCCAACAGCACGATCAACACCGCCAGGGCAAATCCCGCATGACGCATCGCTCACCTCATGGCTTTCAGCATCGGCGCTCTTTCCCCACGCCGATGAGATGAACAGAACTGACACGAGACTTCTAACGCTGACCCCACAGCCCTTCATTCCCACTCGATGGTCGCCGGCGGCTTGCTGCTGATGTCATACACCACCCGATTGACGCCAGGCACCTCGTTGACGATGCGATTCGAGACGCGCGCCAGCAGTTCATAGGGCAAATGCGCCCAGTCCGCCGTCATGAAATCCTGCGTGGTGACGGCGCGCAGCGCGATGACGTCCGCATAGGTGCGAAAGTCCCCCATCACCCCCACGCTCTGCACCGGCAACAGGACCGCAAAAGCTTGAGCCGTCTGGCGATAATAGCCGGCAGCGCGCAGCTCGGCCAGGAAGATCGCGTCCGCGGCCTGCAGCAGCTTGACCCGCTCAGGGGTCACCTCGCCCAAAATGCGCACCGCCAACCCCGGACCGGGGAAGGGATGACGCCAGAGCAGCTCCTCAGGCAACCCCAAGGCCAGCCCCACTTCGCGGACTTCATCTTTGAAGAGCTCCCGCAGCGGCTCAACCAGCGTCAGCGCCATCTGCTCTGGCAGGCCGCCCACGTTGTGATGGCTCTTGATGCGCCGCGCAGCAGGTCCCCCGGCGCTCTCGATGACATCGGGGTAGATCGTGCCCTGCGCCAGAAAGCGCACCCCCGGCAATTGCCGCGCCTCGGACTCGAAAACGCGGATGAACTGCTCGCCGATGAGGCGTCGCTTCTGCTCCGGTTCGGTGACACCGGCAAGCGCCGTGAAGAACCGCTCCGCCGCATCCACCACCACCAGCCGCATCCCCAACGTTTGGCGGAAGGTCGCCTCAACCTGCGCCGCCTCATCCTGGCGCAACAGCCCAGTCTCCACAAAAATGCACGTGAGGCGCTCGCCGACCGCGCGATGGACGAGCGCCGCCGCGACCGCGCTATCCACGCCGCCGCTCAGGCCGCACACCACGCCGCCGTCTCCGATCTGCTGCCGGATGCGCGCCGTCGTCGCCGTGATGAAGGCGTCGGGCGTCCAATCGCCCGCGCAGCCGCAGACGTCGAAAAGGAAGCGCCGCAACACCTCGCCTCCCAACGGCGTGTGCGCCACCTCAGGATGGAACTGCAGTCCAAAGAGCCGCCGTCGGTCATCCGCCATCGCCGCCACAACGCCGCTCTGACTACGCGCAAGTTCCACGAAGCCAGCAGGCATGGCCGCTACCTGATCGCCGTGACTCATCCACACCTGCAACGTCGGCGGCAATCCCGCCAAGAGCGGGTGCTGCGGCTGGAGAACGGTGACCTCTGTCGCGCCGTACTCGCGCGACACGCCGGGGCGCACTTCCCCGCCAAGGGCGCGCGTCAGCAGCTGCATCCCGTAGCAAATTCCCAAAACCGGCACTCCCAACGCCAGCACGGCCTCCGGCAGACCGGGCGCCGCCGCCTCATAGACGCTGTTCGGCCCGCCGGAGAGGATGATCCCGATCGGGTTGAGGGCGGTGAGGCGCTCCGACGCCACATCCCACGGCAGAATCTCCGCGTACACCCGCAGCTCACGCACCCGCCGCGCGATCAGCCGGGTGTACTGCGAGCCATAATCCAGAATGACGAGGGTCTCACGGGCCGTCACGGCTCACTCCGCGAAGACGATCGTGCCGTCATCGTGCAGCGCCTCGATGATGACAAGGGACTCGATGGGCACGTCCAGGTAGCTGAGCAGCTCCCGCCCCCCCTCGAAGCGCTTCTCGACCAACGTGCCGATGCCGATGAGCGTCGCCCCCGCGTGCTTCACCAGCCGCGCGAGCGCGTCAATCGTCTGCCCCGTCGCCAGAAAGTCATCAATGATCAACACCCGATCGGAGGACGGGAGGAATTCCGACGACACCATGAGCGACACTTCACCGCCTTTGGTATGCGAGGGAGCGAACTCCACGAAGGCGGGCTCCTTCATCGTGATCGGCTTGTGCTTGCGGGCAAACACCAGCGGCAGCCCCATGGCGTAAGCCGTCGTCAGCGCGGGGATGATGCCGGAAACCTCAGCCGTGAGGACGCGGGTCGGCTCGTAAGCCCCAAAGCGGCGCGCGAATTCCGCCCCGGCCTCCAACATGATCGTGGCGTCAACCTGATGATTGATGACGCTATCAATCTTGAGGATGCCTTTCCCCAAATACACTCCCTCACGGCGGATTAATTCTTGCAATGATTTCATGTTTGACTCCTCAGG
>ENA-UOWE01004989-UOWE01004989.1-activated-sludge-metagenome-genome-assembly--contig:-NODE-4989-length-12391-cov-31.884241_pt1 | contig 12391 bp, 16 predicted proteins | sample MGYA00249841_ERZ761562 | MGnify/ENA primary metagenome ERZ761562 (study PRJEB28883, sample SAMN05720200) | activated sludge metagenome | isolation source: Anaerobic digester | place: Japan... | reverse complement strand
ACGCTGCGGGAGTGATGGTTGGCCACCGGGGGCAGGATGTTCATGTACTCAATATCAATTCCCTTCTTCTGCAGAGCCTCCAGCTCCGGAACCAGCTTGAACAAGACCTGCAGGTCCCTCTCATTCAGATCTCTGGCCATGACCGGAAAAATAATGCTCTCGGAATATAGGCTTAACCTACAGAGCAGGCCAGCCAGTCCAGGTAGGGCTGGTGGCCCTCCGCTATTGGGAGAGCGATGATCTCGGGGACGGCATAGCTATGAAGTTCAGCTATCCCCTTTTTGAGCGGCTCGAAGCCTTCTCTGGTGGTCTTGATGATTAAAAGCGCTTCCTGGTCCAGATTCAGCTTGCCCTCCCAGATGTAGCAGGAGCGGACCGGGGCGATGTTCACGCAAGCGGCGAGCCTCTCCTCTACCAGAGCCCGAGCCAGAGCATCCGCCTCCTCCGGAGGAGCGGTGCAGTAGACCACCAGGAACTCATCTTTCCCGCTCATTTGCCTTCCACCCAGCGTCCGCCATCAACTGATATCTCCTTCTTCCACAGTGGCGCTCGGCTCTTCAGCTCTTCCAGTATGTAGCGGCAGCCGGAGAAGGCCTCCTCCCGGTGCGCCGCAGAGCAGACTATGGCTACGATTGCCTCTCCAAGGGCCAGGCTTCCGGTGCGGTGGACCACCTCCGCCGCAGTGAGGGAGAAGCGGCTCATGGCCTCCTGCCGGATGGCCTCCAGCTCGGAGAGGGCTGCATCCCGAAAGGCCTCCACCTCCATCCCCAGGATGCCGTCATCCCTCACCGTACCCAGAAAGCTCACCACAGCCCCCGCTTGGCTGCTCCGGGCCCGCTGTATCATCTGCTCAAGAGAGATCTCCTCATCGGTGATCTCAATCATAGGCTTAGCCTCCCGCCAGGGGAGGGAAAATAGCCAACTCGTCACCATCGGCCAGAATCCGAGAGAGGTCCTTCTCCGCATCGATCCTCTTGCGGTTGACCATGAGCAGAACATAGTCGCGCAGAATCCCGCTGGGCTCAAAAGCTGCCTCCCTGAACCGGGGGCTGACGAAGGCAAGCGTCTCTAGCAGTTCCCTTATGCTGGCATCCCCTTGCATCTCCACCTCCTTCTCCCTTCCCAGAATCTCCCGAAAGCCGGCAAAGGCCAGAACTTTGATCCTCATCTTTCCGCCCGCATCTATTTCCTGTAAATATCGGCAAAGCTGGCGGGAGCGCCGCTGGACTCTCCCCTTGCCTTCTCCTCTCCCTTGAGGGATTTCTTGATCTTCCTGGCCTCATTCTCTCTCAGCCGGGCAATCTCCTCCTCCGAGTCTATCCCCATGACAAAGGTGCCGTGGCAGGGCTTGACATAGGTGAAGAGAAGCTCCTTGCCCCGCACCCCCAGGGCCACGGGAGGCACCCCAATGATATAATAGTCCTTAAAGATCTTATAGCCGGGATCGACATAGTAGACCTCCTCCGAGTTCTTCTCTATGTACTCCCGTGCCTCCTTGAATGAGGTTCTCTCCAGGTACAGCCTGTACTTCATCTGCTCTATGCAGCTCATAGCGCCACCTTATCGATCTTGTTCTTGAGTGGAACGGGATTATGGGTGGCCACAGCCACGATCTTCTCCGCCGGGTAGTCGATGCTCTCTCCCAATGCTTCCGCATTCTTCCCGAAAACCACCGCGAAAAGCTTGGCCCTGGAGATGGCGGAGAAGGTCGCTCCGTAGGTCATGCCTGCATCGCTGTGCATAAAGGCGAAACAGATATCGAAATCGTATTTTTTCTCCACTATATCCGCGATTGTCTGGTCCAAATCTGCCATCTTCTGCACATAATAGCCCTCCGGATCGGCCACCTTGAGCAGCTTGATCGGTGCATTGGTCCCGGCTACAGTCACATCCCAGCCGGACTTTTTCAGCTTATGGGCCAGATAGATGACCATGCTATTCTGTACCGGCACCTCCGGGCAGCCCATCACCAGCAGCGCACTCTTGCCTTGGCTCATATTTCACATCCCTTGACCTGGCACATCTTCTCTGATTATTGCTATTAATATCTACTATAGAGGAGATCTGGCCTGGGCCCGACCGGCTCGCACTTCATTTCACCTGGGAGCACTCCCGGCAGGAAGGATTGGGCTCATATGCCACCTCCTCCAGGCAGCCCTCCAGGCCGTCCCAAAGCAGCAGACGGTTCTCCAGAAGCCGGCCCTTTCCAGTGATGTACTTTATGGCTTCCGTTACCTCAATGGAGCCTATGACCCCGCAGGTGCTGCCAATGGCCGGAGCTGTGGCGGGAGGGGGGGGATGAGGAAAGAGGCAGGAGAGGCAGGCGGTCCTTCCGGGAATGATGGTGGTGGCCTGACCTTGGTAGCCGCTGATGGCACCGTGGAATAGAGGGATGGCCCTTTTCAGGGCGGCCCGGTTGAGCAGATATCGGGATGGAAAGCTGTCCATGCCGTCCATGATCATATCGCAGCCCTGCAGCAGTTCATCGATATTCTCCTCGGAGATCCTCTCTACCACCGCCTCCACCTCTATCTCGGGATTAATGCCGGCTAGGGCATCAAAGGCGGAGAGAGCTTTAGCCCGGCCCAGGTCAGCCTCAGAGTGCAGGATCTGGCGGTTGAGGTTGGATAGCTCCACCACATCGCAGTCGACGATCCGGACCCCGCCGAAGCCCGCTGCGGCCATGTAAAAGGCAATGGCCGATCCCAGGCCCCCCGCTCCGGCGATAAAAACGCGGGCGCTCTTCAGCTTCTTCTGGCCCCCCTCACCGAAGAGGAGGATCTGTCGGGCATACCTCCCTTTCTTTTCGTCTCCGAGCATTGCCTCTCTCACTAAGCTATGGTCTTCTTCATCCGCCGTGCACAAAACGCACGATCTTGAGCAGGTCCGATCCTCCCGCTGCCTCATCCTCCGGGACGATCCTTCCGTTCTTGGCCACGATGACCTCCTCCGGATTTATGCCCAGCTCTTTCAGAATCTCCTCGATCTTGGCCTCATCTCGGCATATCTCCCTTCGGCTGCCATCGGGCATTGATATCAGCATTTTCTTCATCCTCCGCAAGGCAATCCGGCCTGAGCTGATCCATCGGGCCGGAGGAGCAGGCCATCCTCCTGGCCCAGGCTATTAAGGATCTTTTCTGGTGCAAAACATTTGCGGCCTATTCAAAATTGCAAAAGAGGCATCAACGGCCTCTGAAATCAGGAAAAGCTGCAAAATCAAAAAATATATAAATATTGAGGGCTGCATATTGTAATTGATGGAAGAACACGTTTATCCCTTTATCGATCTGGTCGGATCCTCTCCCATAAGCTGGGAGAAGGCGGCGGAAAATGCCATCAAAGAGGCATGCAAATCGGTCTGGTGCCTCAGGATTGCTGAGGTCAAGGAGCTGGACGCAAAATTGGACGATCAGGGCAGGATAGTAGCCTATAGGGCAAAACTGAGAGTCTCCTTCAAGTATGATGACTGGAAGTCGGAGCTTGGATGGAAGGGCTGCAAAGGATAGCTGCCCAGGCCCATGCCTTCCTCATCATAAGCAATTCCAGTACCATCCGACCATCTCTAGAATCCTCCGTCATGTTCATTAGCCGGCAAACTCAGAGAAATGAGCTGGAAAGCGACAAGAGGCTCTGATGAAGATTGCTTATGTCTACGATGCCGTCTATCCCTGGGTCAAAGGCGGGGCGGAAAAGAGAATATATGAGATCTCCCGGCGGCTGGCGGCACGAGGACATGAGGTTCATTGTTACGGTATGAAATGGTGGCAGGGGCAGGATGATATTGAGGCGGAAGGAGTGCATCTGCATGGCATCTGCCCTCCCAGGCCTTTGTACAGCAATGGGAAGCGCTCCATCTCCCAGGCAGCTTATTTTGCCGGCAGGCTGCTGTCCATTCGCACCAATGCTGATGTGCTGGACTGCCAGAATTTTCCTTATCTCTCCTGCTTCTCCGCCAAGCTCATCTCACGCCTGCAGGGACCGCAGCTGTTCATCACCTGGTTAGAGGTATGGGGCGAATACTGGCGAGAATATTTAGGTGAAAAGGGAAGAGCGGGCCAGGCAGTGGAGTGGGCTGCCGCACGGCTGACGGACAGAAATATAGCCATCTCCAAGAGGACGCAAAGAGATCTCTTGAGCCTGGCTGGGAGAGAGGCTCAGATCGTCCCACCGGGTATAGACTGCAAGATGATCTCGGAAATCGCCCCTGCTGTGCAGCAGTCCGATCTCATCTATGTGGGAAGGCTGATAGAACATAAGAACATAGATCTTCTCATCAGGTCCTTGAAGCATGTCCAGTCCCAGGTCCCGGATGTTAAAGTACTGATAGTGGGCGACGGGCCGGAGATGAATAACTTGAGATCCCTGGCCAAAGAGCTGGATCTAAGCCAGAGCATCAGATTCCTCGGCTTTATAGAAGACTACAATTATGCCCTCTCTCTTATGAAATCCTCGCGCATATTTGTCTCACCTTCTACCAGGGAGGGATTTGGCATGGCCGCTCTGGAGGCTAATGCCTGCGGGATTCCCGTGGTCACAGTTAGCCATGATATGAATGCGGTGATGGACCTGATAGGCAAGGATACCGGCCTCATATGCCAGCCAAATGAGGTGGAGCTATCCCAGGCCATATTATCCTTGCTGCGCCAGAGCATCAGCGGAAACAGATGCATAGAGGCAGCCCGGCAGTATGATTGGGATGCGATATGCAATAGAGCCGAAAGGGTCTATGAGCAGACATCTCAGTCCTCATGAAGGCATTTGATGGTCCTGATCAGTGGAAGAAGTAGCTATACCTTTGAGCCCATCCGGTCAAGCGGTGAGATTTAAAGTGGATACATTATTTTTTCCCAAGCATTTGACAGATAGATTTATATCAAATAAAAACTTCAGAGTATATCCGTAGCTTAATATCGCCGGTAATATGCGAGATATAATCTACAATAAAGGGATATAAATCTATTACATCAAAATCGGGGGTGAATGTAGCATGAAGGGAGTAGTAGGAATAGTTGCTATTGCAATTGCCCTTTTAGGGCTATGCGGCACTGTGGTGGCCAACCCACCCATAGTTCCGCCTGTACAGTACGAGCAGTTTTGTGAAGCACATAAGGTATCTGGATCGGGAATCATCGATGTCAGCACATCGGTGATCGACAAGAAGATCGCTCTTGAGTACTTTGACACCATGGCCGGAGACGGAGACATAGAACTGGATCAGGAGACCGCATATTCTCAGAATTCGGATAAACTCAAGAGGAATATCTCCTCGGTCAACGGCAGCAATTCTGCGGCATTAAACCTTTACCAAAGCAAGAAGATGACCTATGCCGGAGCTACGCCATTGGTGGGCGGAAAGCTGCTCAATTCCAAGGAATTCTATGGCGGCATCGGAGCCAATATCCAGGAGATGTTCTCCGTAAATGAGATGGAGCAGGATCAGACTGCATTCTTTGTCTCGACCACGCCCACTCAGCCGGCCTATAACATCAAGCCGGAGGATCTGCCGGGCATACTCAAGAAGGCTGGCAGAAACGTGGAGGCTGTAGAGGCGCTCATGACGGACAAGAACGGCATATACAATCCCGCCCACTTGATCGGTCTTGAGACCAAGAATTCCTTCAATGGTACCTGGGGCACGGATGCTACCTGGCATAAGATCTTCTACAAGGATGTAAAGGCCCACGAGATGTTCACTGGTGTCTTCGAGGCCGAGAAGCTGATCAAGTTCCATGAGAATCCGGTGCCTGAGAGAATTCCGGTTCCCTGCGAAGGCATCGACTGCTAGGGCTCTTTTGCCCGGCAGTTTTTCTCTTTTTTTAAAATCTGATTGGGGGTCATAGCATGAAAAGACTGATGATTTGTATTGCGATTATGTCAATTCTGGGGGCTGGCCAGGTACAGGCCGCAGTTGAGGATTCAGATGCTGCTCCGATGGCTGGCTATGCAGCCGATGATACCTGGTCCAATCCGATCTTGCCATCCATGCCCACCTATCTGCCCAGCCCATGCAATGGCGATTCAGGCCGGCTCAATGTCGGCATAAGCCAGAGCGGGCCGGAATCGGAGCGGGATAAAGCATACATAACCCAGGGAAGCCCTCTGAGCTTTATGGTCAGCGTTGAAAATGAGGGCAATACCGAGGTTGAGGCTGATCTGAGCGTCAATCCCGGAGGCTGTCCATTTGAGTGGTTCAGCTGGGCCACCGAGACTCTGACCATTCCCGCCGGAGGCTCACGTTCTCTTCCACTAGAGGTCAAGCCGGATGTCAATGCCGCAGCCGGTAAGTACAAATTCGAGGTGGAGGCCACAGGCAATTGCCGGAGAGCAGGCCGGGAGACTACCGAATTCGTGGTCCAGGCCATGGATTATGCTTCTGAGGTCTATTTCAGCGGCAAAGGAAAGGCCGAGATCAGCAAGAATCTGAAAAGCATGAAGTCCGGCATAAAATCCGATAAATATGTTCTATTTGAGGGAGAGGTAGATCGGCTGGAGAAGAATGAATATCTGGTAGTGGGATCCAAGGGCAGGAATCCCAATTTCTGGGAAGAGGATGTTGTAGACGAGTACAATAGAACCTCTGATAAAGACTTGCTAATGGGAACGGAGAGTTTCAAGAGTTCGGCAGTCTTTGGTGGAGTTGGAGCTAAGGTCACTGAAGCCTATAATGTTGAACGAATGGACTACAAGATACAGAACTTCACATTGCATCAGACGGGATCGCTCAAGAAGACTGCCGAGTTCGAGACAAAAGATTATTTTAACGGCACTTATATCATCGATGCCAAGCAAAGCATACCCGGCCAGCAGAGCCTCAAGGAGTCTGAGACGTATGAAGGCGAATTTGAGATAGCGAGGAGAATCGTCTTCCGGGATCAGACCAAGCCCAGCGATGCTCCCTGCCGGGAAGGGGATTGCCCAGGCATCTCCGTCCCCAAAAAACCGTCTCCTTGCCAGAAGGGAGATTGCTCAGGAGTCTATGTCCCAAAGAGACTGGCTCCGGTGTATGTTGTCAGCCCCTGCCAGAGCAACACCTGCCACAGCTTCGCTGACAGGCTGAACGGATTCGGCAGATAAGCCTTCCGTTCTTATTTTTTAAGCTGAATCTCTTTTTGAATATAGCTGAGCCCGGCCAAAAGCTTGAAATAGGCTCCTGAGAACCGTTTTGCGGTGCTAGGGTATTGGAGAGTGAAGGCCTGGCAGTGGATCGGGCTTGCATGCCCCTAAAACTAGGGGCGGATGGAATCTAGGGGTTTTCCATTCGAATTGGGCCCAGGCCAGAGGAGGTAGTGTGGATTGAAGAGAGAAATGGTCATTTTGGCTTTGATTGCCGTGGCACTGATAAGCATGGCCGACGCAGCCAATTACATGTATGAGAAGTCGACCGTCAAGGGTGTGGGATACCGCAGCCTGGAGATGGTCATCTCCACCCAGAACGGCTATAACGGCCAGAAGCTGGTGGAGAAGCAGTCTGGCTCAGGAAATGTGATCCTCTCCCGAATCGAAATGGAGGCGGAAAGGCAGCCCTTTGGCCTGGAGAACTGCATCTGGCCCACCGGAGAAGATCCCATGGACTACATCAACTTCACCTCGGAGCAGGAGCTGGAGTACATGCCCGTCTCCTATCAGACCGGCACCTACGACCAGAAGTGGGTGGACAAGCTGTGTGTTCAGAACTACAAGATCGGAGCTGTGCTGACCGAGATGTACACCCATGCCGAGCATCTGCAGAAGACCACCGAGGTCAAGACCAGAGGATACGGCCTTTTAAAGGACGATACTGGTGAGTACGCCGACGCCAATGGCAGCCCGCCATGTTGCACCGGCGTTCTGGAAGCGAACATAAACAGCAATGTCATAGGAGTCGCTCATATCGGTTGGATCTCTCGTGATCCGTCGGCAGACAATCAGTTGAAAGGACGCCATGCCGAGTATGGTCGAAGTGTGGAAGACCTGACCGGCGTCTTCTCCATTGAGAAGTTCATTCAGCTCTGGGGCAACTCCACCTGTGGTGCAATCAGCGTGGATTGGCTTCCCTGCGTCTAAAATCCCAGGGCTCTGAGCCTGGCTTGTGAAATGGGCCGGCCAGAGTTCCTCTTTTTAATCGACTTCAGGGCGCTATGTCATCCGGCTTTCTTCATGGCTGGGACTGAAGGCCACAATGCCGTATGATTGCCTGGAATAGTGCACTGATCAATCCGGGTATCATCAAAAATCAGGCCCCTCTCGGGCCGAAGACCTTTTCCAGCAGCCCGCCGGCCTTCTTCTTTCGGATCGGCCTGGGCTCGACAACAGCCGGCGGGAGAGTAGAGGCTCTTTCATTGCGCCTTGTGGCTCTCTTTGGTGCCGCCACAGCCTCATCTTTTATGACTATCTGAGTGGACACGCCGCCGTGCCTGGACTTTCTGGGCCGGACATTGACTGTGATGGGCCGCTCGATCTCGTTACTGACAAGCATGGCCACTCCGGGGGGAAGCCTCTTGATCTCCTCCTCCAGTTCACCGGTCATTCCCTCCAGCCCCTTAGAGAGGGCCTTCAGATCATTGGGATTGGTGACCCTCATTATGATCTGGGTGTTGCATTGAGATATGACGTTCTTGTCCACCCGGGCCGGCCTCTGGCTGATGACCATCAGTCCCAGCCCGAACTTTCTTCCCTCGGCAGCGATGGTGCGCACAATATTGGTAGAGGCGGCATTGCCCGTTCCCCGCTCCGGTATGTAGTTGTGAGCCTCTTCTATCACCACCATTCCCGGAGATATCAGCCGCCGCTTTCTGGCCTCAAAGATATCGGTCAAAAGCCGGGAGACGATCATTGATTGCAGCTCCGGCAGAATTCCGGTCATATCGATCACAGCAGCCTTTCCAGGCCGGAGCAGCTCATCTATGGGGGTCTCTGTTCCCGAGAACAGCCCCAGATCCAGGAGCGACTCGAGCTGGCCCACCAGGTTCCATTTTGACTTGGAGTTGCTGCGCACCACCTGCTCGATTATGTCCTCCAGGCCGTATACATCCGTCTCCGATCTCAGGGCGCTGATAGCCTCGTATAAAAGCCCCAGCTGGCCGCTGCTGCTTTCATGAGCGATCATCTTGGCCACCTCCCGTGCCGAGAGGTTGAGTCCATTGAAGCGGAAGGGCCGGTTCGCTCTGGGATTCATGGCCATCTCTCCCGGAGTGTAGACGGTGACGTCATATCCCTTGGGCTTTACTCTGAAGCGGGAAAAGTCGCCCACATGATTGGCCTCTTTCATAGAGGCATACTCACCATGAGGATCGATTATGAGCAGGGATACCCTTCTCTCCAAGAGCTCTTCCAGTATCACTGCTGCGGTATAGGATTTTCCTGAACCGGTCTTGGCCAGGACGCTGCAATGCTTCTGCACCAGGGTATTGGCATCCAGCTCCACCGGGATATCATATCCTCGCAGCATTCCGATGTACATATCTCCCCTGGCCAGGCCGAGGGTAGCCTTGATCAGCTTTTCGTCGGCTATGAAAACCGGATCTCCCGGTCTTGCCGGGCTGGTGGGAAGCTGGAGCTTTCCGCTCTTCCCCACGCCTATGACCCTGGCCTCAGCTATCATCATCTCTCGAGAATCGTAATTCCTGGCCCCATCCGAGAGCTGGCTTACACTGTAGGCGGAATTGGAGCGCTTCACATCCTCCACCTGGGCTAAAATCCAGTCCTTTCCGCCGTCCGTCCTGGCTTTGACGTAGGTGCCTCGGCCAACCTCTTTATTTATCAGAAATTTAAACGCCAGAGGATTGGTCTCACCGACTATGGTTCCAATCTCTGCCTTGCTTATGGACATCAAGATATCATGTCTCCATAAAACTCTGGAGGCTTTTTAAGATACAGGTCATCCTATAAATGAATCTCATTATCGCATTTCATCTCCGGCTGCAATTTGCCTAGGCCTTCATGCTGCTTCCCATTTCAATTAAGTGTCTTGAAGTATAAAAAGATTGAGCTATAATGCTGCCGGCACCTTCCTCCGTCCGCAGGATTTATTTCTCTGATTAGTATATGATATCTTAAAGAGCAATGGCGGATGGAAGGATATGGGCATATCAGCTATAAAGGTGGTCTTGCTAAGCATATTTCTATTCCTGGGAATGGCGCTGCCGGGGATTTTTATGCAGCCAGAGTCATCTCTGGAGGTCTGGAATTTAAATGAAAGCGACTTTCCTTCCGATTCATCTCAACCACATGAGAAGATGGCCTTTCTCCTCAATTATGCCATCCTGGCACCATCCAGCCATAACAGCCAGCCATGGAAGTTCAACGTCTCGGACGATAAGATTTTGTTGTTTGCCGACCGGTCCAGATGGCTTTCCGTAGCTGATGGGGATAAAAGGGAGATGCATATCAGTCTTGGTGCCGCTCTGGAAAACCTGATCCTGGCGGCAGAGAATTTCGGCTACAACTGCACTGTCTCGCTCTTCCCCGGCCAGGAAGATCTGGTGGCCACGGTATCCCTTCAGGAGGCCGCTTTATCCGCCGCCAACACCAGTCTATTCCAGGCCATACCCTTGCGCCGGACCAACCGTAATCCCTATGAGACGCAAGCGCTCTCGCAAGCCGATCTGAACTCCCTTCTCGGATACAGCTCCGGGCCTGATGTAGCAGTATTTTTAAGCCAGGATCCGGATACAATTGAGGCTTTTCGGAAGCTTGTGGTGCAGGCAGACGGCATTTTATATTCGGACATAGACTACAAGAGCGAGCTGGGCCGCTGGCTGGGCCTGGGGGTCATGGGCCCCAGGGGAGTCAGGGCCAAGATGGCTCAGCTGGCTGTGGTTTTCCTGGATGTGGGGCCGGAACAGATCAGGAAGGACTCCGACCTGATCAACAGCACTCCTTGCATCGGATTCATCTGCACGGCAGAAAATGACAGCCTCTCTTCCCTCCAGGCGGGACGGGCTTTAGAGCGGCTCTGGCTGGCGGCTGCATCGAAGGGGCTCAGCCTGCAGCCCATGAGCCAGCCCCTGGAGGTGCGGCAGGTCAAGGCGGATCTGGATTCTCTTCTGCCTGCCGCATGGGATAAGAGGGCGGTGCAGCAGACCTTCCGGCTGGGCTATGCCGCCTCGCAAGGGGAGCATTCCGGCAGAAGGCCGCTGCAAGATGTTCTGGTCAATAGATGAGCCTCCAATCGTGCATCGTGTTTAGAGCGACTTGATCATAGCCGCTCTGCATCGATTCCCGCCTGCTTTAAAAATTGCAGTGCCGTGCCGTCCGGATATATCTCCGCGTAGACCACCCGGGAGATGCGGGCGTTGATCATCATCTTGGCGCAGAGGATGCAGGGCTGATGGGTGCAGTATAGAGTCGCTCCCTGGATGCCGATGCCGTGCAGAGCAGCCTGGATGATGGCATTCTGCTCCGCATGCACCGCCCGGCACAGCTCATGTCTGGTGCCGCTCTCCACCCCTTCCCTGGCGCAGCCGACCACATCGCAGTGATCCAGCCCCGCCGGGGCCCCATTGTAGCCCGTGGATAGAATGCGCTTGTCCCTGACTAGGACCGCTCCCACCTGGTTTCGCAGGCAGGTGGAGCGCTTGGCCACCACGGCGGCGATCTCCATGAAATACTGGTCCAGAGTGGGGCGGAGGAGGGGAGACATCTTATATGGTGCTGTCTTTCATGCTTATGAATATCACGGCGAGGCGGAGAGACATCACAAACCAAAACCCAAAATAGCGATGGAGCCGCCAGCAGATATGTTTAAATAGGCACTCGACCTGCAAATTGCGGATGGAGATAAGCATTATCTACTGCATCAACCTGAAATCTGGTTTAGAAAGGACCTTCTTCTAGCTCAGCTCTGGCTTTTGATATCCTTATCCATTATGCCAGCCACAGGGGCTTTGGCATTTTTGCATGACATTGGATCATAAGGCCGGAGACCGTTTCGTCGCAAATTAATATAAATATTATAACATAAATTTGGAGGTGACTCGCTTTGATGAATCGCACTATGAAACTGCTCCTGCTCTCGGACATATTCGTCCTGACGGGATTCGGGCTGATCCAGCCTATACTGGCCATTTACATCAACGATGGAGGCGTAAACGGAGGAACGATGCTCACCGCAGGCATGGCGAGTGCCCTCTTCATTCTCACCAAGTCCCTGGTTCAGCTGCCCTTTGGCCATTATGTGGACAGCCAGGCCTCCAAGGAGCGGTGGCTGATCTTAGGAACGCTGCTCATGGCCGCCGTTCCCATAATCTACCTATCGGCGAGCAGCATCTATCAGATCTATCTGGCAGAGCTGATATATGGACTTGGCAGCGGCCTGGCCTACCCCACCTGGCTGGGCCTTTGGTCTGTCAATCTGGACCGGGGAAAAGAGAGCTTCCAGTGGTCCATCTATCATACCACTACCGGGGTGGGC
>ENA-UOWE01004985-UOWE01004985.1-activated-sludge-metagenome-genome-assembly--contig:-NODE-4985-length-12397-cov-5.885189_pt1 | contig 12397 bp, 10 predicted proteins | sample MGYA00249841_ERZ761562 | MGnify/ENA primary metagenome ERZ761562 (study PRJEB28883, sample SAMN05720200) | activated sludge metagenome | isolation source: Anaerobic digester | place: Japan... | reverse complement strand
GCCACCGTAAGCCCGCCGGCCGGGGCGGACACCGGGGAGGTTCAGGGGTGTCCCTGATGGGTTCGGGCACCGATGGCACCGTAGGTTCGAGGGCATGAACCGGATGCAGGGGAGCAACGGGCGGACCAGTCTCTTGTGGGGAGCCGCGGCGGTGGGTGGTTTCCACGCGGCGATGAGCCTCTATTGGGCGCTCGGGGGCAGATGGTTGGAGGGCACGGTCGGTGCGACGGCCGATCGGCTGCAGTCCGGTGAGATAGCCTCGGCGACGGTCGTGCTGCTGGCCGCGGCGGCCCTGAAGTCGGCGGTTGCCGTGGGACCCCTGCTCACCCGCCGCTGGGTCGGTGCGCTCGCAGGCGTCATGCGCAAGCTCGCGATCTTCGCGGGGCTCGTGCTCTCCATATACGGAGTGGTGCTCACCGTCGTCGGGCTGGTCTCGTTGACCGGAGTGCTCGGGGCACCGACCAATCCCGAGGCCCTGCGAGGTCATGCCCTGCTCTGGGACCCGCTCTTCGCGGCCTGGGGGTTGATGCTGCTCGGCGGACTCGGTCTGGACACTCGCATCCGACCGCGGGTTGCCCCGAGAATGGCCCTGTCCGACCGCAGCCCAGCGACCGTGACGCGACCGGTCCCCGCCGGGGCGATCCGACCCCTCGTCAAGGAGAACGCATGAGTGACATCCCGCACGACATCGGTGACCAGCTCAAGACCATCCAGGCCGGACTCCTCGAGGGCGAACAGGTCATCGCGGTCTATGACGCCAAGGACGCCGGCACGGGCTTCATCGGGCTCACCGACATGCGCGTGATCCTTCAGGACGAGTCCTATGTCGGCGGTCGCGTGGCCCTGACGTCGATCCCCTACAACGGGATCCACGCCGTCTCGCTCGTGGCCAACAAGTCCTTCCTCGGCGGCTACGTCGAGGCGTCGACGGTCTCCTTCGTCATCTCGGGACACACCTACGAGGTCGAACTCCGCGGCCACGACAAGGCGCAGCACGTCCATGACGTGGTCCTCTACTACTCCGCCCGCCACTGACCGAACCGCTGACCGAGCCGCTGACCGAGCCGCTGACCGGGCGGGCGGAGTAGCGTCTCGGGCATGACCCGACTCGGCTACCAGATCCCCAACTTCACCTACCCCGGCGTCGGCAGCGACGGACTCTTCGACGCCGTGAAGCGACAGGCGATCGAGGCCGAGCAGAGTGGCTTCGACACCGTGCTGGTGATGGACCACTTCTACCAACTTCCGATGCTCGGGGCGCCCGACAACGCGATGCTCGAGTGCTACACACTGCTCGCCGCGCTCGCTCAGCACACCGAGCGGGTCCGACTGTCGGCGTTGGTCACGGGCAACACCTATCGCCACCCCACTCTGCTGGCCAAGATCGTCACGGCCCTTGATGTGGTCTCGCACGGGAGGGCGCAGTTGGGCATCGGCGCGGGCTGGTTTGAGCTCGAACACGACTCTCTCGGCTTCGAGTTCGGCACCTTCACCGATCGCTTCGAGAAGCTCGAGGAAGCACTCAAGATTCTCACCGGAATGCTGCGCGGGGAGCGGCCGAGCCTTGACGGCAAGTGGTACCACGTGAGCGAGGCGATCAACTCGCCCGCACCCGTCCGCCGGATCCCGATCATGATCGGTGGAGCCGGGGAGAAGAAGACGCTGCGGATGGTCGCGCAATACGCCGACGAGTCCAACATCATCTGCGCCCCCGACGAGATCCCGCGCAAGCTCGCCGCGCTTGCCGAGCACTGTGAGCGCCTCGGTCGTGACCGCTCGGAGATCACCGTGACCTACCAGACGAGTGCGGTCATCGCGCCGACAAAGGAGATGGCGCAGCAGGATCTCGAGGCCGCCGTCGCCGCCATCCCGCAACTCGGTGGCCGCGCCGGCTCGGTCATCCTCGGCGGGCCCGACGAGGTGCGGGCGGTCTACGAGAAGGTCCTCGCCGCTGGCGTCGACGGAGTGACCGTCAACCTCCCGGCCAACGGTCACGTCGAAGGGCGAGTCGCCCTCCTTGGGGAGACCTTGGCGCCGCTCATCGGCTGACCGGCTGCCCCAGGCCCAGTGATGCGTGGCCGTCAGTCCTGGGCCGTCAGTCCTGGGCCGTCGGTCTCGACCGACTCGCCTTCGTCTGAGCGCGTTGCTTCTTGGTCTCGAGCCGGCGTAGTTGCGAGCTGCGGGTCGGTTTGGTGGGTCGCCGCTGCGGGGGTGGCGGGGCCATGGCTGCCCTGAGCTGATCGGCCATCCGCTCGCGCGCCGCGACCCGATTTCGGTGCTGTGACCGGTGCTCGCGGGCGGCGATGACGATCCGCTCACCGAACGCTGCCGTCACCCGTCGCCGTTGGGTCGGGGTGAACCCGTCGTATGCCGTGATGTCGAGTTCCAGCTCGACCCGACTGTCCGTGGTGTTGACCGATTGACCACCCGGCCCGGGGGAGCGCGAGAAGCGTTCCACGAGAACACCATTCGGGATCACGAGCCCGTCCTTGACCCCGGGCCCGGGTGGGATGACGAGATCCATGGTCAGCGCTTGGTGTTGCCCGGAGTTGCGTCGTCCTCGGATTCCTCCGGTTCTGGCGGAGTGTCCTTGCCCTCGGCCTCGTCACGCGCCGCCCACTCGAGCAACGGAGTGATGTCGAAGGGCGCGTCGTCGATGCCGGCCCAGAGATCGCCCCGCTCGGCGTAGCGCTCGGGCATGGTCGCGATCGTGAAGTCGCCGGGCTCGGCCGAGTCGACCTCGTCCCAGGCCAGCGGCGCGGAGACCCGACCCTCAGGTGTGCCACGCACCGAATAGGCCGCGGCGATCGTGTGGTCACGAGCGTTCTGGTTGTAGTCGACGAACACCGCGTCGGGGCGCCGGTCCTTGCGCCACCACGTCGTCGTCACGTCGTCCGGCAGGCGCCGCTCAACCTCGCGTGCGAAGGCCAGAGCCGCACGTCGAACGTCCTTGAACCCGTGCTCCTGGAGGATCCGCACGTAGATGTGCAGGCCGCTCCCGCCACTGGTCTTCGGCCACCCGACCGCCCCCAACTCGTCCAACACCTCGGCGGCGACGTGGGCACTGCGCCGCACCGCGGCATACGTTGCGTTCGGCATCGGATCGAGGTCGATGCGCCATTCGTCGGGCATCTCGGTCTCGGGTCGGCGACTGTTCCACGGATGGAACTCGACGGTGCTCATCTGCACGGCCCAGATGACGTCGGCGAGCTTGGTGACGCAGAGTTCGTCGGCGTGCAGGCCCCAGCGCGGGAAGTGCAGGCGCACCGTCTCGACCCACGGGGGAGCGCCGCGAGGGAGTCGCTTCTGATGCACCTTCGCGCCGTCGACGCCGTCGGGGAAGCGGTGCAGCATGCACGGCCGGTCACGCAGGTTGTTGACGATGCCGGGACCGACAGCGAGGTAGTAGTTGGCCAGGTCGAGTTTGGTCTCACCCCTGGCCGAGAAGTAGGGGCGCTGCGGGTTGGAGATCCGCACGTCGAAGCCGTCGACGTCGAGGATCACCGGCTCCCCGAACTCACCCTTCTTGGCCATGCCGAGAGCGTATGCCGTGCGGTTGCCTCGCGCAGGACACCGGCTGGGCGCGGTGGCTGTGTCCGGCCGAACGGGCAATCAACTGCCCCTTCGACCGGACACAACGCCTGGTCCGGCGGGATGGTGGCCAGCGACCCGGCATACGGTGTCCTCATGACCAACTCCGTGACCGTCCAACGGCTCATCCCGGCTCCCGCCGGCGCAATCTTCGACCTGCTCGCCGATCCGGGAAGGCATCCGGAGATCGATGGCTCCGGCACGGTCGTCGGCCCACGCTCAAAGGGTGAGCGTCGGCTCGCCCTCGGCGACAGCTTCGGGATGGGGATGGACTGGGGTGTGAACTACGCGACCAAGAACGTGGTTGTCGAGTTCGAGGAGGACCGCCGTCTGGCGTGGCGCACCTTGGCGGGCAAGCCGCTGTCCTACGTCCTGGCCGGCCGGACCTGGCGCTATGAGTTGGAGCCAGTCGACGGCGGGACGATCGTCCGCGAGACCTGGGACATCAGCACTGAGAACCCGCTGAGCCGGCCGGTGCTGCGCCGGCTGGCGGGCCTCACGCGCAGCAACATGGAGAAGACCCTCGAGCGGATCGAGCAGGTCGTCACCGCCTGAGGCATGCCGACCGGGCGCCGGCTCAGGCGAGGTCGCGGCGCTCCTCGGCGGTCCAGCCGGGCATGGGAGCAGCAGCGTCGACGCGCTTGGCCTCGCGATATTGCCGGACCTTGCGGCTCTGCAGAGCCATGGCATCCCCAGCGCGGTTGCGCGCGTAGGTGATCGAGCTGTCGGCCGAGATGCCGACGGACATGCCGACCTCGATCGCGTCCTGGTCGGCACCCATGTAGGTGAACTCCCAGCCGTAGTCACGCGTCTGCTGCTCGATGAGCGCCTTGACGGCGGCGTGGGTCCACTCGCGGGAGGCGTTCTCCATCCCGTCGGTCATGACCGCGACGACGACCGTGCCCGGACGCTCGCGCTCCGGCAGGGCGGCCAGGCGCGCGCCGGCCTCGGTGATGAGGCGGGCGAGGGAGTCGAGGAGCGCGGTGGAGTTGCGCGGCCGCAGGCGCAGTGGGGGCACGTCGGCCACCGGGAGGTCGGCATAGACCGTCTCGAACTCGTCGTCGAACTGAGCCAGGGTCACGCGGCACTCGCCGCTGCCCAGCCGCTGCTCCTCGATGTAGGCGGCAAAGCCGCCCTCGGTGTCGGACTTGATCGACTGCATGGAGCCGGACCGGTCGAGCAGGAAGTAGAGGTGCGTCAGGTCGGGGTTGGTCATGGTCGGCTCCTTCGTCGGTGGATTCGTTGCTCGGGTCGGGGGGAGTGGTGATCAGGTGGTGGGGCGACGGGGCTTGAACCGCATCGGCGGCGGGGCGCCGGGTGCTGGCGGGGGCGGTGGCGCCATCCCGGTCTCGGCGTCGTACTTCGCGCGCTCGATCCCGGAGGCGGTGACCCGTCCGGTGTCGTTGGCGTAGGGAGCCAGGCTCCTGGTTCGGGCCAAGCGTGGGCCCACCGCGTTCTCCGACAGCCCGGCCATCGCGCCCGCGGAACGGAGCGAGACCCCGCCTTCGAGCACCGCTTTGGCCATGGACTCATCGAGGAGGTCGGTCAGGCGCTCGGCGGCCTCCCGCAGATGGGGGAGGGCGGCGTCGGCATCGAGACCCTCGGCGGAGTCGAGAGCCGCGCGGATCGGTCGGAGATCGTGCGTGCTGGGTGTCATGGAGACCATGATGCCGCATAAACTGCGGATACGCAAGAACTGCGCATGCACAGATTATGCGGTCACCCCAGTCTGAACCGGGCGATCTGCGAGGTCTCATCGATGAGCGAGATCCGGAACTCGTAACAGGAGGTGACCTTCGGTGTCTTCCAACCGAATTGGAAGGACCGCTCCTTGGCGTTGTACTTGACTGAATTCGCTCCCATGACCGATTCCCACGGTTGGGCTGGCTGACCCCACGGGGAGCAGGCGACGTTGCGCACGGCGATCCCCGTGACCATCGACGGATCGGTGAGGTCACCCCCGTCCCGCGTGAGTCGGAAGCGCACGACGATGTTCTCTCCCCGCGTCGCCGTGGTGAGGGTCGGTGCTGCGGAGGCACCGTTGGTCCAGGCGAAGCTGATCGGGCCAGCGGTCTGCCGACGGGCCTCCGCCGAGTTGCCCGCGTTGTCCATGGCTCCGGTGCAGACGAAGTAACTCCCGGACGGGATGACGGCGTGCGCGCCGGTGGCCGACGTGGCGACACCTGACAGTTCGTCGCTCGTGTGGCAGGTCAGGGCCGAGCCTGAGCCCTCGATCGTCACCGTGGGAGCGGTGCGGTCGATGCGGAGGAGACTGGAGACCGTCGTCGAGTTGCCCGCGACGTCAGTGATCGTGCGTTCCACCGACGTGCTGCCCTCGGCGGTGGCCGTCACGGGGTCGGGGCACGCGCCGACGAGGCCGGAGGCTGGGTCACTGCAGGTGAAGGTGACGGTGGCCGACTCCGCGTTGGTCCAGCCGGCCGGTGCCACGGTCGCGACGAGCACCGGTGGGGTGTTGTCGAGCTGGACCGCGACCGACGTGGAGGCATTGTTGCCGGCCCGATCGCGGACGGTGCCCGTCACAGTCGTGCCACCGTCAACGGTCACGTCGACCGGCTCGGGACAGGCCGTTTCAGCGACGCCGGACTCAGTGTCACTGCAGGTGAACGTGACAGTGGCCTTGGCGGCCTTGATCCAGCCGCCCGCATTGGGTGCCGGGTCGACGCTCGCCGTGATCGTCGGTGGCGTGGTGTCGCCGCTGGCGATGAAGCCGCCGACCTTGCCGTTGGCGACGCCGACGTTGCCGGAGGCATCGACGGCCTGGACGAAGAAGGGCACGGTGGACGTCGCGCCCGGATGGACTCCGCTCCCCGTCCAGAGCGTCGGGTCCTCGCTGTCTCGGGCCAGGTCGGTGAAGAGCCACGCGCCGGAGGCGCCCTGGTAGCCCACCCGCACCAGCTGCACGGACCCGTTCGGGGTCGGGTCGCTCGTCGTCACGCTGAAGGTCATGACGCCTGCGTTCGGCTTCCCGGTGGCCTGGGTGACCGTCGGCGCCGTGAAGTCGGTGTCCGAGGGGTCGCGATAGAGGACGGACGCGCCCACCCTGTCGAAGAGCCGCTGCACGCCCGTGCCGTCGTGCGTGGATCCCGTGAACTGCCCGGGCATGAGCACGAGGTCCTGGGCAAGGCCCTCAGGCGAGTGCCACGTCGTGATGTTGGCGATCGATGCCGGCCAAGCGGCGTCATCGGAGCGCACCGACGGCGCAGCTGCGGTGGTGTCGACGACCGGGGTCGTGACGACCGGCCGCACACCCGTGACGTCGTGAGAGGTTAGCGAGGAGATGAGGGCTCCATGGGCCAGCTTTCCCGTCGCCGTGACCGAGAGGGTGGTCTTTGGCTGGGTCGGCTGGTAATGCGTGACCTGTGGGTCCATGCCATCCGCGGTCCAGAACCGGCCGTCGGCCGTCGTCACCTCGGTGAGGGTCGGCGTCATGGTGAAGGGTGCCTGCAACCCCAGGGTCGGGTCGGTGGTCGGTTCGACGGCCGCGGAGGACCTCGCTGCCGTGCTCGATGTGCTTGGCTGCGTCGCGTTGGTGCTCACCTCCCAGAAAGGGAGTCCGTAGAAGGTGCTCTGCTGCAGGATCTTGGTGTCATAGACACCGACCGCTCCGAGGCTGCCGTAGTAGGCCTGCTTGGCGTAGGTGAGCGCCTGACCGGCTGTCAGCGAGCCGTCGAGCAACTTCGCGTAGAGCGCCATGAGCCGCTCGGTGTAGGCGACGCTCGAGCTGTCACCGATCCCGTACCCCGTGTTGGCGACATACACCGCGACCTTGGCCTCCGCGAGGGTCTGAGCCCAGTCGCCCGCCGTTGCCGCGCCAGCGCCGCCGACATAGGCATCGGGGACGGCGAGGCCTGCGTGACAGCCCATCGTGAAGAGGACGCGTCCGGCCAACTTCTCTGCGCCGCCCAACCTCGCCTTCTCTGCCACCTGCGCGGCCGTGACCAGATCGGAGCCGTCACCGGCGTCACCGGCGGACGAGAGCAGCGCTTGGTGGTCGTAGTGCGCGTTGACCGAGGCCAGCATCGGGGTGGCCTCCCCGCTCGGGAAGAGTTTGCCGAGGAGGTCCGTCGACGTCCACGGGGTGCTCGTGCCGGGTGCATCGATGAGTGATCCGTCGACGGTGCGGCCGCCGGTCTCGAGACGATCGGCGGCACTGAGCGCCCCGTCAGCAAGGAAGTCGTAGCCGCTCACCAGGGCGGTATGCGTGTCGAGAACGCCTGCGGCGCTTCGGTATGCCGTGAGCGCGCCAGTGATCTCGTCGGGCGTCTCCACGAGCCGACCGACCGAGATCTGCGGGACGAAGAGGGAGTTGCCGTTGCCCATTGAGGTGGGACTGGGGTCGCCGTACGGGTCGTCGGTGAGGGTGAAACCGCCCGTCGAGGAGGCGGCCAGCGGGTTGGGCGCGCCCTGGAAGGTGGAGGCGTATTCCGACTCGTTCCCGACTCGGGTCAGGTCCGCGACCCGGCCCATGGGGAGGAGGTCGTCGCCGCCGACGAGGGTGACGTAGTCGAGGTCATTGCCGGCGCTGCGAAGCCCGGCGAGGACCCCCGTGATCGCGGCAGTGACGCCGTTCGCCCCGGGCACACTGCACGGGTTGGCGTCCCATGCGTCGTAGGCCTCCTGCACAGCGGCGTAGGCATCGACCGGGACGACTGCGGCCTTGAGTCCTTTGGTGGTGTCCGCGTTGAGGTAGTCGACGGTCGCCTGCAGCTCCCCTGCGATGCCGTCGGCGGCGTCCTGGCCGTGGGTTGCCGCGAGCCGACTGGGGTTGGTGAGGAAGATCGTGTTCACGTCCGTGCCGACGGCTGGGGCGGCGCCCGCGGGAGGAGCGGCGTGCGGGAACGTCCGTGCGCTGCAGAACATCGGGTCATCGGGGGTGAAGCCGCGCACCCGCAGGACATAGGGGTTGATCGCGGTCTCGGTGTTGTGCCCGCTCACCTGGACGACATAGTCGCCATCCACGGGCGCGATGGTGCCGACCGCTTCGTTCTCGGTGCCGCGGTGCTGACTCATCGAGAGCGGGGTCAGCGCAGCGAAAACCCCGCCAGAGCTGGGCTCGGTGTAGCCTTGGTCGAGCCGCAACCCGGCCAGCGCACTCACGGCGAGCGAGGAGGCTGACTGGCCGATCGCCAGGCCCGGGTCCTCGATGAGTTGACCGGGCAGCCCGACCGCATTCTTGGGGAAGAGCGAGGGCGACGCCGCGAGGGTCGCCGGTCCGTAGAGGACGAGGTCGGCATCGAGTGGCAGGTTCGTCAGGTCCGCGGTGAGTCGAGTCCCTGCCTTGACGCCCTTGACCCTGAACCAGTCCACATCGCCGGCGTAGCTGATGTGGCCCGAGGCCAGGACGTCGACATACACCCGATCCAGACCAGCGCACGTGTCATTGCTGGAGGAACAGCCAGCCGGGTTGGTCGGCAGGTTCGGGATGCGACTGTCGGTCGTGAGAGGAGTCGTTGCCGCGTTCGGAATGGGGTTGTAGCGGGCCTCGAACGGTGAGTTCGGTTCCTGCCCATCGGAGATGTCCCAGGCGCCGGACAAGTCGGTCCGAGACGTCAGTTCTTTTCCAGTGGTGGGGTCGAGCATCGTCACGCCGAACAGTTGCGGGCCCAGCGTCGCGCCGAGGTCGTAGTTGAACTGGACGTGACCGTAGGAGTTGGCCGCCAACCTGAAATCCGGGACGATGAACTGGACGGACCCATCGGGCGCCCGATCCATGTCCACATCGGAGCCGAGGTCCTCTGCGTCGTCGGCGTCCTGATACTTGACGTCCCTCAGCGTCGCGCCGGGCGGCAGGGTGACTTGCACGTCGACGGGCGCTGTCACGCTGCCGCTGGGGTTGCCCAGTCTGATGGACTGGTAGTTCGCAGGGTGTGGCTTCAGCGTCGCCGAGGATCCGGTGACGCCGTCCTGGAAGTCCGGACCGATCGTGAGTCGGCCCGGCACGTCGAGTCCCAATGCCGAGAACGGGAAGTTCTCGTACGGGAAGGCCGAGGCGGGGATCAGGCCCAGGAGCACATCGGCCAACGTGATCGACTCCGGAAGGTAGGCCGCGAGGTCACCGAGGGTGATGTCCGCACCTGTCGGCAGCGTCCACGTGCCCAGGTCGCCCAAGGTGATGTCGCGGCCGGAATCGGTGGTGTAGGTGCCGATGTCGCCCAGGAGCAGATCGTCCAGGGCGCCACCGACCAGGTGGGAGAGCAGGGCCCCGAGCAGCAGGCCGTTGGTCCCACTCATGAGGTCGAAGCGCAGGTCTCCGAGGGTGATCTCCGGTGCCGTCGCGAGCAGGGTGCCCACGAGGCCAGCGACGGTCTCCACGTCGATGTCGAGCAGGTCCAGACGCAGGTCCCCGAGCGTCGAGTCCGCGGGGAGGCCGCCCAAGAGGTCCTGCAGGGTCAAAGAAGTGGGGGCGAAGCCGGAGGCCCCGATGGCCCCGAGCCGGGCGCCGGGGAGCAGATCGCCCGCGGCTTCCACGCTCCCGAGCGTGGCGTCTGCGGCGCAGGTCTGCGGAGTGACGGCAGCGCAGCCGGCGATGTTCGCGGGCTCGGCCACGGACGCGAGCGAGAGGCCGGCGAGCGGCCCCCCGTCGACGACGAAGCCGGACAGCGGAGCGCTGCCCAGCCCCGCGGCAGACCAATCAATGCTGCGCAGGGGAATCGAGCGCAGCGGGGAGGTCGCGAGGTCGATGCTGCGCAGCGGGATCGAGCGCAGCGGGGCCGTCGTGAAGTCGATGCTGCGCAGCGGCACGGCCCCAATCGGCGACGTGGCGAGATCGATGGAGCGCAACGGAACGGATCGCAGTGGAGCCACCTGCCAGTCGATGCTCCGCAACGGGATGGACCGCAGGGGTGAGCTGGCCAGGTCGATCGAGCGCAGCGGGATCGAGCGCAGGGGGGAATCCTGGAGGTCGATCGACCGGAGGGGGATGGAGCGCAGCGGTACGGAGTTCAGGATGATGCTCCGCAGCGGGATCGAGCGCAGAGGTGAGGCCGTGAGGTCAATGGACCGCAGCGGAATGCTGCGCAACGGGAGATTCTTGAGGTCCGCGACCTTGATGCCGGCGCTGATGAGGGTCTCGTCCGCGAGCGAGGTGCCCAGGGGGCAGCTGCCGGCCTCGGCCTCGTTGAGGAGGGAACACCACTTGGTGGCCGGGTCACCAGCGCCCGGGAGGTCGATGTCCGTGAGTTTGGTGCCGCCGAAGGTGAAGGCGGCCAGCGGCAGGTCGCGCAGGATCGAGCCGCTCCAGTCGACGTCGCTGACCTTGAGGTCCGCCAGCCCGGGCGGATCGAGGGCGACGACCTGGGTCCAGGTCACGCTGATGAGCGGGACGCCGGCCAGGGAGGTGTTGGCGAGCATCGCCTGCCAGGTTGTGCTTCCTCGCAAGGGCATCGACGACAGGGGCAGGGCGACGGACAGGTGCTCCAGACCCAGCGATACGAGGGTGAGGTTGCCGAGGGGGGAGCCCGCCAGGTCCGAGCGGAGCACGGGGGCGGCTTGGACTCCGGAACTGCCGGCCACGCCTGTCACCGAGCCCGGCGTCGGGTTGGCGGGCTGCCCGGGCGTGCTGGTCGTGAGATTGACGATGCCGGCCGTTGCCCACTGCGGACTCAGGCTCCCCCAATCCAGTTCGGTGGCCACGGGATAGACGTCGCCCGGAGCAGCTGCCGCAGTGGGGACCTGGAGCCCCATGATGACCATGGTCGCGACGGCAAGACCGGCGATGGCACGGCTCGACCTGCCGACGATGCCGATTCCGGCGAACCGGCCCGGGACTCGCTGGCGGTGAGGGGGAACATTGTGTTGGGACATCGCGGCGCTCCTGCTCGAACCCACGAGGCGGCCTCCGCCGCCCGGCGGACACCGCCCCCAGAGGATGCTCGACCCACACCCTCAAGCACGTGTATAGCGTCAAAGCACCGCCTCTTCTGTCCGATTGGTGACATTGGTGCCGGCTGGTGACATTGGTGTCGGCCTCGTCCCCGACGTCGGAGCCCGCCCCGCAAGAGTGGCCGCGGACCCGGTCAGCGAGTTGCGCTGTCAGGGGCTCATGCGGGGGAGGAGTCGGTGGGGCGACGTAGGGTTGGGCGGGAGATGAGCACCCTTTTCGATGGCCTGGATTTCGGATACCCTGCCGACCGATCCGCTGACCGGCCCGGCGGCGGCCACGTGGACGACGCCACGCGCACCAGCGCGCACGCGACCCTCGTCAACGCTGCTGGGGTGCCCGCGTGGGCGCTCGACGACTCGCTTCCGGCCCCCACAGGAGGCGAGCCGGGATGGGGAGTCGACTCACGGCATACGCCGGCTTGGGGAGCGATCGACCCGGCAACCCTGCTCGAGGCGATGAACCCCGAGCAGGCGGAAGCAGTCCTGCACGAGGGCAGCCCCCTGCTCATCGTTGCCGGAGCGGGGTCGGGCAAGACGCGCGTGCTGACCCATCGGATCGCGTATCTCCTGGCGGCGCGGGGCGTGCAGCCGGGGCAGATCCTCGCGATCACCTTCACCAACAAGGCCGCGGCCGAGATGCGCGAGCGGGTCGAGGACCTCGTCGGGGCGCGGTCACGGGCCATGTGGGTGATGACCTTCCACTCGGCGTGCGTGCGGATCCTGCGCCGCGAGATCGAGAAGTTCGGGCTGAAGTCGAGCTTCTCCATCTGACGCGGCCGACAGCCAGCGGCTCATGGCGATGGTGCTGCGCGACATGGATCTGGACCCCAAGCGCTACAACCCGCGGTCCTTCAGCCATCAGGTGAGCAACCTCAAGAACGAGCTCATCGACGAGGAGACCTAC
>ENA-UOWE01004979-UOWE01004979.1-activated-sludge-metagenome-genome-assembly--contig:-NODE-4979-length-12410-cov-9.011574_pt1 | contig 12410 bp, 8 predicted proteins | sample MGYA00249841_ERZ761562 | MGnify/ENA primary metagenome ERZ761562 (study PRJEB28883, sample SAMN05720200) | activated sludge metagenome | isolation source: Anaerobic digester | place: Japan... | reverse complement strand
TTGCTTCTCTTTCTATTATTGATGCCAGGGTAACCACTTGATCAATGCTCATATTCAGTTCTTCCGCTCTTTTTCTGAATTCCTCCGTAAATACATCGTCAAAACGGCCCAGAAGCTTTTTGATAATGGCCTCTGCCGTTGTATCCCTGTATATTTCGTATGTGTCCGGAAACAAATATCCTTCCAGTTTGTTTTCCCTGTCAGGTATTTGTTCTATGAACTCATATTCATATCTGCCGGCTTTTAATGCCTCATTTATACTCTCGGAGCTTACAACCCCAAGACTGTTTATTTTATCAACTATCTGAGCCAGATTATATCCTTCGGGTATTGTAAACCTCACTGTATCAATAAGGGCTTTCCCTGAAACAAGGACTTCAACTATTTCAGGAACCTCCATTGAATTGCTGATTCGGTATTTACCTGCCTTTATCTTATCTGATTTTTCATTTATCTTGCAATACAGCTCAAAAACAAAGCTGTCCTTTATCATATTTTCATCTTTAAGTATTTTAGATATTGATTTGACTGTACTGCCTTTTGGTATCACTATTTCTTTTGCATTTGCTTCAATTTTATTTAATGCGTCCAGCCCGTTGTTATAATACATATAGGCAGAAGCTGCGGTAATCAGTAAGCAGAACAACAAGAACCTTAAAATGCTAAACCTTGCTTTTTTTCTCATATGCAAGCACTTCTTTCTTTAATATATATGTCACTAAAAACGATTTATCATTTCACGACATATGAATGAAAATGTTTAATGTAAAACATCTAATTAATTATATAATGCTCAACATATTTTGACAAGTTTAATAATAGCATGAAAAAGCCGGGCAGTTTGAAGGGTTTTCCTTCATAAACTGTCCGGCTTTATTAAAAGCAGCTTATTTGAAATAAGGTTCAGCAATTAGCATTTGATCTGGGTTTGTGGATTTTGGAACTCTATCGTAGACCAGATTCTGTATATAAAGGGTTTTTATGTTGGGAATATCAATTTCGAAGGGTATGGATTCACCCTTATGCACCACCAGCTCTTTAAGCACTTTACCCTCATAGTCCTTCTCTCTTATTCTTATTGTAACTTCATCAGTACTGTTGTCCATATCGTTCATGCAGGCCACCCCGCCGAATTTTTGATATTTGCCGTTAGGATATATAAAACCGCTGAATTCATAATAACCTTCTGTTCCTGTGTATACTATACCCCAGTCATATTGCTTTCCATTTACATTTAGCTGGTTTTTGTCGGTACTGAACTGACTTGTATAGTTTTTTACATAGTCCTTACCTTCAAGAGGAATCCTGTCTTTTTCTCCAAGGTATATTACTCTGTTGACAGGATCATAATCCACGGCAACTGAAAGGGCGTTGGCTAATGCCCTTACCGGAAGATAATTGCTGCCCTTGTAGCTTATGGGATACATAGGGGAGCCGTCTACATTAATTGGAATAAAATCTTTCCCGTTCAGCTTTATTTTCACTTCATATTCAATTGCTGCAGTGATCTCTTCTCTTACGGCAGCTCCCGCTGCACCTGCTCCAATCCCTAGTATAAATACCATACATAGGGCAAATACCAATAATCTTTTATTCATTCTTCTCCTCCTTATTCTATGATTTTTGTACACCGCGGGAAAGCAAGAATATGTGCTGGTATGAAAGCATCATTACTGCATTATGTCTCCCGGGTTCATCTGGCCTGCACCCGGCAGCTGCTGAGCATCATACTGACGGCTTTGGAAGAACTGTCTCATTGTATTAAGTTTAGCCATATTGATCCTGCTCCATATCCTGTTTATCATAAGCTCTGCAACAGGATTATTGATGTGTTCCATCTTGCGTCCCTTGGCGGGTTCCCCGATATCCTCAGGGTCGTATACTTCTATTGCCTCACCCTCATGGTAAAAGGTTACTTTGCCTTGCCTGACTATTGAGTTAAGCCCTATCATTTTATCAATATCCATAAAATGGTCCTCAGCCGGCTTCGGCTCCTCTGAAGCATAAGTAAAGCTTATCGGTATAAGCTCAGCCTGAGATATCCAGCTGTCCTCAAGCTGTAACTGCGATGCCCAGTCCTCCGCAGGCTGCAATTGTGATGAAGCATTAACGCCCATTTGAAGCTGCCCTGTTGGTGAAAATGTAACTGCACCGCTGCTGCTGTAACCGTTCCAGCTCCATTCAGTAGTATAATTCTTTGACAGCACAGAGGTTCCCTTGGCGTCAGGCAATGGAACTATACGTTCATTAAATTCTCTGCTCCCTACTGTCACCGGAGGAACCCAGGGCCTGCCGGATATGGGATCATAATGGTAAGAACCGGGGCTATATATACTATAGTAAGAATCATAATGTCCCTGAGTATCAACCTTCTTTGTTCCCCGCTGGTTTATTACAAGAAAGTGCTCAATTTCCCTCCTTTGATCAACAGGCCTGCCGTCTTCATCCGTATACTGCTTCCTGTCAATGGGTTCAACAATCCTTTTACCGGTAAAGCTCACGTCAGGCTTTACCTTATTCCAGGACATTACGCTGAACCCGTCGCTTGAAATCATTCCGGACACCAGATGTTCGGGTCTGAAGGGATAGTATATAGTAAATTCTCCTTTTTCGTCACATATTCCGGGGGCATAAAATGGCGGCTTTGTGAAATTCGTATTCTCAACCACCGGTTCCACATTCCCTCTGTAAGTGATGTATTCATATTCATCGGAAGGCCATTTTCTAACTTTAGCCTGACTTACATAGCCCTTGGCCTCATCATTGAAGAAATCGGCATAATCTATAGTTACAAAATTGAAGGGGAAGGTGGTTGTGACATATGCCTCTCCAAGGGACTCAAAATTCACCTTGCTTACCCATATCATATCGCCCTTTCTCATATCAAATCCCTTTTGCTTGACATTCGTAAGCACAAAGTTCCCCTTAGAATCGCTGCTGACAGGAAAAGTCTTCGTATAACCCGCATCTTCTCCTTCCGTTCTTCTAAAGGTTATCTCCAGATTCCCTTTAAAGTCCTTTACACCTTCGGATTCACTTGGTCCCGTCCATTTTGCTATATGACCCCATACGCTGTCCCTGTACGCACAGGCTTCATTGAATACAATCCTGTATCCCTTGGTATTGGGCTTCTGCATCTGATATAAATAACAAATATCGTTATAAATGTCTATCCGTTTACCAAACAAGGTGGCATAAATATCAACAATAAAGTAGACATCGATATTAATTATAAGGTCCTGTGCAACGCAATTCATACCAATACCTGCCAAAGCGGCAGCTCCTACACATTCCCATCCAAGCACTTCAAGGCCTAATATAACTCCGGCCCTCATATCCATATTTATTTCTCCCGCAAGGGAAACATCCACATCCACGCCTTTGTCATAAAACTCGCAAATCGGTTTGGGAGGTGTTGGGAGATATACTACCGTACTGCCTTCGACCCCCAGCCTGTTTTTTGCCCATTGTGTCACCGAGGTAACAATCTCAATATCTCCATTAACCCCCACTACCAGGAATATTCCTCCAGTGATGCGGGCAATCTTGGCATCCAGGTCAATCCCAAATATTGGCACTATAAGATCCTTCTGCCCCCTTATCTCCGCATTGACTGTCAGATTGAGCTCCTGCCCGGTATTTACGGTAAAATAATAATCTCCTACGAATTCATACCCCGCATCAACAGTAATGCTGTCTATGCCCAAATATCCGTCAAGGGTTATTTCAACATCAAAACCATCCTCATCATAGGCGGCAAGAGGAACATCATTAAATCTGAATTCCACCAGAGGGTCAGATAAATGTTTGGGCACATATTCTTCTTTTCCCTTTTCCCCGCTTAACATACTTGTCAGCATCCTGCCGTTGTATGCTATATATTTCCTTGTTTTCAGCTGTTCCAGCCTTGACTGTTCAAGTTCAATATTCGGATGAAACTCACGTTTTATGGTACATTCCTCAACTCCGTTGGCATAGCCGGAAACATTACCTTTTGTCAATTTTATTGACTGTTTCGTGATCTCAAAGTCTTTAAAAACCTCGTTAAGCTGGGGCCTCTTGAGGGAAACAAAGTTACTGGCGGAAGCGGCACCGGGTTGTCTTAATTTTACTTTTTCTACGGTTTTCATTGCTACACCGTTTACAGAGTCAAAGTATACCTTATCCTTTTCATAGCCGGGAATTTGGGATGCAAACAGGCTGTTGTCAACTAATGCGGATTTTTCCAGCTTATCAATATTTCTTATACCCGGTACCTGCGTATTTGTATTCAACTCCTCAGGCAGCTTAAGATTTTCAAGTACAGTCCCAAGCTTATTATCGACAAGCACTACATTATCCTGCAATTTATAGTTGACATTGAAGGTAGCCGGAGCCTCAGGAGATTTAATCTTCGGTTTTATGAATATCTCCTCAAGAGGCAGGTTGATTCCGGGGGCCGTCTGTACCTGAGGCATACTATCGGGAGCTGTCTGAATAGGCAGCATATTTGGGGTGGGCACAGGCTCCTTCGAAGTATAGTCCTCGGATGAATCGGTCTTATCCGGTGAAGCTGGTGTTTTTATCAGTTGTTTGGTTGTTGGCTCCTGAGTGTCCTCTGATTTCGTTCCGGACTTTAATGGCAGGTTCTGAGCTGCGTAGATAGGTTGTATTTGTGAGAATAACATAATAAAGCACAGAACAAAAGCTATAAGTTTTCTGCCTTGTTCTCTCTTCATTGCATGAACCTCCTATTAATCTTATACTCTAATAATAGTACAACTGGTAAAATAATGCTATAACAAAGCATAAAAAAAGGAGCATTAAAATGAAATGCTCCCTTACTTATTCCTGGCTTTTGCCCTGAGGCTGCTGTTCAATATCCTCTTCCGAAGCCTTATTGATTTAGGAGTTACTTCCACAAGCTCATCCGCCGTAATGAATTCAAGGCATTCCTCCAGGCTCATCTCCTTATGGGGAGTCAGCCTCAGTGCTTCATCGGACCCGGAAGCCCTCATATTTGACACATGCTTCTTCTTGCATACATTTACTTCTATATCATCGGATTTTGCATTCTCCCCAACTATCATACCTTCATATACCTGCACTCCCGGTCCGAGGAACAAATATCCCCTCTCCTGAGCGTTATAAAGTCCGTAAGCCGTAGTCTCGCCGCTTTCAAAGGCAACAAGGGAGCCCCTGGACCTGTCAGGAATTTCGCCCTTGTATTCCTCGTAGCCGTAGAAAACATGGTGCATGGTTCCGTTTCCTTTTGTATCAGTCATAAACTGGGATCTGTAGCCTATAAGTCCCCTTGCCGGTATCTTGAATTCAAGGCGCAGATACCCATCGCTGCTATTGCTCATATTCATCATCTCAGCCTTCCTGGGTCCTAATCTGTCCATTACGACTCCCATGAATTCTTCGGGTATTTCAATAATGAGATCCTCGATGGGCTCACAGGTCACACCGTTTACAATCTTTAAAATGACATTCGGCTTTGATACCTGGAACTCATAGCCTTGCCTTCTCATTGTCTCTATCAGTATTGAAAGGTGCAGTTCTCCTCTTCCCGCCACCTCGAAAGTGTCGGGAGAATCTGTTTCTGTTAACCTCATTGCCACATTTGTTTCCAATTCCTTAAACAATCTTGCCCTTAAATGCCTTGAAGTGACATATTCTCCTTCACGGCCAGCAAAAGGACTGTTATTTACGCTGAAGGTCATAGAAATTGTTGGTTCATCAATATTGACAAAGGGTATTGGCTCCGGATTCTGAATATCGCATATTGTCTCTCCGATATTTATATCGTCTATGCCGGAAACGGCAATTATGTCTCCCAGTGATGCCTCTTCAATTTCCTTCCTCTTGAGCCCCATGAAGCTGTAAACCCTGCTCAGCTTGACACTTTGCAAAGCTCCGTCCCTTTTGCAAAGAGCAGCGTTCATTCCAGAGGTTATCCTGCCTCTTTCAATTCTTCCGATGGCAATCCTGCCGACATATTCATCATATTCGATAGTAGTGACAAGCATCTGAAAAGGTCCATCCGCGTCACCTTTCGGAGGTTCGACATAGGATATTATCGTATCATAAAGAGGCCTCAAATCTTGCGACTCATCCTTCATATCAAGCTTTGCAACCCCCTGTTTTGCAGAAACGTATACAATCGGGAAATCCAACTGATGATCATCTGCACCAAGTTCAATGAACAAATCTATAATCTCGTCAATCACTTCTTCAATCCTGGAATCCGGCCTGTCTATCTTGTTTATTACCACAATAGGCTTCAATTGAAGCTCCAGGGCCTTTTTCAGCACAAAACGCGTCTGCGGCATCGGCCCCTCTGCGGCATCTACAATAAGCAGCACACTGTTTACCATCTTAAGGACTCTTTCCACCTCTCCGCCGAAATCTGCGTGCCCCGGAGTATCAACTATGTTTATCTTGATATCGTTGTATATTACTGCAGTATTTTTTGCGAGTATGGTTATGCCCCTCTCTCTCTCCAGATCGTTTGAATCCATTACTCTTTCCATGACATTTTCATTAGCCCTGAAGGTGCCGCTCTGTCTTAAAAGTCCGTCCACCAGGGTAGTCTTGCCATGATCCACATGTGCTATTATTGCTACATTTCTTATATCTTCTCTTAGCGTATTTTTCATTATATCTTCTCCATTATATATATTAGGTTAAACAAGTATTTTAAATGCCTTGGGCATCAGCTCAAAAACAGCGTCAGCCCTGCCGGGTATTTCCCCATCCACTTCAATAAGGCCTTTGCCGCCGCTTGTTACTTTTACTTTCCTGCCTCTGTAATACTTAAGCTTTGGGTGGTTCATATGCTTTCCTTTATATATCAGGGGAAAGCTTTTAATAATATCCGGCTTGCTTAAATTTCCCAGAATAATTATGTCAAAAACTCCATCGTCCATTACCGCATCGGGGGCCACCATCATTCCGCCGCCGAAATATTTCCCGTTTGCCACGATTACACTGTTCATAATTCCGTTCAAATGTATATTATCATCTATAACCACTTCGAAATTCTGATTCTTGTACAGAACCACAGTGCTTAATGTTCCAAGCATAAAGGAAAGAAAGCCTGAAAGCCTCTTTGAATTCTTATTCACTCTGTCTGCGGTTTCGGCGCCTATGCCTATGTCCGCGATATTCAGAAAATACTTTACGGACATATTCCCTTCAGCACTGACAAGGCTTAAACGGCCGACATCGATTTGTTTTTCCCGGTTTCTTTTTAGTATAGCCAATAAATCTTCAATATTTTTATTGATTCCAAGGGTTCGTATAAAGTCACAGCCTGTTCCTCTTGAAAACACAATAAGCCTTGAATTTTCATCGATGAGCCGGTCATTATCAAAAAAACCGTTGACCACTTCATTCATTGTACCATCCCCGCCGACAGACATAATTGTTTTATATCCAAGCTTTAATGCCTTCCTTGTAAGCTCGGCAGCATGTCCGGGGTATTCAGTCAATACTGCATCAAATTCAAAACCTGCATCCGACAATGCCTTTTCATACAAGGGCCATTCCCTGGCTGTCGTTTTGTTTGCCGAAACAGGATTCACTACTATATATATTTTATCCATAGCATTCTAAATCTCCATAATAATCGGAAGAATCATCGGATTTCTCTTGGTTCTTTCGTATATGAACTCCCTGAGGCTCTCCCTGACCTCGGATTTAATGGTTCCCCATTCTGTTATCTGTTTTTCTTCGCATTTTGCCAGTGCATCCTTTATTACTCCCTTTGCCTCTTCCATTAAGTCTTCAGACTCACGGACATATACAAAGCCTCTTGATATTATGTCGGGGCCTGCCACTACCTGTCCTGTCTCCTTGCTTATGGTTACTACCACAACTATCAGTCCGTCCTGGGAAAGATGCTTTCTGTCCCTTAGCACTATGTTTCCCACATCTCCTACTCCTAGGCCGTCTACAAGCACCTTCCCGGCAACAACGGTTCCCGCTGTCCGTCCGGTGTCTTTCGTAAATTCTAAGACTGTTCCGATATCAGCAATAAATATAGTCTCCTTGCTCACACCCATTTTCTCTGCCAATTGTGCATGCTGTGTAAGATGTCTGTATTCACCATGCACCGGGACGAAATATTTTGGTTTTACAAGGGCTTGAAGGAGTTTCAGTTCTTCCTGGTATGCATGGCCTGAAACATGAATATCTACCAGTGACTCATATATAACATCGGCACCCTTCTTAAAGAGTTGATTTATAACCCTTGATACAAGCTTCTCATTTCCGGGTATCGGAGTTGCCGAAATAACAACCCTGTCTCCCGGTATTATTGTAACCTTCCGGTGTTCTGCAGTAGACATCCTGGCTAAAGCTGACAAAGGCTCTCCCTGGCTCCCTGTTGTAAGTATCATTATTCTGTCATTTGGATACTTGTCTATATTGTCAACCTCTATCATGACTCCCTCGGGGATATTAATATAGCCTAATTCTGTAGCTACTCCTATTACATTGACCATGCTCCTGCCGACAACCGCCACCTTCCTGTTGAACATTACAGCCGCATTTATTGCCTGCTGTATCCTGTGGATGTTTGATGCAAAGGTGGCTAATATTACTCTTCCGCCTGCATTTCTGAAAAGTTCTATGAAGGTAGCTCCCACAGTGCTTTCAGACATTGTATATCCCGGGCGCTCAACGTTTGTACTGTCAGCCATAAGCACCAGCACTCCCTGCTTCCCAAGTTCCGCAAATCTGTGCAGGTCAATCAGCTCACCGTCTATCGGCTGATAATCGATTTTAAAATCCCCTGAGTGAACTATAATGCCAACCGGTGTGTGAATGGCAATGGCAACTGAATCAGCTATGCTATGACTCGTTTTTATAAACTCTACCTCCAGTTCGCCGAATTTCACTATGTCCTTTGGCTTAACGGTTATCCTCTCAACCAACGAAAGCAGTCCGAACTCCTTAAGCTTATTCTCCACCAGCCCCAGGGTCAGCTTAGTTCCATATACGGGAACATTTATCTGAGGAAGCACATAGGGCAAAGCACCTATATGATCCTCATGGCCGTGAGTAAGCAGTATAGCTTTGACCTTTTCCTTGTTTTTCACCAGATATGTTACATCAGGTATTACAAGATCAATTCCCAGCATCTCCTCATCCGGAAACATCAGCCCACAGTCGATTACAACTATGGTATCCTTGTACTCGATGGCTGTCATGTTTTTTCCGATCTCATTCAGCCCTCCGAGCGGTATTAATTTTAATTTTGCCTTACTTTTTGCCACTTTCCATATCAGTCCTTTCTATTTTTTCCGATCTATATATTTCGCACTTAACAACAATATTTAGTTGATATAGTGCTAAATATTTTCACGATATATATATAATTAATAATACATTTATTTTTTTCTTTAGGCTATAAGCTATTATTAGTCAATAGAATATCATTTATTACTTTCAAAAAATACGAGCAGGGATTTTTCATATAATTAAAATGGTATTGCATATGCTATGCAATACCGTAAGTCACTTTCTGCACTTTTCACAGTATCCGAAAAACTTAACGTTATGATTACTTATCTCAAAATTATATTTCTTTTCTATACCGGACTCCAATTGCTCCAGCAGATCCTCCTCAACCTCGATTACCCTGCTGCACCCAACACAGATGAGATGATGATGCTGATGGTACTCATTGTGGTGATTAATCTCATACCTGCTTCTTACCTCATCAAAATTATGTTTATATACAAGCCCTACCTCTTCAAACATCTGCATGGTTCTATACACTGTGGCCAAACCTATATCGGGGCACTTTACCTTGACCAGGTCATAGATTTCTTCCGCACTTAAGTGCTTGCCTTCAGTCTCCAATATGATGTCAAGTATAGCTCTTCTTTGAGGAGTCAGTTTAAACCCCTTCTCCTTAAGCTTTTCCCTTAAGTACTCAAACTCTCGTATCAAAGCTTTCAACTTCCTTTATTTATTGATTCAGTAATTCACATAATGCACACCTATATTTTGATAAACTAGTGTTTTGTCCAATATTCCTTCCATTTTATATTATTATTTATTCTGCATTTTTGTCAACTAATTTTTGTTTTTGGCCTTTGCAGCTTCTGCAAAGCATTTCAGGCAATTGCCCGAGCATGACAGGCTGCACTGTACAACAGTCCCGCATCTGGGGCATTTACTCTGTTCCTTCAACGTATATCCGCATTTGCTGCATTTCAAACCATTCTTCATATCAACCATGCAATTATCCCTCCTGTGATGAATGCTGCTGCAAAGCTTCCCAGCCATATTGCCAGAGCATCCTTTGTGCCTCTTTCTTTAAAAATAACCATAATTGCTGCTATACACGGCACAAACAACGTCATTACTATCAGAGAAACAAGCAGCTGCTGCTGTGTCATTGCGATTGAAGTAAGCCCTGCGGCTCCGAAATCCCTCCTGATAATGCCCATAATAAATGCTGTTGCCGTTTCAGGCGGAAGCTTAAGCAAGCCTTCCGTTATTGGTGTCATCCACTGCTGTATATATGACAATGCACCTGTATGCCCCAAAACACTTATAAGCAATGCCCCGTATATGAACAGCGGGACTGCCTCCTTCAGGAACATCACCGTCTTCTGAAAAGTCTTCTTCACAACATTTCCCGGCATCGGCAACCTGATTGTAGGAAGGTCTATAAGAAGATGAGAGCTTTCTCCGGGCATCAGCTTATTCAGCACCGTACCGACAAGTATAAATATTGCAGCAATAACTGTGATATACGTGATTATATAAAATACATCCAATCCTGAAACCAGCCCCATTATTACCCCAAGCTGTGCGGAGCATGGTATTGCGAGTCCCAAAAGTACCGTAGCGATAATCTTTTCCCTCTTTGTGCCCAATATCCTTGTAGTCATGGTTGCCATTGTAACACAACCAAAGCCAAGTATGATAGGTATAATTGCCTTACCGTTGAGTCCAAGTGATATTAGCATCCTGTCTACCAGTGCCGCAATTCTTGGCAGGTAACCGCTGTCCTCCAGAACTGCCATCAGGACATAAAAACCAATGATAAGGGGCAGTAAAAGGCCTATTATATATACAGGCACCATTGTAAGTATTCCGAATTCTCCAATCAGCATGCTGCCTATAAAGCTGCCTTCACTGATAAAAGGTGACAATACTGATATAATAAATGGCCTGTACATACCTTCCATGATTACTTCCTCTGTAAAGCCTACGACTGTTCCTGCAACAAAAATCCCAATTATTTTATACATAGCATATAAAGTCAGTAAAAGCATTGGAATTCCGGTAACAGGCCTCAGCATCCACCTGCCCAGCAGAATTCCGAAGGAAGCACCCTTACTTGTTTCCTTCAGCACTTTATCTACTATATCTTCAACCGCCCTGCGCCTTTCCATATAAATATCATCACGCAAGCAGGAGGTTTCAACGCCAGATCTTTCGGCGACTATCTCGTCATCCTCAAGTATCATTAAAGCTTCCGCTTTGCTGCATGTATTCCCGAACTTCTTCATCATTTCTGTAAGCCTGGGATCTCTATTTCCCTGCCTCGCCTGTTCCAATGATGCCAACACATCCGATACTCCGATATTTTTAACCGCAGAAGTCGGAATAACAGGGACTCCCAGCAGTTCTTCCAGCAGCTTTACATCAATGGTCATGCCATTCTTTTGCAATTCATCAATCATATTCAATGCCACCAATATCGGTTTTCCCATATCTATCAGCTGTTTTGTCAGGAACAAGTCTCTGCCCAGATGAACACTGTCAACCACATTCAATATAATATCGGCTTCAAGTATTACATCCCTTGCGACTGTTTCTTCCTCATTAAAGGAAGAAACCCCATAAACCCCCGGTGTGTCCACTACCGTGTAATCCTTGTATTTGCCCGTACTTATATCGACCGTTGTCCCAGGGAAATTTGAAACATCAACGTAAATTCCGGTCAAATGATTGAAAAAAACAGATTTGCCTGAATTCGGATTGCCGGCAAGAACCAGCTTTTTATCCTTTATACCTTCAATGCTATTTTTATTGTTATTATTGCAGCAATTCATAATACCTTTTCCCTTCCAGTGACCTATTTATTTATTCTTTCTACTTCTATGCCCTCTGCCAGCCTTCTGCCTATGGCAACCTCCTGCATCCTGTTCTGCAGTATTACAGGCCCACCTGCAAGCCTCTCACTGCAAAGAAAATCCGCGCCTTCATATATCCCAATCCTGATTGCCTGAGTTTTTATATCCTTATTATTTATCTTAGTAATTCTAACCTTATTTCCTCTCGAAACCTTATCCAGTGTCATATTCATCATCTCCCTCTAATTGATATTGATTCTCATTTCCATTAATTAAATAGTACCATCACTGATATTGATTGTCAATATCATTTAGAAAATAAAAAAT
>ENA-UOWE01004978-UOWE01004978.1-activated-sludge-metagenome-genome-assembly--contig:-NODE-4978-length-12413-cov-3.870125_pt1 | contig 12413 bp, 9 predicted proteins | sample MGYA00249841_ERZ761562 | MGnify/ENA primary metagenome ERZ761562 (study PRJEB28883, sample SAMN05720200) | activated sludge metagenome | isolation source: Anaerobic digester | place: Japan... | reverse complement strand
ATGAGCTGCTTGCATATTTATGTTTGTTTTTTGGGGTAAATTGTTTAAGGTCAATTGATTCATTGGTGACCTGTTTTCTAACTGATTCAACGTTTTAAATGATTAATCCTAAAAAATAGTCTTTTACTTTATTTTCCAAAACCCACCTTTAGCAGAGCCTACTCTCTCCAAACGATTTTCATCTTGTAATCCCTTCAAATAGCGTTGTATGGTTCTTTGCGTTAGTTGCAAATGAACAGCCATTTCTTGAGCCGATATTTTTTTGTTGGCTAGTATTAATTCTAGCAACTGTTTTTCTTTTTCTACGACATTATCTACGACATTATCTACGACATTATCTACGACATTATCTACGATTTGATTTTCGATTACTGTTGTGTTTTTGCGCCAAAGTATGGTTTTAAAAATTTCTTCTTGGAGAAACTCTGGAGCTTTTTCTAAGCCAGCTTCTTCGCAAAGCCGAATAATGTCGCCTGTTCCCGTTCCCATCCTTTCGATATAACCTGCAAGGTACATCGGCTCTGCCAGTAATGGATTGGCAGGAATGGAACTGTGGGGATTTCTGAGTTTGGCTGTTGTTAATCCATAAGGCAAACTACCGGGATTCCAAATTTCGAGCCGATCTTTAAAAAGCATTACCTGAACACTACCGTTACTGGAATAATCGCGATGCGCTACAGCGTTAACGATAGCTTCCGTAATTGCGGCAGGGGGCAATTCATAACGTATAGGAACTTGAATACTTTCTTCACGCGTACCAACAGAAACATCTATTCTTGACAGTACAAAATCAACAGCTTGATTCACTAATTCGAATACGTCTCCTTTATAAACATGATAAGAAGGAATCGGTTTGGTTATTGTTGTTCCGTGAAAATGCGCACATTTAATCTCTGAACTAATAAAAAATTGCTGCGGATTTTTGGCAAACAATAAAATAGCGGCATTCGTAATTCGTTGTTGTACTATTAAATTAAGATGAGTAAGAATCGTTTCGGTGGAAGAACCAGACGAAAAAGGAAATCCTCTTTTGGTATGGGCAACGCCAACAAATGCTGCAATTTTTTGACTATCTAAATCGGCAATAACAGCACGAGAATGGAGTGTAGCATCAAAAGGAGTAGTCCTAATATATTCTTTTTCTTCAAGATACCGAATCAATGAAATATAGACGGCTGTTTTTAATTCGAGAGGAGAAGCAAAACTTTTTCTAACCACCAATTGCTGGGCTTTTTCAATCAAAATCCTTTCTTTAGAATCTCTATCCGTATCAGCATCGGAACTCAAAAAAACCAACCTTGTTTTTGAATAAAGTCCTGCAAGATCAAATTCTCTTTCGGTGGGTGAAACTCCTTTAGAATCCTCAAAACCGTAATGTTTGCCAAAAATACCCAAATAAATATCACATTGTTCTACTTCCTTACTATAAACTGAAATGGCTGAGTTATTTACTGCAGGTACATTCTCGAAAATAAAAGGTTCAAAAAACCTCCCTAGAAGTGCGTCAGAAGTCATGTAATCACACAGAATACGCCGCTCTTCAGCAAATTCTGATTGAACACTACTAATAAATACCCCTATTTTTTTCATTAAAAATTCCTAAACTGAAATAATTAAATTACAATCGAAAATATTTTTTATTTGGATTGACCAACCAAATTTTCTATAAACAGTTAAACTCTCTTTGCAATCTCTAGATCACTTGCCACCATTTCCTTAACCAATCCAGCAAGGTCATATTGTGGTTTCCAACCCAACTTTTTAGATTTGCTTGGATCACCAATCAACAAATCAACTTCTGTAGGGCGATAGTATTGTGGATCTACTCGCACCACGACTGTACCTATTGGCAATTGATATTCAGGATGGTTACAAGCTACAATTTTGGCAGTTTCATTTTCATTTTCTCCTTCAAAGGCTAATTCGATACCCACTTCAGCAAAAGAAAAACGCACAAAATCACGGATATAAGTAGTAACTCCAGTGGCAATTACATAGTCTTCGGCTACATCTTGTTGCAAGATTCTCCACATCGCCTCTACATAATCTTTGGCGTGTCCCCAGTCTCTTTGTGAGTTCAGGTTTCCTAAATACAAACAATCTTGTTTGCCTAAGGCAATAGCTGCTGTAGCCATAGTAATCTTACGAGTTACAAAAGTCTCCCCTCTTCTTGGCGATTCGTGGTTGAATAAGATTCCGTTACAAGCATAGATATCATAAGCTTCGCGGTAGTTTTTCGTAATCCAAAAACCATAAATTTTAGCTACACCATAAGGAGAACGTGGGTAAAAAGGAGAGTTTTCATCATAAAATCCTGCTGCATTTTTATTTTCAGCCAAACCGCCATACAATTCTGAAGTAGAGGCTTGATAGATTCTAGTTTTCTTTTCAAGACCCAATATTCGTACTGCTTCTAATATTCTTAATGTCCCAATTCCATCTACATTAGCTACATATTCAGGAGAATCAAACGAAACTTTTACATGGGACATTGCTCCAAGGTTATAGATTTCATCGGGTTGTACTTCCTGAATGATTCGAATAATATTAGTCGAATCGGTCAAATCGCCATAATGCAATTTAAAATTCACATGATTCTCATGTTGATCCTGATAGATATGATCAATCCGTTGGGTGTTAAAAGAAGAAGCACGTCTTTTTACTCCGTGAACATGATATCCTTTTTCTAATAATAATTCTGCAAGATAAGATCCATCTTGTCCTGTAATTCCTGTTATTAGTGCTACTTTTTGTTTTGTATCCATTGTCGTTGTTCGTTTTTCGTTATTCGATGTTTGTTTTTCGATGTTTGTTGTTCGATGTTCGTAATTCTTAATTCTTAATTCGTTGTTTGAAGTTAGAAAAGCGGTTAACGATTATCGAAAAAAGATTATAGTTTTACATTTTCACTTGTTTAAAATCATTTACATGCTCCAAAAACCAATCATAAGTCAATTGAATTCCCTCTTCTAAATCGACCTTATGTTTCCAACCCAAATCATGCATTTTAGAAATATCCATTAATTTTCGTGGCGTTCCATCAGGCTTGCTGGAATCCCAGATGATTTCACCTTGATGCCCAGTAATTTTCTGAATGGTTTCTGCTAATTCTTTGATGGTCAAATCAACTCCTGTTCCTATATTATATAAATAATCTGGCAAAGTATTTTCTAACGCAAAAACGACTGCTTGAGCCATATCATCTACAAATAAAAATTCGCGCAAAGGAGTTCCGCTTCCCCATAGTGTTACAGGAGCATGATTATTCTCTTTGGCTTCGTGAAATTTCCGCATCATTGCAGGAAGTACATGAGAAGTATTCAAATCAAAATTATCATAGGTGCCATACAAATTGGTAGGCATTAAACTAACGTAATCCTTTCCAAATTGCTTGCGAATAGCTTGACAGGCTTTTACACCCGTAATTTTAGCAATAGCATACCATTCGTTAGTGGGTTCTAAATCGCTAGTTAGCAAATAGTCTTCCTTCAATGGCTGTGGAGCCAGTCGAGGGTAAATACAAGAACTCCCTAAGAAAATAAATTTTTCAATCCCCGATTGCAAAGCCGAATCAATCAAATTGTTCTGGATTTGCATATTCTCCATAATAAACTGGTAAGGATAATTATTGTTGGCCAAAATCCCTCCTACTTTTGCAGCAGCATCAATAACCACATCTGGTTTTTCTTTCGAAATAAAATCTCGAACGGCATCTTGATTTCGCAAATCTAGGTTGGCACTTGAAGCCCCTATCAAATTGGTATATCCTTTTGCTGAAAGCGTCCTACAAATCGCAGAGCCCACCATACCTCGATGTCCAGCAATATAAATTTTAGCGTCTTTTTTCATAATACAATTCTAATTGAAAAACATTTATTTCTAAAAACCAAAACAACTAATCCTAAGATTTTATAGAGTAGGATTACACTTTTTCTTTCCTTGATTTCATGGCTTCGCCTTTCTGACTCACAAAAGTGAATCAAACTCAAAAAATTATTTTAAAGGCAAATATACACAAAACCTAATAGTATTTTTTTCTTGGATTTCTCACATTTTAAAAAACAAACACTATCTCTTTCTTATAATCAATTTTTAATTGTTATAAATCAACAAATTACAAAGTATATTCGCTATAATTTCAAAATAAAAAACCGTCTATCTGCAAATATAATTGTCGAAATACACACTTTGAGTCGATTCTACAAACTTACTTCCATAAATTTTCATTCGATTACGGTTTTCCTCATTTTACACACAAAAAGTTTTTTTTAAAATAAATCCAAATACAACCTCATTAACAAATACATATAAACATCCAATCCTAGCAAGATAAAAACATCGTAAAAAACATACTAAATGGTAAGCAAAACATAATTAACCAATTCAATACTGATTAATAGTCAACAATACCAAAGTACAAGCCACTTCTGCCTTAATACCATTCAGTTCCAATAATTGATAGAACTCTGGATTCTCGGTCCCAGGATTAAAAATAACACGCTTGGGTTTAGATTCAACTATATAATTGTAATAATCACGTTGACGAATTGGGTTGAGATACAAACTAATAGTATCTATATTTTTTAAGGGAATAGCTTTAGTCTGGATTTTTATTCCTGCTACTTCGCCAGCATTCTGACCAATTGCTAATACGGAATGTCCTTTTTGCACTAATAAAGTAATGGCTTTAAAGGAATATTTTTCTGGCTTCGCGCTAGCGCCGAGAACCAATGTTTTTTTATTTTTCATTTCTATACTTATAGGACTGCAAAAGTAGGCAAAAAAGAGTCAAAAAATAGGCTTTTCAGCAAGCTAATAGGGCAATCACTTTTTACTTTTAAATTATTTCCCTTTACAATTAAATATTATCTCAACCACAAATTACGCAAATTTTCACAAATTAAGACATCTGTTTCGTTTTGATTAATAGGTAAATTAGCGTTGGGCTAACTCAGATTTGCGAAAATTTGCGTAATTTGTGGTAAAAAGAAAAACTAATTTTTAAATGCGATTGCTCTGAAACATCAAGCATCGAAAATCTCACAATAATAAAAAACACTACTTTTACATCCACAATTCAAAACAGTATGGATCTTTTTACCTATTTATTTGCTGCTCTATTTTCTGTACTAAACCCCATAGGAACAGTACCAATTTTTGTCGGGCTCACCCATTCCGATTCTAAAAAAGAGCGCTCTAGAATCTCATTATGGACCGCAATAAACGTCTTTATAATTCTTATTGTTTCCTTTTTTATTGGTCAATATGTGCTGACTTTTTTTGGAATTAGCATAGAAGCTCTAAGAATTGCGGGAGGAATCATCATTGTTAGTTCAGGTTTTTCATTACTTTCTGGAAAGTTTACTAAAAAGAGAGGAATTAACAAAAAAGCAGAGTCGGAAGCCCAAAAAAGAAACGACATTGCTTTGACCCCTCTAGCCATACCGATGCTTGCAGGACCTGGCTCTATATCTTTGTTAATTGCATTCTATCAAGAACACCACAAGCCAAACGAAATCATGATTTCATGTTTGGCCATTTTTGCCATTGCCATCGCTATTTTTGTGATTCTAAGAAGTGCCCATTATCTTTCTAAAATTCTTGGAGCATCTGGAATTGTAGCTATTTCTAGAATCGTTGGATTTATAGTTATTGCTATAGGAATTCAGTATATTGTTAGCGCACTACTAACAATCATAAAAGGAAATTTACTTTAGATTAATCGTTTTTCGATGTTCGTTTTTCAATAAACGGTAAACGAACATCGAAAAACGATTGATTATTTTACCCTCTCGGCAAGAAAATCTCAGCCATCATACAGCGTGCGCTTCCACCTCCACAAGCTTCGATAGTATCCAAATTAGAACTCAAGATAGTAACGTGCTCCTCGATTTGAGCGATTTGTTTTTTTGTCAAACTTTGGTATGCTGAGCTACTCATTACTAAATAGCGTCTATCATCGGCGCCTTTTACTTCTAGCATATTACCCGCAAAGGAATTGACTTGAGCTTCTGTAATCAGAATAACTTCTTTATCATCGCCTCTCAAACTGTCTAAAACCATTTTGCGTTCTTTTTTATCATCGATACAGTCGGCGCAAATCACTGCAAAAGTATCGCCAATGCACATCATCACATTGGTATGATAAATCAATTTTCGCTCGCCATCTACGGTTTGAAAAGCTTCGAAAATCACAGGAGAATATTCAAAATCTTCACAGAATTCAATAAACAACTCTTCGTCAGCCCGAGGCGATAAAGCACAATAGGCCTTTCCATTTTCTCTGTCTAAAACCACACTCCCTGTACCTTCAAGATAAAAACCATCTTCTTCGGCCGAAGTGTAATCCATAATTTCGTTGATGACAAAACCTTGGTCCTCTACAATATCCAGTATGTCGTCCCGACGCTCTTCTCTCCTGTTTTTAGCAAACATAGGATACAAAACCACATCGCCACTTTCGTGAAATGAAATCCAGTTGTTTGGAAAAATACTATCAGGAGTATCTGGATTCAATGTATCTTCAACTACGATAACATCGACTCCTACCATTTTTAGTTTTTGCACCAAGCCATCAAACTCTTCTTGCGCTTTAGCATTTACTGTTTCTTTGGATAATCCATCCAAAACTTTTTGATAATAATTATTTACAGCCGTTTGTTCGTTCATTCGAAACGCTACTGGGCGAATCATTAGAATTGAATTTGTAGTTTGGTTCATGTTTTGGATTTAAAAGAGGTTAATAGTTTAAAAGTTTACGGGGCTAAGGGGATATATTTTGTACATATATGTACAAAACATATTCTGTTTTAGGGTTTTTTCCATTTTTATATTTTAGAGCTTTTGGTCAATCAAAACTCTTTGAGCTAAAAGACAAGTTTTTTTTTTACCGATTGTCCGCTATGCTCTTAGTACGTTAGAAATTTACTAGGTATTGAATAGTTACTTTAAAAGTTTAGGGTTTCAAGCATATACTTTTAAACTTTTTAAACCTTAAACTTCTTTTAAACCCTTTTTTTAGTCTCTCATCAAAGGCAAAGTAGAACATCTCAATAATCCTTCCTGTTTGGAAATTTCGGCATAAGGGATTTTTTCTACAATAAAACCCTGTTTTTTCAACCATTTGTTGAGTCTGGAAAACTTCTTTTCAGAAACCACAACATTAGTATCAATAGAAAAAACATTCGAACACATCGAATACATTTCTTTTCGGGTAATATGAAATAAATTTTCTTCGCCAAAGAGTTGAACTAGGAACAGATAATCGGCTTCTTCTCTGAACCCACGTTTATAAATAATTGCTTTATCTTTTCCAACAGGTTGAAAACAGCAATCCAAATGCAAAGCATTATCTCGAGCTTCAATTTTTGACTTAATCAAATCAAATTCTTTGACTTTTTTGTTAGGAAATAACTCTTTTATAAACTGCACGCCTTCTCTATTGGTTCTTGCAGTAATATAATCTTTATAATCACTCCCTTTGTAGGTACCTATAAAAACATAATCATCCCACAACATAACATCTCCACCTTCGATATGAACTTCTTCGGGTGGAGTTACCACTTTCTCGGGTTGTATTTGATCAATCACATATTGAATAGCATCCAATTCCCGAACTCGTTCTGGCAATATATTCGATTTAATAAAAACATCCCCAATTACAAAACCAATATCTCTAGTAAATATTTGATTGTAGTTCTCTATTATTTCAGGGCGGAAAACGGTAACTTCATATTTCTCAAAAATCTGATTAAAAGCTTCCATTTCAACCACCATATCTTCTTCTTTTGGATAAGTTCCAGCCAGAATATGCTCTAACGACTTAGGGTCATACGCCTCTTCAATTGATGGTGTTGGTCCATTACTATTGGCTACACCAAGAACGACAGTTCTTAGTCTTGAAGTTTCGTCATTTATGCTTAATTTCAACATAGTTGATTTTTTAGTAGCATCAAAGATAAAAAAGCTCCTCTATTAAGAGAAGCTTTATTGAAATCTATTTTCAATTTATCTCAAAAATCCTGTAGCAACAAAACCTAAGTATATAGAAGCAACTGTTTGTTTAGTGGATTTATCGCCTAAACAACTAACAAAAAAAAACCACTCCGATTGAAGTGGTTTTAAATATTATTTTGGTTTTTATTATCTTTTATCCATTTCAACAAAAGATCTCAAAGGTGAACCTGTATAAACTTGTCTTGGTCTTCCGATAGGCTCTTTGTTAAGTCTCATTTCTTTCCATTGTGCAATCCAACCTGGCAATCTACCGATGGCAAACATAACGGTAAACATATCAGTAGGAATCCCTAAGGCACGATAAATAATACCCGAATAGAAATCTACGTTTGGATATAATTTTCTAGCGATAAAATATTCGTCAGTTAAGGCTGCCGCTTCCAATTTTTTTGCAATTTCCAAAAGTGGATCCTCAAAACCTATAGTTTTCAAAACTTCGTCAGCCGCTTCTTTGATGATTTTGGCTCTTGGATCGAAATTTTTATATACTCTGTGACCAAAACCCATTAATCGGAAAGGATCATCTTTGTCTTTAGCTTTAGCCAAATATTTATCAGCATCTCCTCCGTGGGCGTTAATTTCTTCCAACATTTCAAGAACGGCCTGATTCGCCCCACCGTGTAATGGACCCCAAAGCGCAGAAACTCCTGCGGAAATGGAAGCAAATAAACCAGCGTGAGAGGAACCTACCATTCGTACAGTAGAAGTAGAACAGTTTTGTTCGTGATCCGCGTGAAGAATAAACAATTGATCTAAGGCTTGAACAATTACTGGATTCGCTTTATAAGGTTCTGTTGGCAATTTGAACATCAATTGCATAAAATTTTCAACGTATCCTATAGTATTATCGTAATAATTCAAAGGAAACCCTTGACTTTTTCTGTAAGTCCATGAAGCAATTACAAGGAATTTCCCCATAAGTTTACAAACCGCTTCATACAATTCGTCTGGGTGTTCTGGATTTACAGCCGAAGGATTAAAAGCAATCAAAGCACTGGTCAAAGCCGACAAAACTCCCATGGGGTGAGCCGTTTTTGGAAATCCATCAATGATACTTTTCATCTCCTCGTTAACCAAGGTATATCTTCTAATGTGAGTTTCAAATTCTAATAATTGCGCTGCCGTTGGCAATTCTCCAAAAATTAACAAATAGCATACTTCAAGAAAATGAGCTTTTTCAGCCAATTCTTCGATGGAATAACCTCTGTAATGCAAAACTCCTTCTTCTCCATCAAGAAATGTGATTTCACTCTTACAAGCACCAGTATTCTTGTACCCTTGATCTAGAGTAACTGCTCCAGATTGATCACGTAATTTGCTAATATCAATGGACATCTCATTTTCAGTCCCAACAAATATGGGTAACTCATATATTTTGCCGTCAATTTCTAATTTTGCTGTTTTTGACATAGTATTTTGGAATAAATCTTAATAAAATTATTTTCCAAAAATAGGTAATTTCAAGCAAACTAAAAAATGAAATTCCTAAGGAATATGTTAAAATTCAAAAAAAAAGCCATTTACTTTGCGTAAATGGCTTTTTAATAAAATCAGCACCTTTATTTTACTTTAAAAGCATTTTTACCCGGAAAATATGCAGTATTCGCTAATTCTTCTTCGATGCGAATTAACTGATTGTATTTTGCCATACGGTCTGAACGTGAAGCCGAACCTGTTTTTATTTGTCCACAGTTCAAAGCTACTGCTAAATCAGCAATAGTATTGTCTTCTGTTTCTCCTGAACGGTGAGACATTACAGAAGTATATCCTGCGTTTTTAGCCATATTTACAGCTGCAATAGTTTCTGTTAAAGATCCAATTTGATTTACTTTTACTAAAATTGAATTAGCTATACCTTTTTCAATTCCAGTAGAAAGACGCTCCACATTAGTAACGAATAAATCATCACCTACTAATTGAACTTTGTCTCCAATTTTCTCAGTAAGCATTTTCCAACCATCCCAGTCATTTTCATCCATACCATCTTCAATAGAAATAATTGGATATTTAGCTACTAATTCAGCCATATATTCTACTTGCTCTGCTGATGTTCTGATTTTCCCAGTTGGTCCTTCAAATTTAGTATAGTCGTAAACACCGTTTTCGTAGAATTCAGAAGAAGCACAATCTAAAGCAATCATTACTTCATCTCCAAAAGTATAACCTGCTTTTTCAACTGCCAATTTAATAGTATCTAAAGCATCTTCAGTTCCACCAGCTAAGTTTGGAGCAAATCCACCTTCGTCACCTACAGCAGTACTCAAACCTCTATCGTGCAATACTTTTTTAAGATTATGGAAAATCTCAGTTCCCATTTGCAATGCGTGAGTAAAAGAAGTTGCTTTTACTGGGAAAATCATAAACTCTTGAAATGCGATTGGCGCATCTGAGTGTGAACCACCATTGATGATATTCATCATTGGCACTGGCAATGTATTTGCAGAAACTCCACCAACATATCTGTATAAAGGCATTCCTAATTCGTTTGCTGCTGCTTTAGCCACTGCAAGCGAAACACCAAGTATAGCATTTGCACCTAGCTTAGCTTTATTAGGAGTTCCATCTAACTCAATCATAGTTTGGTCAATCAAGTTTTGTTCAAAAACTGATGTCCCAACTAATTCTTCAGCAATTATAGTATTTACATTTTCAACAGCTTTAAGAACGCCTCTTCCAAGAAAGTTTTTTCCTCCGTCGCGTAATTCCACAGCTTCGAACTTTCCAGTTGAAGCTCCAGATGGAACTGCTGCTCTTCCTAATATTCCGTTATCTGTAACTACATCTACTTCTACAGTAGGATTTCCTCTTGAATCGAAAATTTGTCTTGCGTGAATTTTGACAATAATACTCATTTTGTTTAATTTTAATGTTGAAATATAATTTATTTAGATACAAATATACACTATCCACAATTAACACTAAATGAAAAAATCGTAATGTTATTAACGAAAACGATATAATATTTTAAATATAAGGAGGTTGAACTATTTTGTTATTTTTTTGTTTAACATATTATTTGTTTAGTCAATAAACACCACTCCTTTTTCTTGATTCTCTATCTATTTTCGCATAAAGTATTTCTAACAAATTTATTTGCTTTTTGAATTCGCATTTATAAATAGTACTTTTGCAAACTATTTAAATAAATATGGGCTTTTTAGAAGAAATACAGCGAAGAAGAACTTTTGGAATTATTTCCCATCCCGATGCGGGAAAAACCACCTTAACCGAAAAGTTACTCCTTTTTGGAGGTGCGATTCAAGAAGCGGGTGCAGTAAAAAACAACAAAATCAAAAAAGGAGCTACGAGTGACTTTATGGAAATTGAACGTCAGAGAGGAATTTCGGTTTCGACCTCGGTCTTAGCATTCAATTATCAAGACAAAAAAATAAACATTCTCGATACTCCGGGACACAAAGATTTTGCCGAAGACACTTTTAGAACACTAACTGCAGTTGATAGTGTGATTGTAGTGATTGACGTAGCCAAAGGTGTCGAAGAACAAACCGAAAAACTAGTCGCTGTGTGCCGACTGAGAAATATTCCTATCATTGTTTTTATCAACAAATTAGACCGCGAAGGAAAAGATGCTTTCGACCTAATGGACGAAGTGGAACAAAAACTGGGTTTAACAGTTACTCCTTTGAGTTTTCCTATTGGAATGGGATATGATTTTCAAGGAATTTACAACTTATGGGAAGAAAACATCAATTTATTTAGTGGTGACAGTCGCAAAAACATTGAAGAAACCATTGCTTTCTCGGATGTAAAAAGTCCAGAATTAGAGAAGATTATTGGCGAGAAACCCGCACACAAACTACGAGAAGAATTAGAATTAATTGATGAAGTCTATCCTAAATTTGATCGTCAGGAATATTTAGACGGAAAACTGCAACCTGTGTTTTTTGGTTCAGCCTTAAATAATTTTGGTGTGCGCGAACTTTTGGATTGTTTTGTTCAAATTGCTCCATCGCCAAGAGCTAAAGATTCTGAAACGAGATTAGTTGATCCAAAAGAAGAAAAAATGTCTGGATTTGTATTTAAAATCCACGCCAATATGGATCCAAAACACAGAGACCGTTTGGCATTTATCAAAATTGTTTCGGGTACTTTCGAAAGAAACAAACCTTATTATCACGTTCGCCAGAAAAAGAATTTAAAGTTCTCTAGCCCAAATGCGTTCTTTGCTGAGAAAAAAGAAATCGTTGATATTTCATATCCAGGAGATATTGTAGGATTGCACGATACTGGAAATTTCAAGATTGGCGACACTTTGACCGAAGGCGAAATAATGAGTTTCAAAGGAATTCCGAGTTTCTCGCCAGAACATTTCAGATACATTAACAATGCCGACCCGATGAAAGTTACGGTATATGATACTGGTATGGGTGGTCAGA
>ENA-UOWE01004974-UOWE01004974.1-activated-sludge-metagenome-genome-assembly--contig:-NODE-4974-length-12419-cov-5.899466_pt1 | contig 12419 bp, 11 predicted proteins | sample MGYA00249841_ERZ761562 | MGnify/ENA primary metagenome ERZ761562 (study PRJEB28883, sample SAMN05720200) | activated sludge metagenome | isolation source: Anaerobic digester | place: Japan... | reverse complement strand
CACAGCAGGCTTTGGAGTTCGAGACCTAAGCAGCGGCACCGCTACCAGCTATATGCAACTTACCCCTGAAAATTATTTTATCGGACATGATGCCGGTAAAAATAACCAAACAGGATTATACAATATATATTTAGGATATGAATCCGGAAAGAACTCGTTGTTGTCAAGTTATTGTACTTTTTTAGGCTATAATACCGGAGTTAAAAATGAAAGCAGTGATAATACCTTTATTGGTTTTACTGCAGGACAAAATCATACTATAGGTGGTGGAAATGTTTTTCTTGGTAGTAAGGCAGGACAAAATGATTCATTAGGTGTTCAAAATGTGTTTATAGGTGAATATGCAGGGTTTAATAATTTGAATGGTCATAATAATGTGTATATGGGATACTCGTGCGGTAAAAAAAATACTGTAGGTTCATGGAATGTCTTTTTGGGGAATGAAGCTGGTAGGGAAAATTTGGATGGAAATAGAAATATTGCCATTGGATGTAATGCTTTTATGAATAATTTAAGTGGTGAAAATAATATTGCACTTGGTTATTATGCTATGAGTAATAATATTAACGGATTTAATAATATAGCCTTAGGAAACGGTTCTTTAAGCAATAATATTAATGGTAACTCAAATATTGGATTAGGAGCAAGTTCATTATTAAAAATGAAAAATGGAACAAACAATATTTGCATTGGATTTGCAGCTTTAATGACTGATACATCCGGAAATTACAATACCTGTATTGGTGATAATGTTATGATCTATTCATTTGGAAATGGGAATGTTGCGGTAGGAAATGTTGCGTTAAATAAAAATATAGGAAATCATAATACAGCAGTAGGTAATGCTGCATTTAATAATCCAAATGCGCCTACAAACTTTGAAAATTCAACGGCCATTGGATTTGAAAGTTATATAACTGCAAGCAATCAAGTTAGAATAGGTAATGCTTTTGTTACATCAATAGGTGGTTTTCAAAACTGGACAAACATTTCTGACAAACGATTTAAACAAGAAATTAATGAAAATGTACCCGGGTTAGCATTTATAATGAAATTAAAACCGGTAACATATAAATTGAATTATAGAGAAATAGCAAATTACTTAAATAAAAAAAATTATGCAGATTTAAACTCTACAAATCTCCAAACAGGTTTTATAGCTCAAGATGTTGAAAAAGCAGCTAATGAACTTGGTTTTGAGTTTAGTGGAATTGACAAACCTAAAAATGAAAAAGATTATTATGGTTTACGATATGCAGAATTTACAGTTCCTTTAGTTAAAGCTGTTCAAGAACAACAATTACAAATTGAGCAGTTGAAAAATGAAAATAAGGCTTTAAAAGAAGAAATTAATAAAATAAAAAAATCTTTAAATAAATAGTTATGAGAAAATTAGTATTAACATTCATTTCGCTATATGGTTTTATCATTACATTTGCTCAAGCACCACAAAGCTTTTCGTATCAAGCCGTAGTGCGTGATGCACAGGGCATATTTTACCTAACCAAAATGTTGCTTTCCGTTTCAGCATTATCGAAAACAACACCAATGGAACCATTGTTTACCAAGAAACACAACAAGCAACTACCAACACCTTAGGCTTGGTTGTATTAGCCATTGGCAACGGAACCGTTCAGCAAGGAGTATTTTCAACCATTCAGTGGGGCTCAGCTCCTCATTTTCTAAAAGTAGAATTGGACGTAACAGGTGGTACTAACTTTGTGGATATGGGAACCACCCAATTATTGAGTGTGCCCTATGCACTGTATGCCCAAACTATAAATGAAAATAATATCTGTAATTTGTTTCATTATTTTTATGCTGATAGAGATAGTGATGGTTTTGGAGATGCCTATAATGTAGTGTTTTCTTGTTCACCTCCAACTGGATATGTTATAGATAATTCTGATTGTAATGATAATAATGCATCTGTTCATCCGGGAGTTCAAGAACTTTGCAATGGTATTGATGATAATTGTAATGGACAAATAGATGAAGGATTACCCTTACATGTTTATTATAAAGATTTAGATGGTGATGGTTATGGGCAATACAATGATTCTATTCTTATTTGCTATCTTACACCACCTGTAGGATATTCATTATTGGCCGACGATTGTGATGATACTAACCCTAATATTCATCCTAATGCAGTTGAATCATGTAACGGTGTAGATGACAATTGTAATGGTCAAATTGATGAAGAAAATGCTACTGGTTGTGCTACCTACTTTTACGACGCTGACGGTGATGGTTATGGTATATCAAACAATTCAAAATGCTTATGTTCTCCATCTGCTCCTTACACCGCCACACAGCCAGGCGATTGTAACGATACTAATGCTAATATTCATCCTAATGCAGTTGAATCCTGTAACGGCGTAGATGACAATTGTAATGGTCAAATTGATGAAGAAAATGCTACTGGTTGTACTACCTACTTTTACGACGCTGACGGTGATGGTTATGGTATATCAAACAATTCAAAATGCTTATGTTCTCCATCTGCTCCTTACACCGCCACACAGCCAGGCGATTGTAACGATACTAATGCTAATATTCATCCTAATGCAGTTGAATCCTGTAACGGCGTAGATGACAATTGTAATGGTCAAATTGATGAAGAAAATGCTACTGGTTGTACTACCTACTTTTACGACGCTGACGGTGATGGTTATGGTATATCAAACAATTCAAAATGCTTATGTTCTCCATCTGCTCCATACACAGCTACACAGCCAGGCGATTGTAACGATACTAACGCTAATATTAATCCACCTGCTGTTGAATTATGTAATGGTATAGATGACAATTGTGATGGACATATAGATGAAGGCTGTATATAAAGACACTCCTTTATATAAAGAGCCGCAAAAGCGGCTCTTTTATTTAATTTATTCTGTATATGTCAGATTAGTAAAGCTTCCGTTTGTAACTTCTTTTAAGGTAAGTGGGCTGATAACTTTGCTTGAACGAAAACTGAACGTTCCACTTATTTTTTTATTAACGGTGTCAACGGTTGTTAGTACAACAGTTCCATTAACTGCTTGATATAAGCTGTCATTGTTGTTTGTATCCATGGTAAAGGTTGCTGAAAATTGCGTTTGACCGTTTATGGGATCAAGATGATACGTTTGAGCAGTTGTGCCAAAAGTTGTAATATTTAATACATCATTGCCAAGTGAGCCTGTACCGGTGATAACAAATGTATTTCCTTGCTTGCGGGTAACTCGTGTTATTGCAGACCACGAAACATTGTTTATTTTACATGAAAACGATGCAGTTGGATTAATAATATCATTTATTTTTGAGTCTTTTTTACAAGCAGCAAAACTTAAAGCGGTTAATAAAATAAAGCTAAATCTTTTCATAATTATTTTTTTTTCAAAAGTACAAAAAATTACATTCTTTCTATTACCTTAATTCCTAAATTTTCTAACATTATTTTTATAAGTGAGGCAATTTGATAAGAAATTTTTAATCTAAATTTTCTAATATCCGGGTCTTCTTCTTTTAAAATAGGTACTTGTTGATAAAATTGGTTGTATTCTTTACAAAGTGCATATACATAATTCGCTATTTTAGCTGGACTGTGTTTTTGAGAAGCTTCAATAATAACGTTTTTTGACTCGATGAATAACTTAATTAGCTCATTTTCTTTTTCATTAATAGTGGTAAGGTTAATGTCAGTATAATTTATTCCTGATTCTTCGGCTTTACGAAGAAGTGATTTTATTCGAGTGTAAGTATAAAGAATAAAGGGTCCTGTATTTCCATCAAAATCGATGGATTCTTTGGGGTTGAATAGCATGTTTTTTTCGGGGTCAACTTTGAGAATAAAGTATTTTAAAGCTGCAAGGGCAATTTTTTGAGTAGATTCTAAAAACTCTTGTTCAGAAATATCGGTCAATTTACCTAATTCGAGCGAAATATTTTTCGATTCATTCACCAGTTCATCAATTAAATCATCTGCATCTACTACAGTGCCCTCACGCGATTTCATTTTACCTTCGGGAAGCTCTACCATACCGTACGACAGATGATAAATATTATCTGCCCATTGAAATCCCAGTTTTTTTAGAATTAATTTAAGTACTTGAAAATGATAATTTTGTTCGTTGCCTACGACATACATCATTTTATCGGGCTTAAACTCGTTGTATCTTAATACGGCAGTGCCTATGTCTTGTGTGATGTAAACCGAGGTTCCGTCAGCTCTAAGTAAAAGTTTTTCGTCTAATCCATCTGATGTTAAATCAATCCATATAGAGCCATCATCTTTTTTGAAAAAGATGCCTTTTTCTAATCCTTCAATAATATATTTTTTCCCCAGCTGATAGGTTTCCGATTCATAGTAAATTTTATCGAATTGAATAGTTAACTTTTTATAGGTATCGTCAAATCCTTTATATACCCATTCGTTCATTTGTTTCCATAGTTTTCGGGTCTCTTGGTCTTCGTTTTCCCACTTGCGAAGAATTTCTTGGGCTTCTATAATGATGGGTGCTTTTTTTTCTGCATCTTCTTTTGAAAGCCCTTGTTCTATAAGCTCATTTATTTGTTTTTTGTATTCCTTGTCAAATAAAACATAAAAGTCGCCAACAAGTTTATCGCCTTTTTTACCGGTAGTTTCGGGTGTTACTCCATTGCCCCATTTTTGCCATGCAAGCATTGATTTACAAATATGTATTCCACGATCGTTAACTAAATTTACTTTTATAACTTCATGGCCTGCTGTTTTTAAAATGTTTGCTATGCTATCGCCAAGTAAGTTGTTGCGAATATGACCTAAATGAAGGGGCTTATTTGTATTGGGTGAGCTAAATTCAATAACAATTTTTTGTTTTTTAATATGTTGAATCTCACTATTTATTAATTCATCAAAGCGTTGGTTAAAAGCATCAAAAAAATATGAATTAAAAAGAGTGATGTTTAAAAAACCATTTACAACTTCATAGCTTTCAATCAATTCTGAGTAATTCTGTTTTAAAAATGTTCCAATTTCGTCTGCAGTAATATTCGGAGCTTTTCGTATTTGCTTAATCCATGGAAATACATTTATGGTATAATCGCCTTTAAATTCTTTTCGTGTTTTTTGTAATTGAAGTTCATTTCCTGCCTCAATATTATATAATTCCTTCAGAGTTTTTTTTATTGCTTCTATTAATAATGCTTCCATTATATTTTTTTGTGCAAAGTTAAATCAAATTGAAAATAATTTATCAAAAGATAATGTTATTCATAAAAATCTTGAACATTTAATGTCAAAAAACATTACTTTTGCATAAAACAAAAATTGTTATGGAAAGTTTGATTCGTGTTTTAATGATTGATGCTTCAACCGGCTATTATAAAATGACTCGTTTCCCCATTGGAAAATATTATGGCCCGGTTGATGTAGGATTTCACTTGGCTTCATCGCAAAATGCTTTAACTATAGGAACCGGAGTCTTGGCAGGGTCTATACTTCCTGGATCAAACAGAATGCTTTTTACCGGATTTTCGCCTGCTTGGGCTGGGTTTTATGTTTCTTCTATGGGAGGGGCGGGGCTCGTATTCGATAATTTAGGTATCAATATGATTTCAATTGTTGGTCAAGCGAAAACGCCAAGTATCTTATACCTAAACCGTAGTCATGGCGAAGAAATTAATGTAGAAATACACCCCATTGATGTTCATGCAATATGGAAAAGCGGCCGAAAAGGTATTTATTCTCTCATGGATTATACCTATTCACAATTTGGAAGACGCTTTGAAAATGATCCGCGTATTTTAGCTACCGGTCCGGCTTCGTTTGCAACTGATTTTGGAGCAATTGGCTCAGCACCCATAAAAAATGGTGAAATTACTTTTGTAGATACTTGGGCAGGACGTGGAGGTTTTGGCAGTAAGATGTTTCAGCAACATGGTTTAGCCGCAATTATTTACGGTGGGACATATATTGACGAAGATTTTAGAGATAGAAAAGTGGCCGATACGTGGTTTGAAGATAAATACAATAAAAAATTAGCTGCAAAAGATATCGAAGCTACTACAAAATACCGTTTTGACGAAAATTTTGAAACAGGAGGAACTTTTGGTGTTAATTATGCTACAATGGGTGGCAATACAATTGCATTTAACTACAAAAGTATATATTGGACTGAAAACGACCGAAAAGAGCTACATAAAAAATTTATCGTTGATCATTATCTAAAACAGTTTAACGAAGAAACGATAAAAACAAAGCAGTATAAAAATTGCGGAGAACCCTGTGTTGCAGTTTGCAAAAAAATGAATAATGAATTCAAAAAAGATTATGAGCCTTATCAAACAATGGGCCCATTATCAGGTATTTTTGATCAACGTGCAGCTGAATTATTAAATCATCATGCCGATATGTTGGGCTTTGATGCGATATCGGTTGGCGGAGTTTTGTCCTGGATAATGGAATGTGTTGCCGAAGGTTTAATTAAGCCGAGTGAAGTTGGAATTAAACAAAAACCTATTTTTGATATTCAAAACTTTAATGTTGTCGATGATTCCATGATCAATGCTCAGATTGGTGTTCAATTATTGGACAATATTATTAATCTGAAATACGATATGCTGAATCTTCAGGATGGTGCTCGAATTTTGGCTCATAAAATAGCATACGATCGTGGAAGGAAAATTATAGATAAATTTGTTTTCAATGCTTTTCGTCGTAAAGGGTGGATGGTTCCAAATCAATATTGGGTGCCGGGGGCTCTATCGCCAATGCCAATAATGGGAAAATATTATATGTATTACGGCAAAGATTTTATGGAACCACGAAAATTGGGACGCGAAAATGCTCAACGTTTTGTAAAAGAGTTGATGATAGATAATATGGGCTTTTGTAGATTCCACCGCTCATGGGCAGAGGAAATGATACCCGAGTTTATTGGGAAAATATACGGAAAAAAATATGAGTATCAAGATTCTGTAAAAAATATTGCTGCTTGGATCAATAGTCGCAATTCTTCTATTTTCTGGGAATCGGAACGAAACATCGATTTTATACATACGTTTATCAATAAAAAATTTGAAGAAAAATCGGATGTACTTGAACTTAACTATTGGCATGAACGTTTCAATATCAATAAGCACGAAGCAGCATTTGAATATTGGTATGAAATTCATAAAGGAATTCATGAATCTTTTAAAGGTATTATTTGCTAATTATGCCCCACTTTGTTGACGAAGCAGAACAAAAAGAAAAATCTTTGAAAAAAAACGAAGAAATAATTTCTTCTTCGGTTCCCGAAATTATTGCATTAAATAAGCAATTATATTCTTCATTTCATAATGTAATGGAAGAATATATTCAAAAAATTGCTTCGTTAAGTAGCGAAAGCAGAAGACCTGTGGTTGAAATCGGTTATACCTACTTGGAAGGTGATTTTAAATATGAATATTATGCTTCATCATATAAAACTATAACAAAACGTGTACTTCTTTTCATTAAAAAAGAAAAGGTATATACCGTTTGGAGGCGATGCATTGTTACTATTACTGAAAAAAAAGGTATATTAAAGCTTACTATGTACGAAAAGGCTGTATCAGAAAAAAATCTATCCGATGTTATTAAAAAGAAACAGCGTGTATATATTAAGATAGATGATTTAAATAGAGAATTTGCGTTGTGGTTAATCGATTTTTTGGGCTATAAATACAGTCAAAGAGAAATTATTTCTCACATTCCTCATAAGGCTAACATTCAAGAATTAGTATAAAAGAGAAGCTTGGATGGCTTGGTCTATAGTTAAATATTGAAATGTAAAGTTTTTTTCAATTAGGGCTTGGGGCAACACAAATTGTCCCGAGGTTAAAACTTCTGCTCCTTCGCCGAATAATATTTTTAACATAAAATCGGGTACGGTTAAGAAATGCGGACGCTTCAATTTTTTAGCAAATGTTATTGTAAAGTCTTTATTTGTTGTGGGATAGGGTGTTGTTGCATTGTAAACAGAGGCGGCAATCGATTCTGTTAAAATGCTATAAAGTATGGATATTAAATCATCGATATGTATAAAACTCATAGTTTGTTTTCCATTGCCAATAGTACCTCCTAAACCCCATTTAAATATAGGCAATAGTTTTTTTAGCATTCCGCCATTGGGTCCCAATACGATTCCAAAACGCACAATGCTAACTTCTATTCCGTAATTTTCAGCATGCAATGCTGCTGCCTCCCAATCTCTGCATACTTTTCCAAGAAAAGATGAAGCTAAATAGTTGCTTTGTTCATCGTGTTTATGAGTACTATCGTATATTCCGATGGCAGAAGCTGAAATGAATTTCTTTGGTCTTTTTTTGCATAGTGAAATAGCTTTTACTAAGTTTTTTGTAGTTTTAACTCGGCTTTGATAAATTTCTAGTTTATATTTTCTTGACCAACGTTTATTAATAGATGCACCTGCTAAGTTAATAATAGCATCCAATCCTTCAATTTTTTCCGCTAAAAGCTTCGGAGAGTTATACAACCATCGTTTCTCAATAAAAATAATTTCAATATGCTTGTATGTTAAAAAACGATGTAGGTTCGAACCTATAAATCCGTTATATCCGGTAATTCCAACTTTCATTTTATATCAACGAAAAATCTTCTTCCAATCTTTTTCTTATATCTTCAATGCTTACATCATAATGTAGTTTGCCATCGAAGGCATAACTTATTGCCCCATTCTCTTCAGAAACGACAATAATAATAGAATCGGTATATTCTGACATACCAAGTGCTGCCCTGTGTCTTGTCCCATAATGAGCTGGTAAGTCGGCTTTGTCGCTTATTGGTAATATGCAGCGTGCCGAAGATATTTTATTATTGTATATAATGATGGCTCCATCGTGCAAAGGGCTTTCTTTATTAAAAATACCTTCTATTAATCGACTAGAAATATTGGCATTAAGCGTATCGCCAATGTGCGAGTAGTTATCTAAACTCATTTTATTAGCAATAACGATTAATGCTCCGGTTTTCTTTTCAGAAAGGTTTTTGAGTGCTACAATAATGGATGAAGCATTTAATGGAGGTTTTGTTTTCTTTTGTGATTTAAAAAGGTTTAAGAGTTTAATTCTATAGTTGACTGCAAAGTATTTTGAACCGATTATTAACAAAAAGCGTCGAATTTCTTGTTGAAAAACAATCACTAAAGCAATCATACCAACACCCATTATTTGGCCTAAAAGTCCTGCTAATAATTGCATTTTAAAAGCCCTAACCGCCATCCATAAAATATAAATGATGGCAATCCCCACAAAAATATTGATGGCCAAAGAACCTTTTATGAGCATGTAAATTTTGTATAACACAAATGCAAATAGCAATATGTCAATAACATCAAAGAAAGTTATATGGATAAAAAGGCTTAACATAATTTGTGCTAAATTACAAAATTATTAAGCATTTCCATAAAAATTTAAAAGTTCAATTACTTCTTGGGTTTCTTTCACATCATGAGTTCTTATTATATCGGCTCCATTTAGTATGGCAAGGGTATGGAGGACGGTTGTACCGTTTAATGCTTGTTCCGAACTTATGTTTAATAATTTATATATCATCGATTTGCGTGATAAACCGACTAAAATAGGGCTTTCTAAAACTCTAAAGTCGTTAAGATTCTTTAATAGCTGATAGTTGTGCTGAAGTGTTTTTCCAAAGCCAAAACCCGGGTCGAAAATAATATCATTCAATCCAAACGAGGTTAATTCATGTTTTTTCTCACCAAAAAATTGAAATACATCGTTTACAACATCATTGTATTGTGGATTTTGTTGCATGTTTTGCGGATTGCCCTGCATGTGCATTAGAACGTATGGAACGTTTAGTTCTATGATTGTTTTAAACATATTAGGGTCAATGGAATAAGCAGAAATATCGTTAATCATATAAAATCCGTATTCCTGAACACACATTTTAGCTGTATCGGAATGATATGTATCGATGGAGAACCAAACGTCCGGAAATATTTTACTGAGTTCTTTTAAATATGGTTTAAGGCGATTCATTTCATCGTGTGAAGAAATGATTTGTGCTTGAGGTCTTGTAGAGGCGGCACCAATATCTATAATGGTAGCACCATCATGAACCATCCTTTCTATTGTGGTGATGGCTTGGTTAATGTCCTGTATCCTGCTTCCGGTATAAAAAGAATCGGGTGTGATGTTTAAAATGCCCATGATAATGGGCTTTTCAAGAATAATTATTTTATCCCTGAATCGAAGGCTTTTCTTTTTCTGAAAAAATGTATCTTTAACCATTCTTTTTTGGGTGTAAAATTATAAAAAATAAACGTATGCCTCTTATTGTTTTAGAAGGTTTAGATGGAGCCGGAAAGTCAACTCAGGTAAGACTTTTAACGGAATATTATGAAAAAAAAGGAAAAAATGTTTATTTTTTACATTTTCCTCGCTTAGAAGCTCCGTATTGGGGCGAAATGATTGCCTCATTTCTTAGAGGCGAATATGGCAATATTGATCAGGTGCATCCGCAATTGGTAGCTGCTCTCTATGCTGGCGACCGCTGGGATGCTTCTGCCGAAATAAAAGAGCATTTGGACAAAGGGGATGTCGTATTTTTAGATAGGTATGTTTTCTCAAATTTAGCATATCAATGTGCAAAGTTAAACGACCAACAAGAAAAAGAGAAATTGCGCAAATGGATTTTAAATTTTGAATTTGAGTATTTTAACATCCCTAAACCCGACATAAACATATTTCTCGATGTTCCACCTTCTGTAGTTGAGCAAAAATTGCAGGAAAATCGAACCGGTAGCGATAGAGAATATTTAAAAGGGAAATCGGATATTCACGAAAAAAGCTCATTATTTCAAAAAAAAGTAAGAGAAGAATATTTGTTTTTATGTAAAAATTACGATTTAACTTACATAGATTGTTCTACTGATAATCATTTGCTTGCTCCAATTGAAGTTGTTTTTGAGCGTATTTTATCTGAAATTGTTAAAGCTTGTTAATCTAGCATTTATCATTTTTAGGTTTTTATTTTCTGTCTATTTTTGTCAAAAAAGGTATATATGAAGGCAATCAGAAACATTTCGAGAATTTTTGTAGGTCTTGTTTTCCTGTTTTCGGGTTTTGTAAAAGCCGTTGACCCTTGGGGAACAGCTATTAAATTTAATGATTATTTTTTTGCAATGGGTTTAGAAGCCCTTGTCCCTTATACCTTTATATTGGGTGTCATTATGATTGCTGCCGAATTTGTTATAGGCTTTTCATTGCTAACTTGTGTTAAAGTTAAGTTGGCTTCATTAGGTGCTCTTATTTTTATGGCAATTTTTACTCCGGTTACACTTTGGTTGGCATTAAAAAATCCGGTTTCCGATTGCGGTTGTTTTGGCGATGCTATTAAACTAACTAACTGGCAAACTTTTTTCAAAAATATCATTATTATTATTCCGACCATTTTAATTTTTTGGCAGGCAAAGAAGTTTAATTCCAGGTTTTCAGGCATAATGCAATGGAATATTGCTGGAGTGGGCATTTTAATCGTAGGATTTATTATGTGGTACTCCTATGTTCATCTTCCCATTATAGATTTTTTACCGTACAAAGAAGGAACACATTTGCCCGATTTAATGAAAGCTCCTAAAGATGCTCCTAAAGACGAATATGCACAAATGATTACATTAAAAGATACTACTACCGGCAAGCAAATTGAAATCGATGTTAATACCTATACTGTAGATTCAACTTATTGGGGAGCTGGAACAAAATACAAATACATCAGTATTTCAGAACCCAAACTTATTAAAAAAGGTTATACACCACCCATTCATGATTTTAATATATACGATAACGAAAATAATAATTATATAGATACCGCTTTAAATTCCAATAGTTATGTATTTATTTTTATTAGCCCAAAGCTTGAAAAAGCCTCAAATAAAAATATTGAAAATATTAGTGCTTTGTATAACTATGCTATAAAAAACAATTATTTGTTTTATGCTTTAACTTCGTCTATGCAAAAGGATATAGATACGTTTATTGTTCATAATAAAATCCCGTTCTCCTTTTATATGTGCGATGAAACAACGTTAAAATCAATTGTAAGAAGTAATCCGGGGTTAATGTTGTTGAAAAATGGAACCATATTAAAAAAATGGTCATACTTCGATTTTCCTAATGTAACAGATATAGAAAAAATAACACTTAATAATAAATAATATGAGAACTCGCATTGCAGCCGGTAATTGGAAAATGAATACCAACCTTGAAGAAGGTGTTCAGTTAGCTCAAAAAATTAATGATTTTATGATTCATCAAAACGATGAAAATAAGCGAGTTATATTGGGAGTCCCGTTTACTCATATTGTTTCTCTTGTTAATACCGTGGATTTTAGAAAGATTTCAATTGCTGCTCAAAATTGTGCTAAGTGGGAAAAAGGAGCATATAC
>ENA-UOWE01004967-UOWE01004967.1-activated-sludge-metagenome-genome-assembly--contig:-NODE-4967-length-12435-cov-3.951212_pt1 | contig 12435 bp, 13 predicted proteins | sample MGYA00249841_ERZ761562 | MGnify/ENA primary metagenome ERZ761562 (study PRJEB28883, sample SAMN05720200) | activated sludge metagenome | isolation source: Anaerobic digester | place: Japan... | reverse complement strand
TCTCAACAACCATCTTTTTAGTTTTTTCACTAACGGGAGGAATATTTGATAAACCATTAATTAATGCATTAAAATAGAGCCCTGTCCCGCCAACCAAAAATGGTATCTTACCTTTATCAAGAATTTCATATATTATTTTTTCTGATAATCTTTTAAATAACCCTGCTGTAATTACTTCATTTGGATTTATTATATCAATCAGATGATGCGGCACGCTTTGCATCTCATCGGATGATGGTTTTGCAGTACCGATATCCATAAACTTGTAGACTTGTCTTGAGTCAACAGAGATTATCTCTCCACAATCCTTTGCAATTTTGAGAGATAGGGATGTTTTCCCTACCCCTGTTGGTCCAAAAATTGCCACGGCAAAACGGTTCATTCCTTTTCTAACTTATACTTTACTTTTTGAAGCAAAACCTGTTTCAAAGCTGTAGGAACAATTTTACCTTTGTTTCTTTTTAACTCTTCATCTCCGGTCAAATTAATCTGTATAGCCCTTTTTATGGCTGCACAAGTCAATTCGTACCTATTACCCTTAAAATCAATTAACTCGTCAAGAGGTATAATCAATTTTAGCCTCCTATTTAAATATAATCTTCTCAAGCTCTAAAAATGCTCTATCAAAATCGTCATTAATCACTATATATTGATATTTTTCTTTAAATGTCAACTCTTTTATTGCATTTTTTACTCTTTTTTCAATGACTTCAATAGAATCTGTTGCTCTCTTTAAAAGTCTCTCTTTGAGTATCTCAACGGATGGTGGAGCTATAAAAATATACTTCGCAATAATATTTTTATTCATCAGTGTCAACGCACCTTGCACATCTATGTCCAAAATACATTTTTTACCGGATTTTATTACTTTATCGATAAACTCTTTCGATGTCCCGTAGTAATTATCATGAACTTTTGCCCACTCAAGAAATATATCCTTTTCAATACCCTTGATAAATTCTTTATCAGTCACAAAAAAATAATCCACCCCATCCTTTTCGCCTTCACGAATAGAACGAGATGTGTATGATACAGAAAATACAATATCGTTATTATAACTCTCAAGTAGTTTTTTTAACAAGCTACTTTTTCCTACACCCGAAGGACCTGAAACAACTATTAAACTATCACTACTTCCCAAGGGTTATTCCTCTGAACTATCTTCCTCTTTCGCTGCTGATCCGCCCATTAATCTTTGGCTTAAAGTCTCCGGTTGCATAGCTGTGAGAATTACATGGTTTGATTCTGTAATTATAATTCCCCTTGTTTTTCTTCCCTGAGTTGCATCGATTAACATCTGACTCTGTTTAGCATCATTCCTCAATCTCTTACTTGAAGCAGAATCCGGGTTGATAATACTTACGATCTTATTGGCATGAACCACATTCCCATAACCAATATTAATTAATTTGATAGCCACAAAAAACCTCCTAATGATTTTATTTATTTAACTAAATTATTATTCTATATTTCTTATTTGTTCCCTTAATTTTTCTATATCATTTTTAACTGCAATTACAATATTACTTAATTCTTTCAATGTAACTTTACTTCCAATTGTATTAATCTCTCTATTCATCTCCTGACAGATAAAATCAAGCCGTTTCCCAACATCATCACTCTCATTACAGAGTTCTAAAAACTCTTTAGAGTGCATCTTTAATCTCTCAATTTCTTCATTGATGCAACTACGCGTTACCATTAAAGCTACTTCATTAAGAAGTCTTGTTTCATCAACCTTATCTCCAATTAATTCAACTACTTTACTTTTAATAGTATCAAAAATCTGCTTTTCCATTATAGGAACATGAAATTCAATGCTACAAATATTATTACAAATATTATTGCAAATATTAATTATATTCTTCTTAGTCGCCTCTCCCTCATTGTATCTCATTTTATTAACATTTGAAAGATTTATCAACAAACTTTCACAAATTTTATCAAAATATCTATCATAATCTCTTTTTTTATCAAGTTTAATTATATCATCAAACCTTGTAAGATGGAATAGTTTAACTTCATCTTTAAGATTATAGGTTTCAACAATCTTTCTTAAACCCTCAATATATTTACCCGCAAGACTAAGATCAACATCAACCTCATGACTTGCTTCATTGAGTTTTAATGATACAGAAACATCTATTTTTCCCCTTTTTAATTTAGATTGGATTAACTCTCTGATTTTAATATCCATACTCTGCAAGTAATATGGCAAAGAGACATTAACTTCAAGATATTTATGATTAACAGTTTTTATCTCTGTAGAAATATAACCTTCATCAAAATATTGTTCGTTAAATGAGTAGGATGTCATACCATTCATATTTTAATCTTCTTCAAAAAAGGATAATAATAGATTGGATAATAAACGATTTTTTTTTATTTGTCAAATTTTATATTAAAATTTATGATATTTTGTGAAAAACTAAAGATTTTCGAGAAATTTATTTCTCATTTCGAGATTTAAATCATCTGTTGAGTGATCTTTTTTAATTAATTCATTCCAAACAGGAAGAAAAAGATATTTTATTGTTGCCGGCTTTTCTATAACAATTTTTGTTTTGCTATTTTCCCATATCGCTCTTTCGGGATCAAGCGTTTTGGGATTACCATATTTATTAGTATTATTTTTTAGAAGTGCATAATAATCAATTTTTTTTTCGTTGAGTTTTATAAAAATTTGAAAAAGTTTATCTTTATTAAAATGAAAATACCCGACATTAATAAAACCAAAACCTTTTGCAGTAATTATCTCAGTATCCGGCTCAAGTCTTATTGAGAGAACCTCCTCCCTTTTTGCATCAAATTCAAAACTCTTTTTTAGTAGATTTGATACTTCTTCTTTACTCATACCGAGTTTAATATCTTTATACCCGTCTGTTAACTCTAAAGGAAACAAATTATAAAAACTTATAGATAAAAAAAATAAGAAAATAATATGTTTATGCATAATTTGACAAAACCTCAAATTTATTAACAATATCATATTTATGAAGGCAAGATTCTCCCGATTTTTTTAAGCTTTCATAATCACTATCAGATGACGATAAAAATAAAATTGTACTATCTTTAGAAATATTATTTTTCAAATTTAAACAATCACCACCGGGGGCTTTAGAGTTGGCAATAATCAAATCAAAATTCTGATAAGTTAACATATCTTGAGCCCTTTTAACAGAGTCAGCAAAACAAAAGTTAAAATTATCAGGATTATTAGAGTTTAAAATAGATTTTATAAACGAATAATCATCATCAACAATTAATAAATTCTTTTTCATTTCCATCCCCAAGTGTTTAATTTAGTTATATATCGGAAGAATTATACAAAAAAATTAACTTACAGCGTATTCTATACTATTTTATGATTTTAGTAAAGATAGATTATGGAAGAAATTTTTAAAATAATTAATAAATTCACCTCATAGATTTTAGAAATACAGTTAAAAGATTGACAATTAATTGTATTTTAATTATTTGTAGTTAATCATTTTTTTGGAGTTGTGATTTGTTTGAACAATCTGATTTTTATGATTTAATAATTGTAGGTGCAGGACCAGCCGGTTTATTTGCAGGAATTAATGCAGGTAATAAAAAACTCAAAATTTCTATTATTGAAAAAAACGCTTCTGCTGGAAAAAAACTTCTAATTTCAGGCTCAGGGAAGTGTAATATAACTCATAAAGGTGATTCTAAAAATTTTATAGATCATTATGGGGATAAAAAAAACTTCGTAAAACACTCTTTGTTAAATTTTAAAAATATCGACCTTATTAATTTCTTTGAAGAACGAAATTTGAAAATGGTTGAGATGAATGACGGTAAAATTTTCCCCAAAACTTTAAAATCAACAGATGTTTTAAATATTTTACTTAACGAATGTAAGAAATTAGGAGTAACAATTAATTATAACGAATCAGTGGAAACAATTAATAAAACAGATAATGGCTTTAAAATAAAAACAGATAACAAAATATTCCACTCGAAAAGCGTTATTATCGCAACAGGCGGTAAATCCTATCCGCTCACGGGATCAACCGGGGATGGTTATAATATCGCTTCAAAACTTGGTCATAATGTTACAGAAGTTTCTCCCTCGCTTACTTCGATAACAATCAAAGATTATAAATTTAAAGATTGTTCAGGCGTTTCCCTTACCGATGTTAAAATAAATTTATACAGAAATAACAAAAAAATAAAAGAAACTGTAGGCGATGTTCTATTTACTCACAAAGGATTATCGGGGCCGGGGATACTTGATTTTAGCAGATATATAAAAGCTAACGATATAATAAAAATAAAACTTATCAATAATGTAGATAGAGAAGATTTTGAAAAGAGAATTCTATTTGACATGGGAAGTAACGGAAAAAAAACATTAAAAAAATGTATAACTCAATTTGAAATCCCTGAATCAATTGTTATTAAAATATTTGAAATATACAATATATCAATCGACTTAATTCTGGCAGAATTAGACAAAAAAACTCGAAAACTTATAGTAGACCTTTTATTTGACTTTCCTTTTGAAGTTAATAATCTTGGGGATTTTAATGAGGCAATGGCAACTCGCGGCGGAATCAATACCGACGAAATAAATCCAAGGAGTATGGAGTCAAAAATATTCCCGGACTTATATTTTGCAGGCGAGGTAATCGATGTTGATGGAGATACAGGCGGTTATAATTTACAATTTGCATTCTCAAGCGGAGCACTTGCGGGGAAAAGCATAGCGGATAAAAATAATCATGGAGAGAAAAATGAAGATTTTAATTAATAATATAAAGCTAAGATTAGAAGATGATATAACTCTTTTACAAAGCAGAGTTTCAAAAAAACTCTCGATAAGCAGTAAAGATTTTACAAATTTTAAAATTGTAAAAGAATCTATTGATGCAAGAAAAAAAAACAATATCAATCTTATCTATTCTGCTACCGTTGAAGTTGATTCTGAATGTAAATTACCCTTTGATAATGATATTAAAAAATTGGATAGCACTGAAGAAGAAAAGTTTACCTATGGAACAAAAAAATTAAATGAAAGACCTGTAATCGTAGGAAGCGGTCCTGCAGGGCTATTCGCCGCATTACTTTTGTCCGAATATGGCTTTAAACCGCTTCTTATAGAACGAGGAGATTCTGTTGAAAATCGTATAGGCTCGGTTACAGGATATTGGGAAAAAGGTATTCTTGATACGGAAAGTAATATTCAATTTGGCGAAGGCGGTGCGGGGACTTTTTCAGACGGAAAACTCACAACACGAATAAATGATCATCGATGCGAAAAAGTTCTTAAAGAATTTAATAAATCTGGAATATCAGAGGAAATTTTATATAAAGCAAAGCCTCATATAGGGACAGATAAACTAAGAGGTGTTCTTGTTAACATAAGAAAAAGGATTATCCAAAACGGCGGTGAAATCCGTTTTAGAACTAAATTAGAATCTCTAAACATTTCAAACGGTAAAATTACCTCTGTTTTGCTCAATTCAAAAGAAATAATCCCTGCAGAAGTTGTAGTTCTCGCCATAGGACACAGCGCAAGAGACACTTTTACCAATCTCTATTCTCAAGGAATTTTTTTTGAACAAAAACCGTTTTCCGTAGGCGTAAGAATCGAACATCCGCAAAAATTAATCGACAAAGCACAGTTTGGGATTCACGCCGGACACCCAAAACTTGGAGAGGCAGAATATCATCTTTTCTACAAGACCGGTGAGAGGACGGTTTATTCTTTTTGTATGTGCCCGGGCGGAATTGTTGTAGCCTCTGCATCCGAATCCGGAATGATTGTAACAAACGGAATGAGCGAGTTTGCCAGAAATCGTGAAAATGCAAATAGCGCATGGGTAGTTTCTGTAGCCCCCGTAGATTTTGCAAGTCAACACCCTCTGTCAGGAATCGAATTTCAAAGAAATCTCGAGAGGCTTGCGTTTAAACATGGCGGTGAAGATAATTCTGCCCCTATTCAGACCCTAAAAGATTTTGCAAACGGCGTTAATTCAACTAAAATCGGCGGCGTTAAACCAAGTTATACCGGAAAAACAAAAATTGCCGATATAAATAACATTCTTCCCGGCTTTATTACAAATCCGATGAAAGAATCGATTAAATATTTTAACTCAAAACTAACGGGATTCGGCATAAACGATGCTCTTTTAACGGGAGTAGAAACCCGAACATCATCGCCTGTGAGAATAACGCGGGATGACTCGCTTCAAGCACTTAGAGTAAGAGGATTATACCCGTCCGGAGAGGGAGCAGGATACGCAGGCGGAATTGTAAGTGCAGCAGTAGACGGAATGAGAGTAGCCGAGGAGATTATAAAAACTTATAGACCGAGTAACTTTTAAATTAATTTAAGGAAGTATAGAAAATGGGCGTGTTAATTAAAGCAGAATGTAATTGCGGATTTAAAAAAGAAGAGATGGCTTTTGGTATGGGAATGAAAAGAATAATCGCCCCGGCAGTTTGTCTCAATTGTAAAAATATTATAGAACTTGATTATGTGTTAAAATATGCATATAAATGTAAAAAATGCAAAAATGATGTTGTATTTTATAATAATCAGCACCTTCAGGATTGGAACGGTAAAAATAAAAAGCAAGTTAAGATAATTGATTATTTTAACATTGACTTTATAGATAATTCATTTAAATGGGCAGCTAAAGATCAGCAATTGATTTTGTCCGACGAAGAAGCCGATGAAGCATTTAGAAAAATAAGAAAAGAAAGTTCCATTAACAAAAAATTTACACTATATGAAATCAACTATCTTTGTCCGGTATGCCTCAAGTTTACCTTAAAATTCACAAAAATCTTTGGTTTCTGGGACTAAGTTAATGAAAATTTAGATTATGATACTATTTTTTTACAGTTAAAGAATCTAATATTTTATTGGCTAACTTTTTATAATCTTTTATTTTCTTTTCATTTACAATAACTAACACTCCAAAAGTTTTGATCTCATTATCATATCTTTCTTGAAAAACTCCAAAAATTTTTACAGAAATCGGGGCGTCATTATCACCAACACTTTCTCCGGGATAATATAATGCATTTCCTTCAATATTCATTCTACAAAGAGAATTTTTATCTTTTTTTGTGTTTTTTACTTCCAAAATAACAAAATCCTGAAAATAATTAGAAAAACCATTTTGTAATAACAATACAAGCGATTCTGAAGCATTTAGAGATGTCTGCCCCGCATCAGTATATTTTGTGATAGGTAAATGGAGAACAAAAAAATCTTTATTTTTACCGGAATCAAAAATCCATCTATCACTATTATAATCTGTTGTCTCTGAAACCATATCATCCGGAAGCCAAAATGAAAATCCACATCTTGTTAAATCTTTTGGGAATAGATTTGTAATTCCTAAAATAATAATAACTAAAATTGTTAATTTTTTCATAAAAAAACTCCTTCTTTAAATGTGTGTAATACGAACTAATCTTGTAAATTTATACAAGATTAAAAATTTTATGTAAAGTTTTTTATGCAATTACCCGGTTTTTACTGATAATTGTAAAAATACTGAATTATACCCTTCTGTTTTGCATAAACAAATTTTAAAAAGAAAAAGTTTGATAATAAAAAGAAAATATGATAAATCACTGATAGTTAATGATATGGATTTTGTATTGATAAATAGATTGGAGATGTTTTGGCAACTAAAGAATTAAATGTATTAATGTTAGGTGATGCGATAGGCAATCCCGGTATTGAAGATATCTTCTTAAAACTACCAGCTTTGAAAAAAAAAGAGAAAATACATCTTGCTATAGTAAATGGTGAAAACTCTAATGATGGTTTTGGTATTTCTGAAGCCAATATAAAAAGTTACAGACAGGCAGGAATAGATGTTATAACAAGCGGAAATCACATATGGTCAACAAGAGATGTTGAAAAACTTCTTACGGATTACAATTTTCTGTTAAGACCCGCAAACTACTCGGAAGCGGTTGGAAAAGGATACTGGATAGGTGAAATCGAAGGGGTAAAAGTTGGCGTTGTAAATCTTATGGGCAGATACTATATGACTCCGATTGATTGTCCATTCCAGACATTAACTAAATTATTAAAGAGTGAACTAAAAAATTGTCAGGTTATAATAGTTGACTTCCATGCTGAATTTTTAAATGAAAAAATAACGCTTGCTTTTGATTTTGATGGTCGTGTAAGTCTGGTTGCAGGGACACATACACATTGTCAAACTGCCGATGAAAAGATCTTGCCGAAAGGCACCGGATACATAACCGACCTCGGAATGTGCGGTGGATTGGATAGCGTTATAGGCATGGATAAAAGTGCAGCTTTAGAGAAAATTTCAAGCCAGACGATGGTTCAGTTTGTCCCTTCACGAGAAAACGCAAAAATTCAAGGAATAATAGCCACAATCGATACAGAAACAAAAAAAACAATTAATATAAAAAGATTTAATTTTTAATTTTTTTGTTTGCAAAATATTTTTTTATTACTATAATTAATTAATGCTATCCACTAAGGATATGAAATGAAAAAATATTTTTCTTTCCACATCTATGTCGCTTCGTTTATTCTTTTTGTTTTATTGGGTCTTGTAATCACTTCACAAACAGCAGATGAAGAGATTATAAATTTAAAAAAGGAAAAGATTATTGCTTTAATTCCTTCGGACCTACCGCCTACCTATTTTAAAAATAAAACTACCGGAAAACCGGATGGTTTTGCAGTTGATGTTATGGACGAAATAGCAAAAATACTAAACATAAAGGTCGAATACAAATTTGGTAAAGCGTGGGATGAGATTCACCAAATGCTTTTAGACGGTGAGAATAGTATAGCTCTTAATTTAATTATAAGTCCTCAAAGAGAGGCTCTTTTTGATTTTTCTATTCCGACAGAGATAACTCCTGTTGATCTGATTGTCCCTTCTTACAATAATAAAATCAAATCAATAAATAAAGATATAATAATCGGGTGCGTAAAAGAGAGTGCAGCGTTAAATTATCTAAAAAACAATGGGTATGATAAAATAAAAACTTCTGATAATTTTCAACTGCTACTTTTTGATCTATTATCCGGTAATATAGACGCCGCTTTATGTCCTTCTCCGAATATGTTTAAAATAGCAAATGAGATCAGAGTCGGAAATAAGATAAAAATTGTTGGAGATACGGTAATTGAAACAAAGCGAGCAATTGCATTTAAAAAAGGTAATAAAAAGTTAATTGAGGATTTTAACAAGGCTATACAAATTCTTGAAAAATCTTCCAAATATCAAGAGATTTTTGTTAAGTGGTATGCTCCCTCAAAACCCTTTTTAACTATCGAACTTGTTTTAATAGTTTCTGTGATTATAATTATTGTTCTTACCACCATTATGTTTATCTGGAGATACTATTCTTTATCCAAAAAAAATAGCGAACTTAAAGAGAGTATAAAAAATCGTGAAATTGCAGAAAAAAATGTTATCAGACTCAACGATAACTTAAAAAAAAGTGAAGAGAGATGGCATTTTGCTCTTGAAGGCAGCGGCGACGGTGTCTGGGACTGGAATCCGCAAACCAATGAAGTTTATTTTTCTCCGAGATGGAAAGAGATGCTTGGATTTAGAGATGATGAGTTAAAAAGTGAATTTAAAGAATGGAATGATAGACTTCATCCTGACGACAAAGAAGAGGTATACTCTGTTCTTAATAAAACTTTTAATGGCGAAAATAGATTCTTTAGATTTGAATTTCGTATGAGAAATAAAGATAACAACTATAAATGGATTCTTGCCAGAGGTAAAGTAATCGAGTGGACAAATGATGGGAAACCGTTAAGAATGATAGGTACTCACACAGATGTAACAGAACGAGTTGAGATGCAAAATATGATTGCCGAGAGCGAACAAAAATACAGAGTGCTATTTGATACTATGCTAAACGGTTTTGCTCTACATGAGATAATATGCGACGATAAAGGAAGTCCTATCGATTATAGATTTCTTGATATAAATCCGGCGTTTGAAATATTAACAGGTATAAAAAAAGAGGTAGCAGTCGGTAAAAGAGTTCTCGAACTAATGCCCAATACTGAAGATTATTGGATTAAGGAATATGGAGATGTGGCTATAAACGGTACTGAAAAACATTTTGAAAATTACTCAGGAGAGTTAAATAAATACTATGAAGTCAGTTCATATCAACCAAAAAAGAATCAATTTGCAGTTGTTGTATCGGATATAAGTGAAAGACGAATTGCCGAAGAAAAGATAAAACTCCTCAATAAAAACCTCGAAGATAAAAACCGTGAACTTGAACAAATTCTTTATGTCGCCTCACATGACCTACGAAGTCCACTTGTAAATGTACAGGGATTTACTCGTGAAATCGGATTATCTTTTAATGAATTAAAAAAAATAATTAATGAAAGCAATCTTGATGAATGTAAGAAAATAAAATTAATTATTGATGATGATATTGACGGTTCGATGAAATTTATTACCAACAGTATTACTAAGATGGACAGACTTCTTGACGGTATTTTAAAATTATCAAGAATAGGCAGAATTACAGCTAATCAAAAAAAGATTGATATGAATTTCTTTATTAAGAATGTTTTTAATAATTTTAGCTACCAATGTAAGACAAAAAATATTATAATTGAAAGCGAGCCATTACCTGATTGCATAGCGGATGATGTTTTACTCGATCAGGTTTTTACTAATCTAATAGATAACGCAATAAAATATATGAAAGACAATCAAAAAGATGGTAAAATAAAAGTCACAGGTAAAATAGATGGTAAAAATGTAGTCTACTGCGTGGAAGATAACGGGATGGGGATTAATAATGACCATTTTGAAAAGATATTTGAGCTATTCTATCGACTTAATCCAAATAAGACAGATGGGCAAGGCATTGGATTGACAATTGTAAGAAAAATTTTACACATTTTGGATGGGAATATATGGTTGACATCCGATATTAACATTGGAAGTAAATTCTATATCTCATTACCAAAAGGATAAAAATATGGGAGATACTATGAAAAAAGAAGTAATTATCTTAATTGCCGAAGATGACGAAGGACATGCTTTGTTAATTCAAAAAAATTTAAAACGAGCAGGCATTTTAAATCAAATGTTTCATTTTAGAGATGGACAAGAAATTCTCGACTATCTCTATAAAAACAATGGCCATCTCTCTCTTGACCAAAATTATTCTTACCTTTTTTTACTTGATATCAGAATGCCCAAAGTTGATGGAGTTGAAGTCCTAAAAAGAATCAAAGCCGACAAAAGTTTACATAAAATGCCGGTAATTATGATAACAACTACTGATGACCCTAGAGAGGTTGCACTTTGCCACGAGTATGGTTGTAATAACTATATAACAAAACCTATTGATTATGATAAATTTTCAGTTGCCATACAACAACTGGGGCTTTTTTTAATGATAACTGAGATCCCTGATTTTGTAATAATGGATACAGTAAAATGAAAGAAAATGTAGATTCGTATTTAAAATACACAATTTATCTTACGGAAGATGACGAAGGCTTGAGATACTTAATCGAATCAAAACTCAAAAAAAGTCAATTTAAAACTAAAAGTTTTGCAAATGGTAATGATTTATTAAAAGAGATACAAAAAGAAAAAGAGGAATTCTTATTAATACTTGATTATAACCTTCCTGATTTTACAGGAAAAAACCTCATAGAAAAGATACTTGAAATGAATCCAAATATTAATTTTATGATAATGACAGGTTATGGAGACGAAAAAATTGCAGTAGATGTAATGAAAATGGGTGCAAAGGACTACCTTGTAAAAGATGCTAATTTTCTTGAACTACTTATATCAACTGTAAATCAAGTAATAGGACAAATCGAAACAGAAAAAGAACTTATTAAAACTCAAGAAAATTTAAAAGAGAGCGAAGAAAAATATCGACTTATCACAGAAAATAGCAATGCTCTGATTTGTGAAATTGATACAGATGGAAAATTTGTTTATGTTAACTCTCATTATGAAAAGGAGCTTGGTTATAAACCGGAAGAGTTAATCGGAGAAGATTCAATAAAATTAGGCATTAAGGAAGAACTTCAAGAAGTTAAAGAGTCTTATAAAAAATTATCAGTAGATTTAATACCTTTTAAATATGAATTGCAAATCAAACACAAAGAGGGGTATTACAAATGGTATGAGTGCAACTCGAGTGCTTTTAAGACAAAAAGAGATGCAATTAAGATTGTAAACATTCTTTATGACATTACAGAAAGAAGAAAAAATGAAGAGGAGTTAAAAAAAGCAAAAGAGGAAGCTATAAAGGCTAATGAAACAAAAATTCAATTTTTGGCTAATATGTCACACGAAATACGCACACCATTAAACGGATTACTCGGCATGGTAACACTTCTTTCTAAGTCACAACTCGACGATAGACAAAAAAATTATCTCGATA
>ENA-UOWE01004966-UOWE01004966.1-activated-sludge-metagenome-genome-assembly--contig:-NODE-4966-length-12436-cov-7.146273_pt1 | contig 12436 bp, 11 predicted proteins | sample MGYA00249841_ERZ761562 | MGnify/ENA primary metagenome ERZ761562 (study PRJEB28883, sample SAMN05720200) | activated sludge metagenome | isolation source: Anaerobic digester | place: Japan... | reverse complement strand
ACCAGCAGCCGTTCAGCCGCAGAGAACTCAATCTCACCCAGCTTGTTGACTTCAGGATGGATATCATCCTGGAGATCCGAAAGGGGCTCAAAGGCGCGCGTGAGGTTGTGGTTGCGGTCATTGATCAACTTCCATAGGGCATCGTCGGAGTAATTCTGGATTAAGGCAGTGGCTTTAGGATTGATCATGGCACTCTGTTCTCTATGGCGATAATGATCTCTTGGGGTGTTTTCTTGAGGCGGTTAATTTCCTTTTCGAGGTAATGCCAGCCTAATTCGCTTTCGAGCTCTTTGATCATTTGAAGAGCAATTTTTTGTTTGTCAGGAGTCGTAACATCCAGATAAGAAATCCGGCGCAGGGTAAAGTCGGCCAGAGTGCCGTAGTCGCGGATGTCTTCGAGCAGGGTTTCGAGGAACTTCTGATACTGCCTGATATCTGAGTTGGGGCAGCGAAGGGCGGATTGCAGGGCATTCTTGGCCAATGTTTCAAGCTCTCGCTGCGAGACCGCCCCAGCTGAGTCTTCCTTGATCTGTTTGGCGATCCCGTAAGCCGACCAGAAGTTTTCGCCCAAGGGAAGTTTGGGGGTGTCAAAATCGCATTCAATCAACGGCAGCGCTTGTTCAAAGGATAGCTGCAATGGCTCTTTTTGGTCCTCGCAAATGGATTGGATGTAGAGGCGACCTTTCTTAAAGAAGACGAGCAATTCATTGGACTCAGCCGCCTTGGCGACTTTGACTCTTGGCGGGAATGAAGCCAGCGATTCAACCAACTGGGGATGTTGCGCCTGGATTTGAAGGTACTTGTTTAACATGCGAGTATAGAAGCTGACCTCTTCCAGTTCGTCAGGGTTGGCAGTGATGCGCTGGAACAAAGCCGAAGGGGTTGGTTCTTCATCGATGTCAAAGATCTTGGCGTCTTCGCCCAGGATGTTATGGATCAGGAACATCTTGTTTTGGGCGATCTCCCGCGACTGCACCAGTTGAGCGCCTTTTTCAGTGGGGAAGAAGTTGACAATGTAGAGCTCTTCAAAGACCTTCTTGCTGATGCGGTTAATGCGACCAACACGCTGAATGACGCGCACGGGGTTCCAGGGGATGTCGTAGTTGATGATCATGCCGGCGCGGTTGAGGTTGTAGCCTTCAGAGATGCGATCAGTGGTGAGCAAGACGTCAAAGTCGTCGCTTTGTTTGGGGTAGGAGGCGTCAAAATTCTGATTGATGACTTTGATGTTGGAAGCGCTCAGATTACCGCTGATGACCAACAACCTGTCACCAAGGACCGGTTCCAGCTTCAGCTTCAGGTGCGAGACGGTGTCGGCAAATTCAGAGAAAATAACGATCTTTCGCCGCGGTTCGCCAGGGCGGGGATCTTTGGCAAGCTCTTCCATGATCTTTTCAACCAGGCAATTGCCTTTGGGGTCTTCCTCGACCAGATCCATCTGGTCTAATTTTTGAATGATCTCTTCGTACAGATCCAGATCAGATTGGATATTCTTAAAGAAACCCTCCCGGTCCGTAAACTTGTCAAGTTCGTAGACACGGTTGTTCTTTGGGTAATTGCCACTACGCAGCATCTCAGCGAAGGTAGCCAATTCCTGATCAATGCTCTCTTCATCCCAGGAGTAAATCTTTTCGAGCAGAGGACGATCCAGGATATATTTGTTGGTGGTCTTGATGAACTGCATTGCATGGGTGGTGATTTCTTTGAAGCGTCGAATAGATTGTTGGAACGAGCCAAATGAACTTTCGAAGCGATGGACCAATAAGCGACGCATAAAGTCTGACAACTGGCGCTGTTGAATAAACTCGAAATTTTCCTTCTCGCTTAAGTTGGTTTCATCTTTTTGCGTTTCATAGCTGAAAGGCTGGTAAATCGCACCGGTAAAACGACCACCTTCCTCTGGCAGACCAAAATATTCCTTGATAATTTGATCATAGAAATCGGATTGCTCGGGGGTCAACTCGTAAAACCATTCTATGGGGTCGGCTAGTTTGGAAAGATTCATGACCTCGTCCTTGTAGAAAGGGTTATAGAGCAAATCCAAACGATTGCGGCGGATGGTGACGGGTTGGATGACTTCGCGAATCTGATTGGCAAGGAATTTTGAGCGCGCTTTTACTTTTGCCAGGTCGATAGCAGGCTCGCCAAATAGCGCCATGTAACGGTTCTGCGCTTCCTGCTCTTTCAGGGGATTGGGAGATTTGTGATTCTTGGTAATGTATGAAAGATTGTCAAAAACTGTCTTATATGAGCGAAAAGCCGCCACCAGGTTGTTCTGCAAGGTGATGGTGGATTTCTTGGGGGTGATAAACAATTTAAGAAGAGAAAGGATGTCGGCAGGGCGGTTGTTGAAGGGGGTGGCGGTTAATAGAATCACGATCTTGTCGCGACAGATATTCTTAAGATATTCGTAATCCTGCGTATCCTGGTTGCGGAAACGATGCACTTCATCGATGATGACTACTTCGATGTCGTTATTGTTGGTGACAAACTCCTGGACGTCTTCCAACTTACCGATGGAGAAAGCATCCCAATCGTTGAGGCCAAACTGCTTCAGATACATCCGCCAGCCACTAGTTTTGTACTCATCTCCCCTTAATCCAGGTGGACATAAGACGATGCCGCGTTTGCGCAATTCCTTGGCAACCGAACAGGCGATAATGGTCTTGCCAAGACCAACCACGTCGGCAATGATTACACCGTTGTTGTCTTTGATGATTGAGAGAGCTTGTCTGACCGCATCCAGTTGGTATTGATAGGGAATGTAGTTATTGGATTTAAGGGTATCGATTAGAGATTGGCCGATTTCTTCTTGTTTGAAGGTGTCGAGGTAAGTCTTGAGGGTCAAGGCAAATGCTTCAAAGGGAGTGATGTCCCTAATCATTGTGCCTTGTTCGATAGTGACCTTTAGCTGGACTTTAAACTCCTCAATTTCTGTGATCGGGATGGCGTCTTCCCAAAGGTCATCGAAATAAGCTTCGGTTTCTTCTGCGCCAAAGTCACTGATTTCAACATTGAACTCAGCCTGGGTGGTCAGCCCGGGACGCGTGAGATTGCTGCTGCCTGTGATGAAGAGTTTTTGTTTCATGGGGTTGTCTTCATCATAGACGAAGTAAATTTTCGAGTGGTTCGGCTCGCGTGTTTTACGGATAAGTAAACGACCCTCGTCAATCATTTTCAAAAAGAAGATGATTTGCTCGTAAAATGCTTCATTGTCAAAATCTTCATCACCTAATGATTTTTTAAGCTCGTCAAAATATTTTTGGAGATGTTGCTTGTCAGATTCCTGTGGGGCTTCACGCGGATATTCGACTAGTTTCTGATTTAAGATGTCCGCGTTCATGCCGACCAAAATTTTAAGAACGACGCTGGAGTTATTTTTCAGCCCTTCGTAAAGCTCGCGCAGTCCAGAAAAATAAAAGAAACCGACCAGAAACTTAAGCTGATCGGCATCTTTGATAAGCGTTTTTAGGCGGGTTTGGAGAGTGATTGCCCCTTTTTGATTTCTAATGAATACCGATCGCATGAACCTCACCTCTTTGGATAATATTAACCACCCAACTATGTTTAGAAGATATTATAAATCATAGCGAACGAAAGGAACAAGCGTATTGAGGCACTACGTCGATGCGCATAAGCGTTTTGTTAATCCTTGGTGATAAAGAACCGCACGACATTGAATGGATAAAATCTTACCCGTGCAAGAGCGATATCGAAATGCTATAATTCAATTATTAACAAGGCCATAAACCCGGAGTTATGCGGAGGTTCTGATGACAAAACTCACCCATGTAATCAAACGCGATGGCAGCATTGTGCCCTTCACCCCGGAACGGATCACCAACGCCATTTACCGGGCTGCAGTTGCTGTCGGGGGGCGCGACCGTGCTGCTTCTGAAGCCCTTGCCGCCCAAGTGATCGCCCAATTGGAAGCGACAACCCCTGAAGGAGAGATACCAAATATTGAGCAGATCCAGGATATGGTTGAGAAGGTGCTGATTGAGAATGGCCACGCCAAGGTCGCAAAGGCTTACATCCTCTACCGCGAGGAACGAGCCCGCCAGCGCGAAAAGCGTACCGATCGCGACCGCATGCCCTCCGGGAATATCCCCTGGCCAAAGCTTTGGCAAACACTGGACTGGGCTTGCTCTCATAACGTCCACACCACAGCGCTGCTGAATGAAGCCATCCGGCATGACAGACTGCACGAGATTGTGACCGCCGCTGAAGCCGCCTATCACGAAGACGTTGAAAATGCTGCCAACATGATCCTCGATCGGCGTGATGAAGTTCGCATGGTCCTTGTGACAGGTCCATCCTCGAGTGGTAAAACGACTACCACAATCAAGATCGGAGAGCATCTGGCGGAATTCGGCTTTAAGCTGATCACGCTGAATATTGATCACTACTTCTATGATCTCGATATGCATCCTAAGGATGAGTTCGGGGATTACGACTTTGAGACCCCACAGGCTCTCAATATGAAACTCATCAATCAGAATCTGACCGATCTGTTTGAGGGGCGCGAAGTAAGGATCCCTTACTATGATTTCAAGACGGGCAAGAGCGTTCCTGAACACACGCCGATGAAACTCGGCAAACAGGATATTGTCCTGATTGACAGTCTGCATGGGTTGTATCCCGAGATGACAGAAGACATCCCCAATGAGTGGAAGTTCAAGTTGTACATCGAGCCGTTACTGCAACTGAAAGACAGCCAGGGGCGCTACGCCCGCTGGACCGATGTGCGACTGATGCGCCGTATGCTGCGCGATGCGTCCCATCGGGCTTATGACCCCACCCAGACGCTGCTTCACTGGCACTATGTGCGCTCCAGTGAGATGCGGCATATCATTCCCTACATCAACACCACTGATACGATCGTTAATAGCGCCATGCCCTACGAGCTTCCGCTTTACAAGGCAAAACTGGGTGCTTCTTTTGCCCGTTGGGCGGAAGAATACAAGGACAATCCTTTGCGGCGGGATGCGTGGGAGCGTGCTGACAGGGTGAATGCGTTATTCCAGGAGATAGACGCGGTTGAAGATGACAGCATTGTGCCCGAAAATTCCGTGATCCGTGAGTTTATCGGTGGTGGAATTTACAAGTACTAGCCTGTTGCCGGAAAAATCACATTTTATCGACAGGTGCGATTGTTTACAGTCTTCAGGGCAGACACAGGGGTCTGCCCCTACGGAAGCCATCTATCGGTAAGTTGATAGGAGGGTGGGGTGGGAGTAAACCCCCACCGTACGGATGGGCTCGGGTGCCCGCGCAGCAAGGTGTTCGTCTGTCCACTTTGTTCAACCATAGGTACGCATATTAGGGTAGGGGCAGGGAGGTATTCGGTACCGGCAATCGTTCTCTGGTAGGGGCAGTGCTTCCGTGCCTGCCCAAAATAACCGTGGGTCTGCAGTAGGGCGGGGGCTTGCTCCCGCCGAGGCTTGCCAGTCCAATCAAACACCAGATGTAGGGGCAACCTCCATGGTTACCCGCTATACTAGCTGTCGCCGGAAAAATCGCATTTTATCGACAGGTGTGATTGTTTACAGTCTTCAGGGCAGACACAGGGGTCTGCCCCTACGGAAGCCACCGTTCCCCCAAACACCAGATGTAGGGGGAACCCCCTGTGGTTACCCGCTATACAGCAGGCACAACGTTTACAAGGGTGGTTCCAAAAATTATTCCTACGATCCGAGATGAGCTATTTGATAGATTAAAGTTCAAATAATCACCCTAAATAACTTGTTACCATCATTGTTTTGACTTCGCAGAAACCCCTACCAACAGGGACCTGAAAACTCTTCAACACCCGGTGGGATAGTGTCCACTGAGTAAAACCAACCGCAAGCATCATAGCAGGTCGCCCCAACGTAGCAGCCCTGACTATCCTTGCGATACTCAAATTCGCAGTTCAACCTGTCCCCTTCGAGGGGGCAGGTGTAATTTCGCCAGGTGACATCCGCCGGCGAAAACCAGGCTCGCGGCCAGATCAGCCGGGCAGTCAGCTCGAGCGTGGGTGTGACGGTTTCAGTGGGGGTTTGGCTTGGGGTGGGGGTTTTGGTCGGTGTTTCAGTCGGTGTAAGCGTAGGGATCTGCGTGGGGGTGTGGGTGGCAGTAGCAGTCGGTACTTCCGTTGAGGTGGGGGTGGCGCTCGGTTCGGGGGTTGCCTTCGCGGCGCATCCAGCAAGGAACAACAAAACCAAAAAAACTGAAAGGATTTTCTTAATCATTAATAGCAAGGTCCGCTGAAGGTGTAGGGACCAACGCCGTTTCGAATCGTGTCAACACCATAGTACTTACCGCAAGCGTCAAAACAGGTCATTCCCACCAGGCATTGCCCACTGTAGTTGCGATATTCAATTTCGCAGGTTACGTTTGTCCCTCGCTCAGGGCACCACTCATCTCCACCCCACCAAACGTCCCATTGGGTAAAAGTAGCCCGCGGCCAGATCATGTAAGGGTTGGGCTGCCAGGTGGGGGTTTGGGTAGGCGTCGGCGTGGCGGTTTCGGTTGAGGTAGGCGTTATCGTAGGGGTCTGCGTGGGAGTTGGAGTTTCTGTCGGGGTCGGCGTGGGTGTGTCGGTGGGTGTGGGGGTGATGGTGGGGGTATCTGTCACGATGGCAGTCTCGGTTGCCGCGATGTCCACGCGCGAGCCGCAAGCCCCCGAAACCAGGGCAAACAAGATAGCCAGGATAATAATCTGCTTTTTCATAGATATCGATACTCAATCACACGGAGTCGTGAAACCCTGGAACTCATTATACACTTCGGGCAGATTATCCTTCGAGTAATACAGCCCGCAAGCATCGTAGCAAGTGTGAGCGTAATAGCAAATGCCGTCATAGAGGCGGTATTCTGACGTGCACTGGACGTTCTTACCGCGGTCAGGGCAGTCGTATTGGTGGTGATAGATGGTGTCGTCTACTAAATCGGCATCGTAACGGGCTTCAAAGACCTGCACTGTGCGCGCACTGTCGGTGAAAAAGCGAAAATCCATCATGGTTCGCCCTTCAATTATGCCGTCATAGATGCAGATCATCTGAATCGGGAATTTAGGGTCAGCCTGGCACTCAAGGTCAAATTCATCCGCGCTGGCAAACAGTTTATCTTCTATGCCTGCGTTGAGGAAGTAAAAGTAAGTTTTACCGTCCAGGTACCAGGTGCGAAATAAGCGGAAGAAGTCTCTGAAGCCCGCGAAAGGCAGCAAGGTCTCTGTGGGAGTCGGCGCAGTTGTTGGCGTTGAGGTCTGGCTGGGTTTCTCGGTCGGCTGCTCGGTTGCGGTAGCAGTCGGCAGGAGAGTCGCAGTGGGCGGCAAAGTCGGTTCAGGGGTTGGGCTAGCGGGTACATCCCCTTTACAGGCAGCCGAGGCTAGCAAGCAAATCAATGCGCACAACCCAAGAGACAATCTATGCTTTTTCATGATGGCTGGCTGTGCTAAGGGCACGGCAGTGTGTAGCCCTCAAAATGGCCATCATAGGGGATATTGTCAAAGGTGTACACAACCTCGCCATTTTCGCCATAGCAGGTGATGGCTGAGTAACATTTTCCGTCATATAGCCGATATTCCTTCTCACAGTTATCATAATCCATATATCGCGTATCGAGATTGGTGGCGAAAATATTCTCATAGAAGGGATACTGCCATTCAGGGTCTGAATAGAACGTCACCTTGTAATCCGTTTTCCCTTTAAAAAGGGTGTCACTATAACAGCGGATATCCTGGGGATATTGTTCATCCGGCGGGCAAGTGAGAGTGTATAGATTCCCTTCCAAGTCGTCCACCGTGGCGTAGATGGTCTGATCCACCTGGGCATTCATGAAGTAGAAATAGGTTTTTTCGTCTGCGGTCCAGGCCTGGTAGAACTTGAAGCGATCGCCGAAGCCTGGGAAAGGCGTGACGGTGAAGGTGGGCGTCTGAGTCAGGGTGGGTAAAGAGGTCGCGGTTGCGGTCGAAGATGGCGTGAGCGTGACGGTAGGGACAAGTGTGTCAGTGGGCAGGGGTATCGTCGGAGAGGGCGCTGCGGTTGGGGCTTGCGCCGTCGGTTTGGCACAGGCGCTTACATTGAGGACCATGATAGCAACAAACAAGAATTGGTATTTTTTATGCATAACGTCTCCAGAAAGACGAGCCCAATTTTACCATCGCCTGGCGAACCTGGTGAAATGAGCATGGATCTTGCGAAGTTAGTTGACGGAAACCCCGACCCTCCTTACAATTAAGCACAGAAACAAAGAAAGGATGACCCCTATGAAAGTACTCACCCACAAGCAGGAGCTTTGTACTGGCTGCCTGGAGTGTGAATTGGCTTGCTCACGGGCTTACTTTAAAACCGATGATCGCAACTACTCAGCTATTCGCATCATTGAGAACAACAAGACTTACCATGCAAATATGTGCACTCAGTGCGGCGAATGCATCAACATGTGCACCGCCAACGCCATTTATCGCGACCGCAATGGTGTCGTGCGCATCGACAAAAAGAAGTGTGTCGGCTGCCTGGGTTGCGTTGGCTTCTGTACGGAGCTGGTTATGTTCTACGCGGATGACCTTGAGGTACCCTTCAAGTGCATCGCCTGTGACATTTGCTCAAAAGCGTGCCCTGAAGGCGCACTTGAAATTCTGGTTAGCCGGGTAAAGGAGAATTAATGGGAACCATCATCAAAGACTACAGCTATACTCCAGCGAAAATTAAACGCGGATACTCGGGTAAATCGCTCTACATTAACCTTTCTGATCTGCGAATCGAGCAAAAAGAGATCACCGAGTTCATGAAAGAGAAGTTTACCGGCGGCAAAGGGTTTGACCTGTGGTACCTGTGGCATGCGGTTACCCCGGAAACCCGCTGGGACTCGCCCGAGAACGAAATCGTGATGAGCGTCGGTCCACTGGGCGGGATCACCCAGTATGCCGGCACAGGAAAAACCCTGCTTTGCTCCATTTCACCCCTCACGGATATTCCCATCGACAGCAACGTCGGCGGATACTTTGGACCTTTGCTCAAATTCTCAGGCTGGGATGCTTTTGAACTGCAAGGTAAGTCCGAAAAGGAGATCCTGATATTCATTGATGGCAACAATGGGCGCATTCAGATCGAGGAAGCCGAAGAATATCCGGAAGACACGCATTTGCTGGCAGAAGAGCTCACCAAAAAGTATGCCGAGAATGAAGACGACATGGTCAACGTATCGGTGGTCTGCTCCGGCAGCGGTGCCAAACACAGCTATATGGGCATGCTCAACTTTTCCTTCTATGACCCCCGCCGAAAAGTATGCCGCTTCAAACAGGCTGCCCGAGGCGGGCTGGGTACGATCCTGCACGACAAGAAGGTTAAAGCGCTGGTAGTGAAATACCGGGGTGTCAAACCCAACCTGAATGACGCTGCAGACATCTCCACCATCAACAAGGTGGGCGTGAAATATCATAAAGAAGTGCACGACCTGGATCATAAGCAGAACAAAATGCGCCAGATTGGCACGGCAAACACCATCATGATCATGAGCCAGTATGATCTTCTTCCAACGCGCAACTTCCAGACTGGCGGCGATCCGGAAGCGGTCAAAATTTCTCCGGAGGTGTTCATCAATGAATGGCTAACCCAGGGTCTGCATGACGGCTGTTGGTATGGCTGCACGATGTCTTGCGCCAAGTGCGCCGACCATTTTTTAATCACAACAGGACCTTATGCTGGTCAGCGTGTGACTGTGGACGGACCTGAATATGAGTGTGCCGCAGGGTTGGGTGCCAACCTGGGCGTGTTTGACCCCCAGGCGATCCTGGAAGAAAACTTCTACTGCGACACCTACGGTATTGACCTGATCTCCTTCGCCACTTGCACCGCCTTTATCATGGAGTGCTACCAACGCGGTCAGATCACCAGGGAGCAAATGGGTGGATTGGACCTGCGTTTTGGTAACAGCCAGGCGGTTCTTGAGTTGATGCACCAAATATCGCGCGGGGAAGGCTTTGGCAGGATTGCCGGTTTGGGCATCCGCAAGCTGAAAAAGATTTTTGTGGAGGAATTCGGCGCAGATCCAAAGTTGCTGCAGGACATTGGTATGGAAGTTAAGGGGCTGGAATATTCCGAATATGCCCACAAGGAAAGCCTTGCCCAGCAGGGCGGCTTCGCCATGGCGACCAAAGGTCCGCAACACGACGAAGCCTGGTTGATCTTCATGGATATGGTCAACAAGCAAATCCCAACCTTCGAGGATAAAGCGAACGCTTTGTATTACTTCCCCATGTTCCGCACCTGGTTTGGGCTGGTGGGGCTGTGTAAGCTGCCCTGGAACGACCTCGTCCCTGCAGACAACTACAAAACGGATTCCCCGGCAAAGGTCCCGGAGCATGTGCAAAATTATGTGGATATTTTCAACGCCGTGACTGGTAAGCATATCGATAAAGAAGAATTGATTTTGCAGTCAGAGCGGGTCTATCAGTTCCAGCGCGTGTTCAGCGTGCGCATGGGCAAAGGCGAGCGAAAGGACGATTATCCTCCCTATCGCTCCCTTGGTCCGGTTTCCCGCGAGGAGTACCTTTCACGCCAGGAACTGTATGACAAGCAGCTGCGTGAACTCCAGAAACTCGACCCTGAAACGATGGACCTGGATGAGAAAATCGCTACCACCCGCCGTTACCGCGAAGATCAGTATGAACAACTGATGGACGCGGTATACCGGCGCCGCGGCTGGACGGAAAACGGCATTCCAACGCCCGAAAGGCTGAAAGCAATTGGCATGGACCTGCCGGAACTATTGGAAGTAATTGAGCCTAAACTGTGATCAAGGTCAATACCGAAGATTACCCATGGCATCCCGGCATGACCGTGAGAAACCTGCTGGATGAAAAACAGTTCACCTTCAGGCATATTATCGTGCGTGTTAATGGCGAGTTTGTGTCTGAGGAGGATTACGAAAAATGGCTCATCCAGGATGGGGATGACGTTCTGGTGTTGCACCTTATGGCGGGAGGTTGAGCAAGGTGGAACGCTACCTCCGTAATCATGATGCCATCAGCGAGAGCGAACAGGCGATTCTCGCGACTAAGCGCGTGCTGGTGGTGGGTTGCGGAGGATTGGGCGGCATGGTGATTGAATGCCTCGCCCGAATCAGCGTGGGATATTTGCGCGTGGTGGATGGGGATGTTTTTGAGGAAAGTAACCTAAACCGCCAGTTACTGTCTTCAACCATGAACCTGGGCAGACCCAAGGTGCTGGCGGCTCAGCAACGTATCATGGCGGTTAACCCCCTGGTGGAAGTCGATGCGGTGCAGGCTGATCTTGCGGCTGAAAATGCCATGGAACTGCTCGCTGGGTGTGACGTGGCAGTGGATTGCCTGGACAATATTCCAGCGCGGTTGGTTTTACAGCAAGCTGCAAAAGTGGCTGGCGTTACTGTTGTGCACGGCGCTGTCGCCGGCTGGCTTGGGCGGATATGCGTGATCCAACCGGGTGAAGACCTGTTGAGCTTGCTCTATCCCAACCCAGAGGAAGCGCAAGGGGAAGAGCGGCAGAGGGGCACGCTCTCGTTCACAGCCGCGCTGACCGCTTCCTGGCAAGCGGCTGAAACAGTCAAATTACTGCTCGGGAAGCCCGGACTACAAGGCGAGATCCTCGAAGTGGACTTGCTGCAGGCGATCGTTAGAAAACTCAAAATCTCGTAGCTCAGTTCCCGTAGGGCAAGACGAAGTGCTGCGGGGTATGACTGTCTGCTTATCATCCTGTTACTAATTTAAAACAGTACCTGTAGGGCGAGCTTGGAAGCACTGCACATATCATCACGCAGAGACCTTTGTGTGCTTCCATTCCGTCATCACGCTATGGATGGTTCACACGGCGGATTGAGGGCACGATACGTCTTTCTGCAACATTATTCACGGTGCCCTCAAGCGCGCCCTACGATTAACTCAAGCCAAGATGAAGGGTAAGACAATCTGCTTTAAACGACGCGATTGTGCCGGGCTTACGAAGTACCCCGCCGGCAGAGCCAGGCGCGGGCAGCCCGAGCACAGTTTTTCGCCGCACGAGTCCATCATCATATGGAGACCTGCGGTCATCTCACGTGCGCGGTCCCACAGGGAGGCTTTGCACCGAGGACGCCGGCACGATCGGTTTCGTCATCGCGAGCGAAGCGCGGCGATCTGCTTTTATTTCGTCTAGACCTGTGATATTCAGACGTAGGGGCGAAGCATTTCAATGTAAATGCAATGCTATTTCCAAGCCACCCGTATAGAAATGCTGTTTAGACAAGTATGATTGTTTACACATTATCCGGGGTGATTATTTACAGGTTAAGGGCAGACACAGGGGTCTGCCCCTACGAAAGCCACCTTTCCCTCAAACACCAGATGTAGGGGTAACCCCCCGTGGTTACCCGCTATACAGCAGACACAACGTTTTCCAGGGTGGTCCTCAAAAATAATCCTATGATCCGAGAT
>ENA-UOWE01004958-UOWE01004958.1-activated-sludge-metagenome-genome-assembly--contig:-NODE-4958-length-12451-cov-5.930542_pt1 | contig 12451 bp, 13 predicted proteins | sample MGYA00249841_ERZ761562 | MGnify/ENA primary metagenome ERZ761562 (study PRJEB28883, sample SAMN05720200) | activated sludge metagenome | isolation source: Anaerobic digester | place: Japan... | reverse complement strand
CCTCGGCAGCCTCTTCCTGATGGGGCTCGGCCTGCGCGCGGTCGTCTTGGGCTGAGAACGACGGAACCCGCACCGAAGTGCGGGTTCCGTGATGCTCAGTCGGATCGAGGTGGCCTCGATCAGTTGATCAGTTGATCAGTTGGAAAGCCGCTTCTCGAGGTTCTGCAGCTCGTCGCGCATCTCCTGGGGCAGGCGCTCGCCGATGAAGTCGAAGTGACCCTCGACGAGGGAGACCTCGCCCCGCCACGCATCGCTGTCGACGGCGAGGATCCGTGCCATCTGGGCATCGTCGATGTCGAGTCCGGTGCGGTCGATCGACGCGACGGTCGGCACATTTCCGATCGGCGTTTCGGAGGCCTCGGCGGTGCCGTCGAGACGCTCGATGACCCACTTGAGCACGCGGCTGTTCTCGCCGTAGCCCGGCCACATGAACTTGCCGTTCTCGTCCTTGCGGAACCAGTTGACCCAGAACATCTTCGGCAGGTTCGAGGAGTCGGTGGCCTCACCGATCTCGAGCCAGTGCTTGATGTAGTCGCCGACGTTGTAGCCCATGAAGGGCAGCATCGCGAACGGGTCGAAGCGCACGTCGCCGATGGCGCCGGCAGCGGCGGCGGTCTTCTCGGAACTCATGATCGAGCCGAGGAAGACGCCGTGGTTCCAGTTGAACGCCTCGGTCACGAGCGGGACGTTGGTGGCGCGGCGGCCGCCGAAGAGGATGGCCGAGATCGGCACACCCTTCGGGTCCTCCCACTCGGGGGCAATGGCGGGGCACTGCGCCGCCGGGGCGGTGAAGCGGGCGTTCGGGTGGGCGGCGGGGGTGCCGGACTCGGGGGTCCAGTCGTTGCCCTTCCAGTCGATGAGGTGCGCCGGCGCCTCGGGCGTCATGTCCTCCCACCACACGTCGCCGTCGTCGGTCTTGGCGACGTTGGTGAAGATGGTGTTCGACTCGATCGACGCCATGGCGTTGCGGTTGGTGGCGTCGTTGGTGCCGGGCGCCACGCCGAAGAAGCCGGCCTCGGGGTTGATGGCGTAGAGCCGCCCGTCGGGGCCGAACTTCATCCAGGCGATGTCGTCGCCGACGGTCTCGACCTTCCAGCCCGGGAGGCTGGGGATGAGCATCGCCATGTTGGTCTTGCCACAGGCGGACGGGAAGGCGGCGGCGACGTAGCGCTTCTCGCCGTTCGGCGGGGTGAGCCCCAAGATGAGCATGTGCTCGGCCATCCAGCCCTCGTCGCGGGCCATCGTCGACGCGATGCGGAGGGCGAAGCACTTCTTGCCGAGGAGGGCGTTGCCGCCGTAGCCGGAGCCGAACGACCAGATCTCACGGGTCTCGGGGAAGTGGCTGATGTACTTCGTCTCGTTGCAGGGCCAGGCGACGTCGGGGCGGGTGGTGCCGTCGGCGAGGACGAGCGGGTAGCCGACCGAGTGCACGGCGGGGACGAACTCGCCCTCGTCGCCCAAGACGTCGAGGGCGCCCTGGCCCATGCGGGTCATGATGCGCATGTTGACCGTGGCGTAGGCCGAGTCGGTGAGCTGCACACCGATGTGGGCGATGGGGGAGCCGAGCGGGCCCATCGAGAAGGGCACCACGTACATGGTGCGGCCCTTCATCACCCCGCGGTACTGCTCCATCATCTCGGCCATGAGGGCGGCCGGCTCACGCCAGTGGTTGGTGGGGCCCGCATCGATCTCCTGCTCGGAGGCGATGAAGGTGCGGTCCTCGACGCGGGCGACGTCGTTGGGATCGGAGAGCGCCAGGTAGCTGTTGGGACGCTTGGCGTCGCTCAGCTTCTCGAACACACCGGCATCCACGAGCTCCTGGCAGAGACGCTCGTACTCCTCGGCGGACCCGTCGCACCAGTAGACGTCGTCGGGCTCGAAGATCGAGCGCCACTGCTCGACCCAGTCGAGCAGCTCCTGATTGCGGGTCGTTCCTGGCATGGTTCCTCCGGTTTCGCCACCGAATTGTTCCTGCCGGCGGCAGGTCTGGATTCGTATTGCTTAAAGAAGTCGTTCGAGTGACGCAACGGCCAATCGAGGTATCTCCGACCATGTGGGGGGTTCCCACGACGTTCGAGTGAACAGTCTGACCGGTACTGCGTACATCTCACCTATCGGGGGACGCCCGGCGACAGGGACCAAAGTCCCGTCAGTTCGGATCGACCACCGGGTCGGCGCTCGGAAGGGTCTCATGGAACCCCGGAGTGCCCATGTCTGCCTCGGAACCGAGCCGGAGCTGGGTGGCGAGGCCGTCGTCGGTCAGCTCGAACGTGACGCGCTGGCCTTGGCGCAGCATACGGAACACCGACCCCAGGAGGGCGTCGGGGTGAAGGTCGTAGTCGGCCAGATCGGCATCACAGAGGATGACACCGTCGCCGGTGCCGGGATCGAAGGCCTTGATGACGCCCTGCATGACGTGCCTAGGGAAGGACGCGGGCGACGGGCTTCTGGACCTTGCCGGACTTGAGGCAGCCCGTGCACACGTTGACCCGCTTGGGCGCACCGTTGACCACGGCGCGGACCCGCTGGATGTTCGGGTTCCAACGACGCTTCGTGCGGCGGTGGGAGTGGCTGACACTCATGCCGAATCCCGGCTTCTTGTTGCAGATCTCGCAGACGGAGGACATGGTTCGGCACCTGATCGTTCGTGGGGATGGAGGCTGGTTGGATGCACCGAGGGCGCGGCCCTCGGCGGGCTCTCCAAACGCTCCGGCGATGTTAGCAGCCCCCAACGGGCGCCCCCCAATCATGCCGGCCACCGTCGGCAACCAGTGGGTGTCACCGTGAGCGGGTAGCTTCCCAGCCGATGGATCCACTGACCCAATTGCGGGCCGACGACGTGGTCGACGTGCTGGTCGCGGCGCAGGAGTCGATGCTCGCCCACGCCCCGGCGCTCGATCGACTCGACCGCCTCGACCAGCTGGAGGGCATCGACGGCGGTGACACCGGCACGCATCTCGCCGCCACGCTCGGCGCCGTGGTCGCCGGCCTCACCCCCGGCGTCACGCTCACCCAACTCGCCACCGACCTGCAGTCGGCCGCAGCGAGCGCTGCGGTGGGCCGGTCGGGTCGCATGCTGGCGGCGTTCCTCGGCGGGTTCGCCGAGCTCTGCCGCAACGCCGATGCGCTCGACCCGGTGCGGTGGGCGATGGCGTTCGAGGCCGGCTCCGACGCCATTGCCGAGGCCACGGCCGACGTCCGCCCCGGGGCCCTGCCGTCGGTGGCCGAGGTGTTGGCGGCGGTGGCGCTGCGTGGGGCCGACGACGGTATGGCGCTTCCCGAGCTCGTCATCGAGGTGGCCGACCGAGGCCTCGACGCGTTGGAGCGTACGCCCGAGCTGTGGGCGCCCCTCGCCGAGGCCGGGGTGGTCGACGCCGGCGGTGCCGGCCTGCTCGTGCTCGTCGACGCGTTCGTCGCGGTCATCCACGGTGACGACCCCGAGCTCCCCGAGTGGGAGTTCCCCGAGGACGCCGACGACGACGGTGAGGTGTTCGCCGACGAACGGTTCCGCTACGAGATCACGCTGTCGCTGTCCTCCCCAGCGTCTCCCGGCGCCGACCCGGCGACCGCCGTCGACGAGCTCGGCAAGCGCCTGCAGCGCGCGTGGATCAGCCTCGGTGACGAGGTGCAGCTGCTCACGGCCGACGGTCGCCTGACGGCGTCGGTCTGCAGCGACGACATCGGTGCCGTCATCGAGGCGGCCGTCGGGCTCGGGCGGCCGTCGGGAATCGTGGTGCGCGATCGCCGTGGCTAGTTCCGCCCCGCCCGACCCCACGCCGATCACGCTCGCCGATCTGGCCGCCATCCCCGTCGAGCGGCTGAGCGGAGTCGGCCCGAAGAAGCTCGACGGTCTCCACAAGTTGGGCATCGACTCGCTCCTCGACCTCCTCACGCACTACCCGAGGCGATACCTCGACCGCACCAACCAGGCCAAGGTGCGAGATCTCCGCCCGGGCGAGGAGGGCATGGTGCTCGCGACCGTTCGGTCGATCTCGTCGCGGCGGGTCAAGGGCGGTCGCGCCATGGTCACCGGCGACATCGCCGACGAGACGGGCCGGCTCAAGATCTCCTTCTTCAACCAGGGCTGGCGCGAGAAGCAGCTGCCCGTCGGCACCGAAGCCATCTTCTACGGCAAGGTCGAGGACTTCCGGGGCGTGCGCCAGATGACGAATCCCGTCGTCGACCTGATCGGCAACCGCACCGGCAAGATCATTCCGGTCTATCCCCAGAGCGAGAAGTCGGGGCTGAGCACGTGGGACCTCGGTGACATGTGCGCCCAGGCCCTCCGACGGTGCGAACCTCGCGGGATCGCCGAGCCGCTGCCGGCGGGGATCCTCGAGCGGTTCGACTTCGTCGATCGGCAGACGGCGCTCATCGGCATCCACACCCCCGAGTCCATGGGACAGTCGGCTGCGGCCCGCAAGCGTCTCGTGTTCGACGAGTTGCTGCGCATCCAGCTGGCGCTGGTGCTTCGCAAGCGGGCGCTCGAGCTCACCTCCGTCGGCATCGTCCACGACCCCTCGACCGCGCTGATGTCGACCTACTGGCAGCGGCTGCCGTTCCCGCTCACCGGTGCCCAGCAGCGGGTGATCGGCGAGATCATCGCCGACCTCGCCCGCCCGATCCCCATGCACCGGCTGCTGCAGGGCGACGTCGGCGCCGGCAAGACGGTCGTGGCGGTGAGCGCATTGCTGGCGGCCGTCCAGGGCGGGCACCAGGGGGCGATGATGGCGCCGACCGAGGTGCTGGCCGAGCAACACGCGCTGGGGTTGCGGCGCGATCTCGCCGGGTTCCAGGTGCCCGCCGAGGAGGGTTCGCTGTTCGAGGACCGCGAGCTGCGCATCGCCCTGCTGACCAACCGGGTCACGGGTGCCGAACGCAAGCAGATCCTGGCCGACCTCGCCGACGGTGGCGTCGACATCGTGGTCGGCACCCACGCGCTCATCCAGGACGCGGTGAAGTTCCGTTCGCTCGGCGTCGTGGTGATCGACGAGCAGCACCGGTTCGGTGTCGAGCAGCGTGCTGCGCTCCGAAGCTCGAATCCCGACGGCACGGCACCCGACGTGCTGGTGATGACCGCGACCCCGATCCCGCGGACGGCGGCCATGACGGTCTACGGCGACCTCGATGTGTCGGTCCTCGACGAGCTGCCCCCGGGCCGCACGCCCATCGAGACCAGTTGGGCGCGGTCGGAGTCCGACGTCGACGACGCGTGGAAGCTCGTCCGGGGCGAGGTGGAGCAGGGCCGGCAGTGCTACGTGGTCTGCCCGCTCATCGAGGAGTCCCAGAAGCTCGAGGTGTCGTCGGCGACCGAGACCTTCGAGCAGCTGTCGACCGGCGAGCTCTACGGCCTGCGGTTGGCGTTGCTGCACGGCCGTATGACGTCGCAGGAGAAGGAGGCCACGATGACGGCCTTCCGTCGCGGCGACCTCGATGTGCTGGTGGCCACGACGGTGATCGAGGTCGGCGTCGACGTGCCCAACGCCACCGTCATGGTCATCCTCGACGCCGACCGGTTCGGCATCGCCCAGCTCCACCAGCTGCGGGGCCGCGTCGGGCGTGGTGCCCACCGGTCGTTCTGTGTGCTCGTCGCGGGGGAGCCCACGCCCGACGGCGAGGCCCGCCTCGAGGCCATGGTGCGCACGACCGACGGGTTCGACCTGGCCGAGGTCGACCTCGATCTGCGTGGCGAAGGCACGATCATGGGGGAGCGGCAGAAGGGTCGCAACGACCTGCGGCTGGCCTCGCTCCGCCGTGACCGGCCCTGGGTGGAACGTGCCCGCGAGGTCGCGTTCGAGCTCATCGACGACGACGCCGGGCCCGGCGACGGGCTGCACCATCTCCCGGCCCTCCGTGACGAGCTGAAGCTGTTCCTGGGCGAGGAAGACGAAGAGTTCCTCCTCAAGGGGTGAGTGCGCCGTCGGGCGACCGACGACACCTCCCGCCAAACGCGTCGCGAGATGTGCGGTTTCGCGAGAGCGGCGCGACGCGTTTCACCACGTTCGGCCAGTCGACGGTGGGCGAGTACCGTGCTGCCCATGCGCGTGGTGGCCGGGACGGCTCGGGGACGGACGATCGACGCCCCGCCGGGCACGAGCACCCGCCCGACCTCCGACCGGGTTCGCGAGTCGATCTTCAACGCCCTCGGGTCGCTCGACGTCGTCGTCGACGCCACCGTGCTCGACCTGTTCGCCGGTTCCGGAGCGCTCGGCATCGAGGCCCTGTCGCGCGGTGCCGCGAGGGCAACGTTCGTCGAGTCGGACCGCCGCGCCGCGCGGGTCATCGAGGAGAACCTTCGCCGGTGCGGCCTCGACGACCGGGCGACGGTCGTGACCGCCGACGCGACGCGGTTCGCCCTCCGCGGCTCGAGCTTCGACCTGGCCCTCGCCGACCCGCCGTACGCGTTCGACCAGTGGCCCGACCTCCTCGACGCCGTCGACGCCGAGACCCTCGTGATCGAGTCCGATCGCGCCGTCGCGGTCACCGACCGATGGGATGTCGTGAGGGACCGCACGTACGGAAGTACGGTGGTGCAGATCGTGACCCGGGCGCACCCGAACCCGCCCGTAGCCCCCAGGAGTTGATGCAGTGACCGTGGTTCTCTATCCGGGTTCGTTCGACCCCGTTCACAACGGACACGTCGAGATCGTCGAGACCGCGGCCCGGCTGTTCGACAAGGTCGTGGTCGCGGCGATGCGCAACCCGCAGAAGGGTGAGCCGCTGTTCTCCCTCGAGGACCGACAGGCCCTCATCGAAGAGGCGTTCGCCCACCTCGACAACGTCGAGGTCACGATGTTCAGTTCCCTCGTCGTCGACCTCGCCCGCAACGTCGGCGCACATTTCATCGTGAAGGGCCTGCGGGCGGTCTCCGACTTCGAGTCGGAGTTGCAGATGGCGCAGATGAACCGCTCCATCTCCGGGGTCGACACCTTGTTCATCCCGACGACCTCGTCCCACTCGTTCCTCGCGTCCAAGCTCATTCGCGACATCGCCCGCTTCGGCGGCGACGTCACCTCGATGGTCCCGCCGTGCGTGGCGGCGAAGTTGAAGGAGCAGTACCCCTCATGAGCCGACCGATCGAGGACGGCGTGGACGACTCGTCGACGACGACCGACACGCTTCCGACCTACCGCTCCGAGGATCAGCTCCGCCAGCTGGTGGAGATCGTCGAGGTGGCCCGGTCGGTGCCCATGTCGTCGACGGTCATGGTGCATCGCGAGGAAGTCCTCGACATCCTCGACGACGTACTCGCCCACCTCCCCGACGAGCTGCGGGCGGCCCGCTGGTTGCTCAAGGAGCGGGAGGAGTTCCGCGCCAAGGCGCATCGCGAGGCCGAGGAGATCATCGCCGACGCGAAGTCCCACGTCGCTCGAATGGTGCAGCGCACCGAGGTCGTGAAGGCGGCGAACCAGCACGCTCAGCAGATCCTCGACGACGCCGAGCAGGAGTCGCGTCGCATGATGCGCGAGGCCGAGGACTACTGCGACCAGAAGCTCGCGAGTTTCGAGGTGGTCCTCGATCGCCTGTCGAAGACGGTCGCTGGTGGTCGCCGCAAGCTCGCCGGCACGACGATCGCGGAGGCCGAGCTCGGCCACCGCACCGCCGGTGTGTACGACGACGACGATTCGTCGGAAGCAGCAGCGTTCTTCGATCAGGAACTCGATTGATCCCAGCCCGACGGACGCGGGAGGTTGGAAATTGACCGGCGGCAACCCACTTCTCATCAACGTCGTCGAGCTTCGCCGCTCGGTCGGCAACCAGAAGACGGTGTCGGAATCGGTCGAGCTCGACGACGTCGGGCTGGCGAGCGTGCGCGTCGAGGTCGGTTCGGCGCTACAGGTCGACCTCCTGCTCGAGACGTTGTCGGGCGGCATCGCTGCGACCGGCACCGTCACGGGCCGTTGGAACGGCGAGTGCCGACGATGCCTCGAGAAGGTGGAGGGTCCGCTCGACGTCGAGGTCGCCGAGGTGTTCGAGGAGCACCCGACCGAGGGCGAGACGTATCCGATCTCCGGTGACCACATCGATCTGGAGCCCATGGTGCGCGAGCTGGCCATCCTCGGGCTGCCGATCAACCCGCTCTGCCGCGACGACTGTGCCGGGCCCGTGCCCGACGTGCTGCCGGTGTCGGTCGAGAGCGACGAAGAAGCCGAACCGGCGCCCGATCCCCGCTGGGCGGCGCTCGACGCCCTGCGCGACCTGACCTGACGGGGCTGCCGCAGCCGGAGTTACCACCGACGAACCGGACGCGGCTATGCTCTCTCGTTCGTGCGCCACGGTCCGTGCGCGCCGCCAAGACCACCTCCCCACGAGTGAGCAGGAACGACGATGGCCGTCCCCAAGAAGAAGATGTCGAAGTCGAAGACCCGCATGCGTCGGGCGTCTGCTTGGAAGCTCTCGGCCCCGTCCCGCAGCCTGTGCCCCCGTTGCGGTGTGTCGAAGCTTCCGCACGTCGTGTGTGGCAACTGTGGTTGGTACCACGGTCGCCAGGCCATCGAAGTCGACTGATCGACGATCGCGGGTGTTGGTCGGCTGACCGACCGATGCGCACATAACGGATTTAGGTCGTCTAAGCTGCCGTCCGGCTCGGCCCTCGGGGGTGCTGGTGGCGGTTGCTCCGCCTCAGTTCGGTCGAACCGACGAACGTTTCTTCGAGGAGTTGCCGCGATGCCTGCCGAGACCCATACCCACTTCGCGTCCCTCGATCGTCAACGGATCGTCGAGATCGTCCAGGAACGCCTGGGTGAGATCCTCGAGATCGAGCCGTCGACGATCAAGGAGACCGATTCGCTCGTCGACGACCTCCACGCCGACTCGCTCGCGCAGTACCAACTGGTGGAGGCGCTGGTCGACGAGTTCGGCGAGCGCACCGTGGGTCCCGGCATCGAAGTCGAAGACCTCGAAGACCTCGAGCTCGTGAGCGACGCTGTCGACTATGTCGTCGCCCGACTCGCTTGAGCCTGGCCGACTCGTCCTGCTGGGCGATCTGTCGCGCCGTCTCGGCCACGACTTCTCGGGTCTCTCGCTGCTCGACGCGGCACTTCGGCACCGTTCGTGGTGCGGTGAGCACGGCGCCGTCCCATCGAACGAACGGCTCGAGTTCCTGGGCGACGCCGTGCTGCAGCTCGCCATCACCGAACGACTCTTCGCCGCCGACCCACCGCTGCCCGAGGGTGTCCTCGCTCAGCGTCGGGCGGCGCTCGTGAACACACGCACACTGGCCAATGCGGCACGCCGCGTCGATCTCGGTCCGGCGATTCGCCTCGGGCGCGGCGAGGCCGCGACGGGCGGGCACGACAAGGACTCCATCCTCGCCGACAGCGCGGAGGCCGTGATCGGTGCGGTGCATCTCGACGCCGGCTTCGACGCCGCCCGTGCCGTCATCTTCTCGCTCCTCGAACCCGATCTCGAGCGGGTCGAGGCGGGCAAGGACACCGGTGACTCGAAGTCGCGGCTGCAGGAACGAGCGGCTCACGAGCTCGATCTGGTGCCCCGCTACGAGGTCTCCGGCGCCGGTCCCGACCACGCCCGGGAGTTCGAGGCAGCGGTCCTGCTGGACGGCGTCGAATGGGGTCGCGGCGAGGGCCGAACGAAGAAGGAAGCCGAGCAGGTGGCCGCAGCTGCAGCCCTGCAGCGGCTGGTCGACGAAGGGAAACTGACCGATGAGCATGGCTGAACTGCCTGAGCTGGAGATCCTCCGGCGCGACCTGGACAAGGACGTGGTGGGCAAGAAGATCAAGACCGTCGAGGCGCCGAGCGCGGCCACGATCAAGCGCGCCGGCACCAAGAAGTCGCTGATCAGCCGGCTCGAGGGGGCGAAGATCGACAGCGTGAGCCGCAAGGGCACGTGGATCCTGCTCGGTCTCGACACTGGCGAAGTCCTCATGATCGGTCTCGGCGACCGCGCCCAACTTCAGCGCAACCAGAACAAGGACGCCGTGGCCAAGGGCACGGCCGTAGTGCTGACCTTCACCCAGCACGGCCAGCTCCGCCTCGTCGACCCGGCCAAGAGCTCCGAGCTGTTCGTCGTCACGGCCGAAGAGGTCGACGACATCGTGGGGCCGCTCGGGCTCGACCTCGTCGACGAACCCGTGTCCTGGACGAAGTTCGGTGAGATGGTGCTGCGCCGGGGCGGCAAGCTCAAGGGCATCCTGATGGACCCGACGATGCTCGTCGGCATCGGCCCGATGTACAGCGACGAGATCCTCTTCGAGGCCGGCCTTCGGTACGACCGTCTGGCCGACAAGCTGTCGACGCAGGAGATCCGGCGTCTGTACCGGGCGTCGGTCGAGATCGTTCACGACGCCGTCAAGCACGGTGGTGCGACGGTCGGCGCCGACGGGTTCCTCACCCTGTCGGGCGAGCCCGGCGGCTACGGCCCCATGATCAACGTCTACGGCCGCGACGGCGAGATGAGCCCGCGTGCCCGCGGCCCCATCGTGAAAGCCAAGTTCGGCTCCGGCTTCACCTACTACTGCGAACAGACGCAGGTCTGAACGAGCGCCTTCGGCGCCGTTCAGACCTGCCTCCTGATGGCCTCGGCCGCCTACGCCTCAGGTTCGCTCGCTGCGCTCGCTTCTTCCGGCTGCGCTCCTCGGCAGCAAATCCATGCAAAGAGTGCCGACATCCGCCGGAATCTGCATGGATTTCGGGTTCCGGGCCCATCTGACCGCATCGACGGTCGTCGCCTAGGCTCCGGGCCGTGTTCCTGAAGACGCTGCAGATCAAAGGCTTCAAGTCGTTCGCCGATGTGGCGACGCTCCAGCTGGAGCCCGGCGTCACCGTCGTGGTCGGCCCCAACGGGTCGGGCAAGTCGAACGTGGTCGACGCGATCGGTTGGGTGCTCGGCGCTCAGGCACCGTCGGCGGTGCGATCCCAGAAGATGGACGACGTCATCTTCGCCGGCTCCGCGAAGCGTCCCGCGCTCGGTCGGGCCGAGGTCGGCCTCACCATCGACAACTCGTCGGGTGTCCTGCCCATCGAGTTCAACGAGGTCACGATCACCCGCACGCTCTTCCGGTCGGGCGACAGCGAGTACGCCATCAACGGCGTCAACTGCCGTCTCCTCGACATCCAGGAGCTGCTCAGCGACTCCGGTGTCGGCCGTCAGCAGCACGTGATCATCAGCCAGGGCCAGATCGACGCCGTCCTCAACGCCAAGGCCGAGGAGCGCCGCCTGATCATCGAGGAGGCCGCCGGTGTCCTCAAGTACCGCCGCCGCAAGGAGAAGTCGGAGCGCCGGCTCAACGCGACCGAGGCCAACCTGCTGCGCATCCAGGACCTCCTCCGTGAGGTCCGTCGCCAACTCCGCCCGCTCGAGCGTCAAGCCGACGCGGCCCGTCGCCACGACGCCGTCATCACCGAGCTGGCCGCCCTCAAGCTCCACCTCGTCGGCCGCGAACTCGCACGGCTCCGCACCCAGCTCGCCGAGTCCACCACCCGGCAGAACGAGCTGCGCAACGCCGATCGTGAGCTGCGCCGGGTGCTGGCGGGGCTCGACGCCGAGGTGCTGGCCACCGAGGCACAACTGTCGTCGATGGGCGGCGACGACTTCGGCGACGCGCTCGTTCGCTACGAGTCGCTCCGCGAACGCGCCCGTGGCCTGCAGTCACTGCTCACCGAACGCCGTCGTGGCATCGATCGCGATCGCAACGCGTTCGTCGACCAGGCCGTCGTGGCATCGCTCGAGGCCGAGCACGCCCAGCTGAGCGCCGAGTTGCGCGAGGTCGAGTCCGAGGGCGTGGGCGCTGCCACCGACAGCGGAGCCCTCGCCCGTGCCGAGGCCGAGCTGGCCGAAGCCCGTGCTGCATTCGAGGCCGACTGGGGCGACGGTGTGGCCGCGCCGCCGAGCGAGGCCGCGGAGATCCGCGGTGAACTCGCCGCGCTGCGGGCGACCATGGAACGGACCGAGAGCGACAACCGCCGCCTCTCCAACCAGCGTGAAACGTTGGTGACCAAGGTCGAGCGTCTTGCCGCCGAGTTCGAGCGCATCGGTGGCGAGCGTGCCGCCGCGCACGACAACGTCGAGTCCCTGGCGCGCCAGGCGGCCGAGGCCGAAGCCGAGCGGGCTGCCGCCGAGGAGGCGATCGTCGAGATCGAGGCTCGCGCCACCGCCGCTGCGGCCGAACATCACACCGTGGCTGCCCGCGCCGAGGCACTGGCCCTCGCGCTCGATGGTGCCCGCCAGCGCGCCGGCGCCGCTCACCTCGCCGAGCTCGACGGTGTCGTCGGCACGTTGCTCGACGTCGTGCAGGTCGAGGCTGGTTGGGAATCCGCGTTCGAGGCAGCGGCCGGCGAGGCGTTGGCCTCCGTCGTCGTGGCCGACGCCGAGGTGGCGCGGCGGGCGCTCGAGGCACTTGCGGGCGGCGAGCTGAGCGGTGCCGTCCTGGCCATCTCCCACGCCGTGGCCCAGGCACCGCGCGTTGCCGTGCCCGTCGGCGTCGGCCGTCCG
>ENA-UOWE01004949-UOWE01004949.1-activated-sludge-metagenome-genome-assembly--contig:-NODE-4949-length-12466-cov-4.456853_pt1 | contig 12466 bp, 9 predicted proteins | sample MGYA00249841_ERZ761562 | MGnify/ENA primary metagenome ERZ761562 (study PRJEB28883, sample SAMN05720200) | activated sludge metagenome | isolation source: Anaerobic digester | place: Japan... | reverse complement strand
ATCTTTGAAAATAATTAATACAAGTTATCATAAACAACCTTGTGAAACTTGACAAGGTATTTTAGTTTCTAATATAAAATGAACTCCTTTATTGGGTTTAGAATTTAGAGAATACTTAGCCTCTAATGATTTTATTCGGCTAATAATATTATACAAACCTAAACCGGTTGAATTTTCTTGTAATTTCTCTTCTACATTAAAGCCTATTCCGTTATCTTTATATTCTAATCGTAATATATTTTTTTTCATTTGCAACACAATATCCACCTTTGATGCTTGCGCATGTTTTACGGTATTGTGTAATAATTCTCTCATAATTCTATAATATATAACCTCAGTAGTTGACTCAAAACGTTTTGATTCACAATTAGTTTCAATCGAAATATCTATCTTATGTTGAAAACTCTGAATTATATTTCTTGTAGCTGCAATAATACCATAATTTTTTAATATATGAGGACTAATTGAGTTAGAAGTTTCACGAACACTTCGAATAGATTCTGAAACTAATTCAAATAACTGGTTTGAAATATTATTTATAGTATCATAATCTTTAGTATCTACGAGCAATCCGGTAAGCATTTTCATACTTGAAAGAATTGGACCTAAATCGTCGTGCAAATCTGAAGCAAACCGAGCTCGCTCACGTTCTTCTGTCTCAACAATAGCTGTTACCAATTGTCTCTCAAATTTTTTACGATATGTAGTATTTTGAATTAAAGATAAAATTGCCTTACTCCCTAAATAGTCAATTTCTTTTGATTTGATTTCGATAGGTATTTTTTGACCGGTTTTCAATTCTAATTCGGTATCGAACAATACACTTTCTAAATTATTGCAATTAATAATAATATTTTTTTGAAATAATTCTACATCATCATGAGGAATTAACGAATGTAAATCGAGCACAACATTACGAACTGTTAATTGAATTAATTTTTGAAACTCTTTATTCATCTCTATAATTGTACCTTCTATTGTATGTATTACAATAGCATCAGTACTACTATCAAAGATATTACGAAATTTCTCTTCGTTTTGAATCAACGCTTTTTCTACTTGTTTTCTGTCAGTTATGTCTATATTTAAACCAAGAACCCCCTGCAATTTACCATGTAAAAGTATTGGAGCTATAAGAGTCTGAAAATCATACACTGAGCCCGATATATCGGCCATTTGTAATTCTTCATTTATAATTTCACCTTGCGTAACTCGTTGCAATAGTTGCTGCATATATAATGAGTCAGATTGTGAAATTATCATTTCACCCGGCAACTGCCCCAACATATTTCCCCACATACGTTTAGAGGCACTATTTTGTAAAAAGCACCGTAATTCGGCGTCACGAGCCCAAAAATCGAATGGAATATTCTCTATTATAGCATTTAATATAGCTTCACGTTCTTGAATTTCTTGCTGAAAAATATTTTTTTCGGTAGTGTCTATAATTATACCTACCCAAACTGTATAATTATTGGTTTGTTCAATTGCATTTGCTTTAAAATGCAGCCATTTCAATTTATTTGTAGGTGTAATAAATCGAATTTCGACATTAAACTCGCACTTTGTTTGCTTACTTAAATAAAAAGCTTCATTAAATAAATCTAAATCATCGGGATAAATTCTATTATAAAACAACTGTAAATTATCGCGCATTAAATTTAAATCAAATTCTAAAAGTGAACCTGTTGTTTTGCTCATATAACCAATCCAAGGAACATCTTCTTTGGTTAAGGTAATTTCAAAAATAGCACCTCCACTTAAGCTATCGCTTAATGTTAAAAAACGCAATTCACTATTTTTTAACTCAACGGTACGTTCCTTTATAACTTCTTCAAGATGGCTTTTGTACTGTTCGAGTTCTTGTTTCGCTAATTCCAAATCGCGATTAACACTTTCAACTTTTAAAAATTCATCGTTATTGCATTTTTCAGATAACTGCTTTTCATATGCGGCAATAGTTTGCTTTAGAACAATATTTTCTTGTTCTAATTCTTTAAATTTACTACCTAACGATTTAGTATTCAATGCCTATTAATTATTTATATAATATTGTATTAATTTTTGAATTGGTGACGAATCGGTTTCTTGTAATTCTATAGATTTTTTTTGCAAAGCCAAATATACAAAATCTTTGAAGAAATATGCAACCGAACCTACACAAGAAATCGAATTACAATTGTATTTTGTTGCAATTTCAAAAACTTGACTTGCAAATTGATTAAAAATAATTTGCAACATTTCTTGAATTGCTTTATCGTGCCTATGTTTGTAAACAAAAGGCACAAACGACGCTAAATAACGATTTGGAAATGGCTTTTTATACACATGTTCAAGAACTTGAGGTAACGTACAAGCGAATGTATGATTCCATTCTTCGATAAGATGAATTGGTAATTTATTTTGAAACAAAGCCTGAATAAAACATTTTCCGATATATGCACCACCACCCTCGTCACCTAATATAAATCCTAATGAAGGTAGCATTTCTTGAATATCTGTGCCATTCCAATATGCAATGCTCATTCCGGTACCTAGTATAGCAACAAGACCGGGGTTATTTCCATGAAGTGCTATTGCTGCACCAACCATATCGGAATCTACACAACATGTTGCATTCGAAAAAAAATCCTGCAATGCACGTTTTACAATTAGTTGCGATTCGTATGCTTTACACCCTGCGCCATAAAAAAAGACTTTTGTAATTTCCTGAGGGGCTACAGTTACAGTATACGTGCGTTGAATTTCCGAATAAATTTCGTTACTCTCAACAAAAAAAGGATTTAATCCTTTTGAATGAAACATATACGTTTTTGAATCGTGTATTACACACCAATCAGTTTTTGTAGAACCACTGTCAGCCAATACTATCATACTACAATTGAGTTAATACTGTTTTATATACACCAATCGAATTTTTAAATTTTAATAATAATACCGTATCAAAATCATCTTGATATTTTTCTACAAACAATTGGTAATTGTTGTTGTTGGTAAATAATATTTGCAATGCAAAACAGTCATCGGCTTCTTGTTGAGTTTCAATTTTAAACAATACTACACTTTGAACTAAATTACATGCACTCATAAGTGGCATATACGTGTCTTTTATCCAAACAATTCCATCGTTTTGAATAGATTCAGAAAAAGAAATGGTTTTATTTATAAGAATCACATTGATCGTTTTTTAAGTTTTGAAAATAGTGAGTAATACAGCAAAACAATAATAATTGACGAACAAGAAAACAGTATTTGAAATGCAGTTTGAAATACTGTATTTACTATAATATATTGCTGCGATGTAACAGACATATTTTGTTCGAAAACAAATTTTACAATAAAAATTACAGCATACATTAAAAATATAACACCATATGACAAAGCTATATTACTGCGAGTTAATTCAAATGAACGCAAAAAACTAATTTCAAACGATTGTTTATGTAAAAATCTATCAAATACAAATAGAGACATAGGCACTAAACTTATAATACCCGGAACAATAAATAATATGAACCCCAATGAAATTATAACATTAGCAACAATAGTTACACCTAATATAAACAAGAAATTTTGATTAAAATATGTCATTACATCTTCACGCACAATTTTACCTGTTTGAATAAACATTATTAATGCAGAAAATGTTACTCCATTTACAATTACATCGGCAAAAAAATCTACAAGAAGTGAATACCATAAATACGAACTAGAAAAAAGTTGTTGCGAAGCATGAATTTCAATATTAGCTTGCGATGCAAAATATGCCGACAAAGCGAATAAAGGAGCCGCATACATGAATACTAAGAATACATATTCCTTTCCGTATTGCTGAATAAAAAGCCATGCATCAGAAAATATTTCTTTAAAGCTTCGTTCTTTATCAAAATTAAATTGTTCTTGTGATATCATGGTTGAATATATAATTTCATAAATTTAGTGTATTAAGCACAAAAATACATAAAATTATAGTTTGACCAAGTATTATTTGTTTTGCTTACAAAATAAAAAAATGTATTTTTGAGAAAACTTATTAAACTGAATCATTATGAGCAAAAAAGTTATTGTATTTTTAGCAGAAGGATTTGAAGAAATTGAAGCAATTACCCCTATAGATATTTTACGACGGGCAGAATGTGATGTAACAATTGTTTCTATAACCGACTCATTAACAGTTACCGGAGCACATGGAATTAGTTTAATTGCCGATGCTCATTTTAACGATATTAATTCATTTGATTCGGATGTTATTTTTTTACCGGGAGGAATGCCGGGTTCATTGCATTTAAACGAACATAATGGAGTGAAAACTGTTGTAAAAAAACAAGTTGAAACCGGAAAATATGTAGCTGCAATTTGTGCAGCTCCTCTTGTATTAGGCGGATTAGGTCTATTACGAAATAAGCAAGCCACTTGCTATCCCGGACATGAATCAACACTCATAGGTGCTAAAATAACTAACCAACAATGTGTAACAGACGGGAACATAATTACAGCTAACGGACCGGGAGCCGCTGCAATATTAGGATTTACACTAGTTACAATATTACAGGGTAATGCTATAGCTGAACAATGGAAAAAAGGAATGATGTTTTAGAACGCATTTGCATTATGAAGATATTTCAATAAAAAATGATTTTCAGCTAATTATATTAAGTTAACTTTTAATACATGAAATTGTAAAAAAACACAACTTTTACTTTATTTTAGCCTGCAAGCCCAATAATTTACCTTGTTCAAGCATAAACGCATATGCCGATTCATATGAATTTTCAATTATTCCGTCGAGTATAGCTTCGCGTATAGCGTCTTTTATAATTCCAACTTGAGGCGATGGTTTAATAGCAAATGTTTCAATTATTAATTCACCCGAAATAGGAGGCTGCCAATTACGTAATGCATCTTTTTCTTCTACTTCTTTAAGTTTCGCCATTACATTTTCAAAATTTTTGTGCAAAGTTTTCACTTTTTGTTCGTTTTTCGACGTAATATCTGCATGACATAAGGTCATAAGATCATCAATATCGTTGCCTGCATCAAACAATAGTCTACGAACAGCAGAATCGGTACTTTGCGAATCGACTAATGCAATAGGACGAAGATGGAGCAAAACTAATTTTTGCACATATTTCATCTTTTCGTTCAAAGGCAATTTTAGTTTTTTGAAAATATCGGGAATCATTTTTGCCCCAATAAATTCATGACCATGAAATGTCCAACCTATTCCCTCAACAAACTTTTTTGTACGCGGTTTTGCAATATCATGAAGAAGAGCAGCCCAACGTAACCATATATTATCTGTTTGTTCACTAATAGCATCAAGCACTTCGAGAGTATGATAAAAATTATCTTTGTGGCCACTACCGTTCATAAACTCTACACCTTTAAGTGCTGTAAATTCCGGAAAAAATTCATACAGCAAACCTGTTTCCTCGAGGAGAACAATGCCTACCGAAGGCTTTGTTGTTGCCATTATTTTATTGAATTCATCAATAATTCGTTCTTTTGAAACTATTTGCAAACGCGATTTATTCCGCTGCAAAGCTTTATACGTTTCTTGTTCAATTGCAAATCCTAATTGTGATGCAAATCTCACAGCACGCATCATACGCAAAGGGTCGTCAGAAAAAGTAATATCAGGATTTAAGGGTGTTTTTATAATTTTATTTGCAATATCTTGAATTCCATTAAATGGATCGAGCAATTCACCATATGTATGTGGATGTAACGAAATTGCCAACGCATTAATAGTAAAATCGCGTCGATTTTGATCGTCAATCAATGTTCCCGCTTCTACGTGCGGTTTTCGAGAATCTTCTGAATACGATTCTTTACGAGCACCTACAAATTCGTATTCACAATCGCGATATTTAAACATTGCAGTGCCAAAATTTTTGAATACCGACACGGTAATTTTGGGTGAAATAGCATGAGCTGTTTGTTCTGCCAAGTCAATACCATTTCCTAAGGTAACTATATCAATATCTGTATTGTCTCTATGCAGAAAAATATCACGAACAAAACCTCCAATAACATACGCTTGTGTTTGCTGTTGAAATAGTATCTGCGATACAATGTTAAAAACCGGATCCTGTAAAAATTCTTTCATTACTTTTTATAATGCGACAAAGATACACGAAGAATTTAAAAATTATTGCATGTGATTTTATGTAAAATATTTACATTTGAAAAAAATGAAACGGTTTGTAAGAGTAAAAATAAAATTTACAAACAATATGTGTAAGTTTTGTATCGAATACTCTTCTTATTTCATAATTATAAACATTAAAAAAAATTGCTTTGAAAATTTTACTTTTTGTACTAACAGTTACTACAATTTATTTTGCTGCACATTATTATGTATTTGCACGTGTAGTTTACTATTTAGCATTAACCTCGCCTATTCGAAACTATGTGTTTTGGGGAATTGCAACTATAGCTTCTTTATTTATTGCCGGAATGTTTTTAGAACGAGCATATTCATCGCTTTTAAGTGAATGGATTTATAAGATTGGAACTACATGGCTTGCATTTTTCTTATATATTTTACTTGCTATAATCGCAATAGATATTCTCTATATTATTTCAAAGATAATTCCGTCACTTCCTACATTTTCTCAAAAACACAGACTTATACTTGGTGCATTCGTGTGTGTTGTTGTATGTATAACTGTTTTATATGGGCACATTCAAGCTGTTCGCACACAAATAGTTCAAATACCTATTACTATTCACAAAAAAGTTGAAGGTAAAAAAAATATACGTATTCTTATGGCTTCCGACTTACATTTTGGAGCAATTATAGGCGAACGTTGGGAGAAAAAATTTATGAATATAGTTCAACAACAAAACCCCGACATTGTTTTGTTATGTGGTGATATTGTTGATGGCGATATAGGTCCGGTACTCAGAAAAAAACTAGGACAACATTTACAAGAATTACAACCATCTATGGGCATGTATGCAATAACGGGGAATCATGAATATATAGGAGGAATTGACGAGGCATTACAATATCTTACAAGTATAAACATTTCGGTACTTCGCGATACAATTATTACATTACCCAACGGAATACAAATAGTAGGACGAAACGATTTACACAGTGGACACCAACGTCCTTTAGATTCATTACTTAAAAGTGCAGACCATACAAACCCGATAATTGTAATGAATCATCAGCCTTATAATTTACGCGAAGCGGTGAATCAAAAGGTAGATTTACATTTGAGTGGTCATACTCATCACGGACAATTATGGCCGTTTAATTACATAACCCAATCGATGTTCGAATTAAGTTGGGGATATAAACAAGACCAATCTACGCACCTATATGTATCCTCGGGCTTTGGGACATGGGGACCAACAGTTCGAATTGGAAATAAACCCGAAGTAGTAGTGTTTGACCTTACATTTACCGAACAATAACAGGACAAATACTTCCACCACAATTTACCATATACATACCCTTAGGTAAATGTGAAAGAGAAAATGAATTATCATGCTTATCTATATGCTTTTGCATCACACACACACCCAACAATGAATACACTGAAATAGATTGTAATTCAACAGAAGCATTGTTGCTCACTATGGTAAATACATTGTTTGACTGTTCTATAATTTGTATATTTTGAGGAACATAAGTATCTGAAATATGAGTATAAATCGGAACTATAGATACGCTATCAATTGCAAAATCACCTGTTTTTGTAATATTCAAACGCAATATTTGATTACCTTCCGGCAATTGCATACTAACAATATGAGGCAATAATTCAGAATACGAACCACTGAGTGTACACGATTTTGTTTTAGTAATTCCATTACATGACAAGGAAAAACTTCCACTACTTATAGCACCCACAAACACAGCAATTTCGTATTCAGCAGTAGCAGGAACCAACACCGAATATTCGAACCACTCCCCTTTTTCATTATCTATTAGTGCAAATGATTGGTTTGAAGTTTCAATAATATCTACACCTTTTTCGCTCCTATAATTCAAATGTGATTGAATAAAATTTTGATCAAAATAAGTTAATCCATATCCTCCATTATCAAACTGTTCGGCTTGAATGGTACAAGGAATAGTAAAAGCTTCACCTAAATATGGTTGACGCAAAGATTTATCGGGAGCAACTAATATTCGTTGCGGATAAGAATAATAAAGCGAATCGTTTTTATATGCTTTAATTCGGTAATAATGAAAATCTTCGGGTATTGTATTAGAATCTACAAACGATTGTTCCGAACCACTGACACGAGCAATTTTTTCAAATTCAGTATTCGAAAGTCTTCGTTCAATATGAATGCTATCGGCAATTATTCTATTAGTCCATTCAACACCAACACCATTGCTTTGCATTGTTAGTTGCAACTGTGTAGGACACCATTGCGAATAATATATTAAAATTTCTTTGGTATCGTGCCAGGTTTGTTGATTACGACGATACACATTAAAGGTACCACCATCATCCCAAACAGCACATGCAATATTTTGCTTATATGCCTCTTCTACATAATATGCATAAAACAACATTCGCGAATTATAATCGCACAATGTATCGGTACCAAATTCACTTATTATAAGCGGAATATTATGTTGATTTACCCATTCTTTACCCTTTGCTATGCGACTTATCATAGCAGAAATATCGGTAGTTGTACCCCATGTTCCATTTCCTTCACCTGCAAAACTCCATGGTTCGTATGAATGATAATACCCCATAATATAGGAATCTTGAGGAATGGCAGCAGCTCGCAATTCATCTACATTTGCCCATTTATTTCCAGAAAATAAGACAATTCGTGTAGGATTATTTTTTCTCATTATTTGTAATATACGAGCATTCAAATCGTCGACTTCAGATACCGTCATCCCTAATGGTTCGTTTATAATTTCGAACAAAAGCAATTCAGATTTATCTTTAAAATGTGTAGCTATTTGGCTCCAAATACTATCAAATCGTTCGCGATACAGGGCATTATCATAGTTTTCTTTTAACCACGTTTCGTGATGAGCGTTAAGTATTACATATAGATTTCGTTGTATAGCCCAATCAACAACCTCTTCTACACGCAACAACCAATTTTCATCAATAGTATATGGAATTTCTGATAATGTTCGGGTATGCCAAGTTACAGGAATTCGCACACAGGTAAACCCCGCTTGTTTATATGCATCAAAATAATACTCCTGAGCCGGACCATTATCTTTCCATTCCACCGGATCCTCTTCTTTCCAATGACCTTCAATACTATCGGTTTCGAACGTATTACCCAGATTTATGCCTCTCATTATATAAGGCAAGACTTCGAATGGTGTATTTTGAGCAAATAAACCAATACACAATATACTTGTGAGTATTGTTACGAAAAATTTTCTAAACATGACATTCATATAATACATTAATTTACATACCTATACTATTATTTTTTGAGCCCACAAAAACAATCGTGCTCTTCGTGATGAGTTGAAATGGATCCCGATTGTGGTATTCGATTTCGTATTTGCATTCGCAAATACAAATACCCACAAAGACCCGAAATAAGAGAAGCTATAAGAATAGCAAATTTTGCATTATTAATTATAGATTCTTCAGAAAATGCCAAAAGAGTTATAAAAATAGACATAGTAAACCCAATTCCTGCAATCATTCCCATACCCAAAATCATTTTCCAGGTAATATCATCGGGTAAAGATGATATTTTTAATTTTACGGCAATATAGGTAAACATAAAAATTCCTAATGGTTTACCCAAAACCAATCCTAGAATTATACCAATACTATATGGTTCTAATAATATCTCGCCAAGTTTTGCATGTATAATAATAGATGTATTGGCTAAAGCAAACAATGGTAAAATTAAAAAAGCTACCGGTTTATGTAATATATGTTGCACTTTGGTAGAAGGACATTGTTTGCAACCGTTGCCATATGGTATAGCAAATGCAAGTAATACTCCGGTAATAGTAGCATGTATACCCGAATACAACATACAATACCACATAGCTATACCTCCAATGACATAAGGAAAAATCCGTGTTACTTGTAATCGATTACATATAATTAAAACAGCATATATGACCATAGCTATTGCTAAATACGACCATACTATCCCTTTTGAATAGAAAAATGCAATGATAAGTATTGCTATTAAATCGTCAATAACAGCCAATGCTGTAAGAAAAATTTTTAATGATAACGGAACTTGTTTTCCTAAGAGCGATAAAATACCAATAGCAAAAGCAATATCGGTAGCCATAGGAATACCAAATCCGGAAACAGTAGGCTCTGAAAAATTAAACGAAAAAAATAGAAGCGCAGGCAATACAACACCACCTAAAGCACTAAAAATAGGTAATAACGCATCGCGAAAATTCGACAATTCTCCTTGATAAATTTCTCGCTCTAATTCAAGACCAATTAAAAGAAAAAAAACTGCCATTAACCCATCGTTTATCCAATGAACAAGAGAATGGCCGGCAATATCAATATGCCAAAACGAATAATAATAATCTCCTAAAAATGAATTTGCGATAAACAATGAAATAACGGTACACAAGACTAACACAATGCCTCCTGCCTTTTCGCTATTAAAAAATTCGGTATATAACTTTGATAACTCCATACTCAATGTACTCGTTGTTACGGCAAATTAACGAAAAAACTTTTATTTTGGGGGTATAAAGTTCTACTTTTCGAAAAAAAAGTGGTATAAAAAAAGCTTTAGTTAACAACTAAAGCTTTTTTTCAGTGCCCGGAACAGGATTTGAACCTGCACACCCTTAAGAGCACATGGCCCTCAACCATGCTTGTCTACCAATTCCAACATCCGGGCAAATTGGTTTGCAAAAATATATAATTTTTATAGTATCACAAATTTAAAATAAGAATTTTACACATACATCATTGTTTTGTTTTAAAATGCATTTCTAAAAAATTTAAATATTTAGAATACAGATACATACGAGAATTTTCACCAAACAGACTATGTTCATTGTTAGGAAAAACAAGCAAATCGAACTGTTTATCATGTGCAATTAATTTTGAAATAAGTTCATACGAATGTTGCATATGCACATTATCGTCGGCAGTACCATGAGCCAATAACACAGGTGCAGTAAGTTGTTGAATATATGTAAAAACACTACTTGCGGCATATCCCTGTTCATTAGCAGTTGGGATTTGCATATAGCGTTCGGTATAAATATTATCGTACCACAACCAATTGGTAACAGGTGCTATAGCTATTACAGCATTATACGAATCGGGAAATTTAGCCGCAGTAAGTAATGCCATATATGCCCCATAACTCCATCCCTGAATAGCAATGTGCTGCTTACTTACATATGGCAAAGAACGTAAATAACGAGCTGTTTGAGCAAAATCAAAACTTTCTTTATCTCCCAAATTACAATAGGTTTGTTTTCTAAAAGCACTACCACGAGCATCGGTTCCTCTGCAATCTACACTTACTACAATATATCCATGTTGTGCTAAATATTGATTCCAATAATATTCATACGTCCATTCATTTGTTACTTTTTGCATACCCGGACCTCCGTATACTTGAACTATTACCGGATATGTTTTATGTTTTTTAAAATTTTTTGGTTTTATCAAAGATGCATTTAAATACTCGTTGTTTTCAGTAGGAATTGTAAAATATTCAACCTCAGAAAATTCTAAGTTTTCGGCTAACTCTTTCATCCAAAAATTAGCAAAAGGCTCACGTATTTTCTCTAAATTAACACCTTCAATATACGTAACCAACTGCGGATTTTTATTTGAATATTCCCGAATCCACCCGGTACCCTGTGAATTTATGTCAATAGAGTGAGTCCCCGGTTCCGATGAAAGCAATCTACTTTCTTTTGTATTACACGAAAGTTCATATACAAATCTCTCTAATGGATTATTATTGGTAGCTTGATAAAATATAGAATTTGATTTTGAAAAATAACCATATACATTTGTTACATCACCAATATTTTTAGTTAATTGTTTTGCAAACCCCGAATTATAAGGGTATTCATACAAATTAAGAAACCCATCGCTATCGTTACGAACTATAAATGTATTACGTGTTTTGATGTGAGTAAAATATGTTGGTATATCAACAAACGTTTTGCTTGCATGCGAATAAACAATTATACAGGAACTGTCTTGCAATGAATACACTGCTATATCAACTTGGTTTTGTAATCTATTTACAAGTGTAAATGCAATGCGACTACTATCTATCCATGAAAATTCGGGTATATACACATAAGATTTGGGGAATGAAACTGTTATTGTTTCCTTGTCTGTAATAGAATAAATTTTAGCATACATACGAGCAGGTGTTTCTCCTGCTTTAGGATATTTATATGTATATTGTTCAGGATATACATTATTATATTTAGGTATAGTGTAGGTAGGCACATCTTTTTCGTCCCATTGTAAATAAGCAATATGAG
>ENA-UOWE01004947-UOWE01004947.1-activated-sludge-metagenome-genome-assembly--contig:-NODE-4947-length-12467-cov-3.183532_pt1 | contig 12467 bp, 7 predicted proteins | sample MGYA00249841_ERZ761562 | MGnify/ENA primary metagenome ERZ761562 (study PRJEB28883, sample SAMN05720200) | activated sludge metagenome | isolation source: Anaerobic digester | place: Japan... | reverse complement strand
TGACGATCTCGAGCAGGCCCTTGCCGTCGCCGACCACGAACCCGGGGGGCAGCTCGAGCGCCTCGACGCGTGCGTCCGGCAGCGCTGGCACGATGGGGGACGCCGCGGGCGGAGCGACGACCGACGCCACGGCGGGGGCGGCGACGCTGCCGGCGGCGGCCGGGGCCGACGCGGCGCCAGCGCCTCCGGGCCCGAAGGCGAGCCGCACCAGGCCGAAGGACAGGGCCGCGGTGGCGACGGTGATACCAGTCACTCGCGCGACGCCGGCGAGGCTGGCGGAGAGGCGACTCTTGCGCGAGGGGCGGGACGAGGTCGAGTCCTCCTCCGTGGACCGGGGGTCCTCGCCGACGCCGGGGGGAGTGACCGACGTGGCTATCTCGGACGGGTCATCCCCCGCGACGAGCTCCCCATCGAGGTCGTCCACCTCCCTGATCGGTCGCGCGTCGAGCCCGGGTGCCTGCCGCTGCGGCTCGAGGTCTTCCGGCAGGGTCGCGGGTCGCGCCGGGGCGGCCCGACCTCGCGCCGGGAACACGATCGGTCTGGCGGGCGGATCGGCGGCGGCGAGGGCTGCGCTTGGCGCGGGCTCGACGGTAATGGCGCGGTCCGCCGCGCCCAGAGAAGCGCTCGGTGGCGTGACAGGCCCGCACCCGGCGGGCGGGGCGACGTCCACGGACGAGGGTAGGGGCTCGGCCTTGGCGGGGGACCGGGCGGGGAACTCGATGCGCGGCTTGACAGCGGGTGCACAGTCCGAGGCGAGGGGCGCCGGTGGCCGATCCGGGGCCGGCGCCGCGTCGACCGCGGCGGAGGAGGCGGGATCGAGCGCGGCGGATGCCAGTGACGGCGCAGGCATGGGGACACGCTTGGCGGCGTGCTCGCCCACGGGCGCCGAGCGCTCGGGAGCCTGATCGAGCGAGCGTGCGGGCTCGGGCGCGTCGACCGCCGGCGCCTCCGGGATGAGGTCGTCCGGTTCGGCTGCCTCCGCGTGCGAGCGCGACGGCTCGCTCGCGGCGAGCCGCCCGCCGCTCCGGCTCTGAGCGGCCGTGTCGGCCGCCTGGCCTGAATCCACGACGGCTTCGCCTTCATGCCCTGCGTCGGCGTCGCCCGCCTCGCCGCCGTCCGGTTGCGCGCCCGGCGCGGGCGCGAGCGCCGAGAGGGGACGGGACGGGGAGCTCGGCTCGGGCGGCGACTGCACGGAAGCAGCATCCTCGCCGGCGTCGAGCATGACCCCGGGCAACGCTGGGGCGAGCGACTCCGCCATCGAGGGCTGTCCGGGGAGCTCGGTCACGGTTGCCGCGGGGTCGAGCGTTCCCGGCGCGTCTTCCCCGGCACCGCCGACGTGAGCCGGCGCGGGCGAGAGGGCGAAGGTGAACATCGGTGAGGGAGTGGGCAGCTCCGCCGCCGGCGGGACGGTCCGGGTCGCGCCCGGCGACGGCACTTCGCGCACCAGGTCCTCGCCGTCCGCCCCGAGCACGGCCAGGACCGCGCCGCGTCGCGCGACGTCGGCAAGGACGTCGGCGAGGACGCGCGGCGAAGCCCCTCCCTCGGCGAGGATTGCCGCCGGAGCGACCCCGGCACACAGTTGCTGCAGGACGCTCCGGGCGTCTCGCGGCGAGGTGGCGAGGTAGGCGTCCACGCGCTCGACGTCGATCGACACCCGCGCCACGCGGGCGAGCCGCTCCGGCGCTAGCGCCCGAAGCGCCCCGCGCGCGCGCGCGACGGGCGGCCCGATCACCTCGGCCAGCGGCGCGTCGAAGTCGCAGGCGCAGGGCCCGCCGCCAGGGGTGACGACGAACCGACCCGCCGAGGCGCCGAGCAGCCCGGCGAGCGCCGCCTCACCGCGGTCGAACCGCCCGTCGGGGGTGGTCCGGGTGACGCTGCGCGGGCGGCCCCGACGCACCTCCACCTCGTACAGGTAGGCGGCGTCGCGGAAGGCGATCCGCGCGTCGTCGCCGCGCGCGCACACCAGCTCCAGAACAAGCCTCGGGGTCAGTCCGTCGAGGCGGCCCCGCACCTCCTGGCCCGCCCGCAGGCGGGCCTCGATGCGCGCTCGGGGGCGAAGGACCTCCCGGACGCGTTCCAGCACGACGGAAGCCGCCGCCTCCTTCAGCAGGTACCCGTCCGCGTCGGCGCCCAGCTCACGCGCGCGCTCCAGCAGGTCCTCCTTCCACGAGAGCAGGATCACGGGGACGTCGCGCGCGGCCACGTCCCGCTTGAGCTCACGGGTCAGTGAGAACCCGTCTCGCCCCGGCATCAAGACGTCGGCGATCACCAGATCGGGGATCTTGCTCAGAACGAGCCCCAGCGCCCGGTCTCCGTCGTGCGCCTCCAGCACCTCGACCCCGGCGCGCTGCAGCAGGCCGCTTAGGAACCAGACCACGGCGGGGTCGTCATCGACGACGACGGCGCGTCGTCGGGCGAGCGGCACCTCCAGGCTGCTCGCCTGGCGGCGACCCTGCGTTCCCGTCCGGCGCTCCCCGCCAGCCCAGGGTGCGAGCAGGATGGCGCCCTCGGGTCCAGTCGCGCGAAACCTCACGACACCACCGGAGCGCATGGTGACGAGCTCCCGGACGCGCGCCACCGAGCCCCAGACCGCCGACAGCACGTCCACGCCCTCGCCGAGCGGCACCGTGAACGCCTCGCTGCCCGCCTCCGCCGAGCCGACCAGTCCGCGGCGGACCTCGTCCGCGAGGCGGTCCGCGAGGGTCGCGAGGGTCACGGTCCCGATCGGCGAGCTGCCCGGGCGCGGCAGCGCCCGGTCCGCCAGCGCGGCGCGCACGGCGCGCAGGAGCGCCTCCGGGCTAGCCGGTCGCGGCAGGACCCGGACCGCCCCGAGCGCCGCGAACGGCGCGGCCGCTTCCGGGGCGTCGAAGGTGCCGACGACGACGATCGCCGGGGTCTCCGGCAGTCCCGCGCCGGTGAGCGCCTCCACGGCTTCGCGGCACCCCGGCTGGTCGGCGTCCACCACGACGACGTCGGGGGCGAGGGCGAGCGCGCGCTCGGGCAGGTCGTCGGCGCGCTCCACGGTCTGCACCTCGACCCCGCCTCCGCTCGCCGCCAGCCCCGCGACGATCCGGCTCGAGCCGAGCACGAGCAAGCAGACCGGACCGCTCGACGCGGGCACGCAGGGCTCGCTGTCGCTCCCCGCGCTGCGGTCCTGCGCCACGACGTCGGTGAGCGCCGCCAACGTCCGCTCGAGGTCGGCGAGGGTGGCCGGCGTGAGAGGCCCCCGGATCGCCGCCGCCTGCAGCCGCGCTGCGGCCCCTTCCAGGACCCGCGCCGAGAGCTCCAGGCCGAGCGATCGGGCCGAAGCCGCGGCCGCGTGCACCCGGCGCAGTACGTCCTCCCGACGCGCGCCGGAGCCTGGCTCGGCAGCCAGCTGGGTCAGGGAGCGCGTCAGGGCGTCCAGTCGGCGCGGGAGGCTGGCGACGAAGTCGCGGCGCAGCTCCTCCAGGCCCCGGGTCGCGTCGACGGTCGAAGCCAGTGAGGTCATGATCTCGGGGCCGTATCACAGGCCCAGGAGGTGGCCGAGTTTTTGGGCCTTCACGCCCCGGCCCGTGAATCGAGGGCGCTCCGCACCAACGCCGCCAGGTGATCCGGCTCGGCCTCGTCCAGGTCCCCCACCAGGGCCGCCGCGTCGAGGACGGGGATCCCGAGCACGGCACAGGTTTCGTCCAGGGCGCTCCCCGCGCGTGGGTCCAGGTGGACGACGGCGGCCGTTCCGGCCAAGGCGAGCACCCAGAGCGGCGCGAACGCCTCCACCGTCGGCAACGCGACCAGCGCGAGCTCGGCGCTCTCGCCAATCCGCAGGGTGCCGAGCGGGTAGGGGATCGCGAGGGCGGGCGGCGCCTCCGCCGGGTGCTGGGCGTCGGTGATGCGCCGCAGGGTGTGGGCGATGGTCCGGAGGCGGCCTGGGGGCCCGGCGAGGACGATCCGCGCGGGGCCGTCGAAACCGGGCGCGGCCAGCCGGGTGACCACCGCACCGAGCACGAAGAGCTGCTCGGGAGCGGCGAGGGGTACCCGCGCCGCCCCGCGCGGGACCCGCCGCACCCGGCCTTCCTCGAGCAGGCGCTGCACGGTCTGGAGGGCGGTGTGGTCGGAGAGCGTGACCTCGTCGAGCAGCTCGTCCACCGTTCGCGGCACCGCCAGTGTCCGCAGCGTCGCCCCCTCCGCCGCCCCGTCGCCTGGACCGGGGCGCACGCTGGTGACCAGTACGTCGTCGGCCAGCCCCAGGGAGTCGCGCCATCGCCGCACCTCGTCCAGCTCGCGCACGCCGTCCATCAGCAGGGCGCGGGTGGGGGCTTCGATGCGCCGCGGCGTGCCGCCGGCAGTGCTGGTGAAGGCGAATGTCCCCTCCTGCTCCCCGAGCAGCCTCAGCAGCGCCTTCTCCGCCTCCAGGCGCCGGTAGCAGGCGTCCACGACCTCGCCGTCGTCGAGTCGAACCTCGCCGGAGCCGGTGGCGGTCGTGATGGAGAGCACGCCCGTGCGACGGTTCATGTTGAGCAGCTGGATGAGATCGAGCACGCCCACCTGCTCGAGCTCGCCACGGAAGTCGTCGCGGAGGTTCGGCGCCGCGGCGGGTCGCCCCTGCAGCGCGTGAACCCGCTGCGCAAGGCCCTCGAAGTCGTCGTGGCGGAGGGCCTCGACCCCCTCGAGCGGCGGCTGCGCCCCCGTGCGGGACAGGATGAGGCGGGGGAGCGGGCCGAGATCCGGGTCGGTGTCCATCTGGCGCAGCAGCGCCGGCAGGTCGGGCAGCGCGTCGCTGAGCAGCAGCACCTCGGCGCGCACGGAGCGGGCTCGCTCGGCCAGGTCGGTGGCTTCGCTGGCGAGCGCCACCGTGAGCCCGAGGGGCCGCAGCTTGGAGGCCAGCTCGCCGAGGGCGTCGACGTCGGGCTCCACCACCAGCACCGTTCGCGCCATCAGCCCCCCAACCTCGCGCGCGCCAGCTCGCCGAGGCGCTGAATCAGCAGATCCACCAGCAGCGGATCCGCCGCGTGGATGGCCCGAACCCGCCCGCGCTCGTTGCGACCGAGCAGGGCATAGCAGGAGTGCTCCGCGATCACGGCAAGCGCCTCGAGGTCGCGGCAGCCCGCGACGTCGGCGACGTCGACCAGATCGAGCTGCACGTCGCCCAGCTCCCGACCGAGTGCCGCGCGGACGGTGGCGCCGATACCGACGCCGGCGCGCAGCGTGGCCACCACCCGGGCGCCGCCACCCCGGCGGGCCTCCCCGACGGCCGCGGCGGCTAGCGCGAGGACCTCGGTGGTGGGCAGGTCCGTCGTCTGCGGATGCTCGGGGCGGGGGTCCTCATGGTCGGGCGTGGCGAGATCCCACAGGACGGCATCGAGCACCTCCGTCAGCGGCAGCGACCAGAGCTGTAGCGCGCGCACCACCGAGGTGCGCGAGGCGTCCGCGCGGTGCTTGGCAACCCGCAGCAGGCGGGAGAGATCGGTGCCGTGCTGCGGGTAGGTGGCGACGCCCACGCTCACGTCGAGCGCGGGCGCACCCGCGACGCCGCCGCTGGGAGCGAGGTTCTTGAGCACGCGGCGCCGACACACGTGGCCGCCGATGCCGCCCGTCTCGGGGAGCAGGAGGTAGAGCTCGAGATCGTCCACCCGAGCGAGCACGTCCGTGGCCCGAACGGAGCCGAGGACGCGCTCGACGACCTCGACGGCTCGCGTGTCCCCGTTGGGCTCGGACGCGGCGCCGTCGGGCGGCTCCACGGCGATCGTCGCCAGCGCGAAGCGGCGCCCGTGGCGACGCGCCTTGTCGATCTCGCGGCCCGCCACGTCCACGAAGTACGCGAACGTATAGGCGCTGGTCGCCGGATCCTTCATGGCACCGCGGTGCGACTGTTCCCGGGCGGAAACGAGCGACAGGGCGGTGGCGGCCTGCGTCGCGATCTGCTCGGCCAGCGGGAACGGTTCTGCCCCACCGGACTCCGGGGGTGTCATCATGACGAGGTACCCCGCCGCCTCGAGCCCGACCTCCAGCTTGAGCACGGACAGCTTCCGGGCGCTGGCAGCGCCGAGCAGGTCCATCTCGTCGCAGAACGGTGGCAAGGAGAGCAGCGGGCCCGATCGAGCGACCTGCTTGAGCTGACGCGCGGCTTCGGTCGCGGGGAGGTACACGCAGACCGCGCCGGCGCCAGTGTGCTGGGCAACCAGATCGCAGAGGCGCGCAGCGGCTTCGCGACGACTGCGCGCCTGGGTGAGCGCGCCGGCTTGGGCGAGCAGCTCGACGCCGCGGTCGAGGTGCTGGGCGCGGGCCTCGAGCTCCTCGACCCGGCGTCGCGCCGCTTCACGGGACCGGACCTCGGCCACGGCGTTCAGGATCTCGTCGCCGCAGAGCGGCAGCAGCATCAGGCCGTTGGCGCCGAGCGAGATCGCCTGGGTGCCGAGCTGTACCGAGGTCCCCGTCGCCAGCGCGATGAGGGTGGTGCCGGGCATCAGTGCCCGGAGGTGGTGCACACCGGCGACCCCCGCCCCCTTGCCGATGGTGACGTCGATGAACACGAGGTCGGCGGCGGCCGCGACGGCCGTAGAGAGCCCGTCGGCGAGGTCGGTGGTGACCGTGAAGCGATCGGGGGTCCCCGCGCGGGCGAGCACCCGCTCGAGCACGGCCGCGGCGGTCGGATCGGCCAAGATCCCGATGACCTGGAGCTCGACCTGGGGCGCGGACGCGGGCACCCGGGTCAAGCGCGCCCCCGCGCGTGTGGGCCCGGATCGGCGGCGGGCGCGCCGCGCGCCGCGACGGCGGCGCCTTCGGCGAGGCGAAGGTGGGCGGCGACGATCATGCCGAGCACCGAGCGCGGAGATCAGCCTCGGTGAGGCCGGTGATGGCGACCACCTTCTGGCGACCGGTGGCGCCGGTGATGACCGTCAGGCCCGTGCGGGGCACGCCGAGCCACTTGGCGAGGGTGGCGACCAGCTCCACGTTGGCTGCTCCGTCCACGGGCGGGGCGGCAACCGCGACCTCCAGGACGTCGCCACGCACGCCCAGCACCCGGCTCACCGAGGCGCGCGGCTTGACGCGGACGGCGAGCCCGAGGGCCCCGCCCGCGCGGGTCGAGATGAGTGCGGACACGCCAGTGCGGAGCCTACGCCGGGTCGGGCGGCGCCTCCACCCTCCGAGGAGCCGAGCCCGGGACGGTCCCGCGGGAGAGGGCGGTCGGCTGGGAGGACCTGTCCCCGGCGCACGAAACGTGCGATCTGTCGCCCATGAAGCGGCCACTGCTCGTCGTTGGTGCTCCCGGCTCCCCGGTCCTCCACGTCGCGCGGCGGGTCGCCGACGCGGCTCGGGCCGAGCTCCTGGACTTGACGGCAGCGCTCGAGCAGGTCGGACCGGCAGAGGTCGAGGCGAGGCGGGCGGAGCTCGAGCGCGCCGTGGCCGGGGGTGGCCCACGGGTGGTGGCGGCGCCCGCGGGCCTGCTCCGGCGGCGGACGACGCGCCTCGGCCTGGTCGACCAGGCGGTCGTGGTGGCCCTCGACGGACCGCTGGCGCAGCTCGGAGGGACGACGCCCGAGGGGGCGGCGCTGGCGGAGGCACGCGAAGCCGACGCGGCCGTCTATCACGAGGTGCATGCCCGCCTCGAGGGTGGCCTCGGCGAGGTCGCAGCCTTGGCCGGCGCCGCGGCGGGCGCGTGGGAGCGCGACGCGGTGGCCGTGGCGGCGGGCGCGCGCTCCTACGCCGTGGAGATCGGAGCTGAGCTCGTCCCCAGGCGCGCGCTGGAGCTCGTCGGGGAGGCCCCGGTGGTGTGTGTGGTGACGGACTCCACGGTCGACGGGCTCCACGGGCCGCTCCTGTCGGAACCGCTCGCACGACTGGGGCGTCCGGTCGCCCGGCACGTCATGGCCCCCGGTGAGCGGAGCAAGGTCCTCGGCTCCGTGGAGCAGATCTGGAGGTGCGCCGCGGCGGCGGGCCTCGACCGGGGCTCGGTCGTGCTCGGGTTCGGCGGTGGGGTCGTCACGGACACGGCGGGTTTCGCGGCGGCGACCTGGATGCGGGGGGTTCGCTGGGCCGCGCTGCCGACCACGCTGCTCGCGATGGTGGACGCATCAGTCGGCGGCAAGACGGGGGTGGACCTGCCGGACGCGAAGAACGCCGTGGGCGCCTTCTGGCAGCCGAGCGCGGTCGTGTGTGACATCGCCACGCTGCGCACCGAGGCGCGGCGGGGCTTCGCGAGTGCGCTCGCGGAGGTGATCAAGACCGGGCTGATCGGGGACCCGGCTCTGCTTGAGCTGGTGGAGCGGGAGCTCGACGGGATCATGGCGAGGGACGCCGCGATCCTGACCGAGGTGGTCCGCCGCTCGGTGCGGGTCAAGGCGCGGATCGTCGGGCTCGACGAGCGGGAGTCCGGCCTGCGCGCCGTGCTCAACCTCGGGCACACGGTCGGGCACGCCCTGGAAACCCTCGGTGGATACGCGGCGCTGACGCACGGAGAGGCCGTGAGCCTCGGCTTGGTCGCGGCGCTGCGGATCGGTGAGCGGCGGGCCGTCACGCCGACGGACTTGACGCGACGGGTCGTGAGATTGCTCGCGCGCGCCGGGCTCCCCACCGATCTGGCGCGCCAGGATCTGGGGGCCGCCGCGGGGTTCGTGGGGCACGACAAGAAGCGTGCCGGCGACGGGATCCGCTTCGTGCTCGCCTCCGCGCCGGGGTCCGTCTGCGTGGAGCGGCTGACGCTCACCGAGCTCCGAGAGCACCTGGGCGCGCTCCAATAGCTGCTCATCCGTGCGGCATCGCGCGCCGGCGCCGGAATCTTGGCGTGAGCTCGACCGGACCGATAGAGTTTGTCTTGTGGCGCGCCCGGTGCGGGCTGCGTCGGACGCTTCACGAGGTGACCATGGGACCGTCGCGCCTCTCGCTCGCCGCGCTCGTCGCGGTTCTGGCCTGCTCGACCGTGGCGTGCGTAGACAACGAGAGCTCCCTCTTCATAAGGGGGGTCATGGTGCTCGAGTCCGGTGACTGCACCGCCAGCCCCGATCCGGGCGGGACGATGCAGGCCAACGGCATCCTCGACACCTCCTTGACCTCGACCTACATCGGCGCGCTCCTCGTCGGCAATCAGCTCGTCGCCCGGGGCGCGCCGGCGCAGCTGCGCACGGAGACGGCGCGGATCGCGCTCCGGGGCGCCGAAGTTCGCGTCGCGTCGACGACCCAGTCGGTCCTCAAGGAGTTCTCGGTAGACGGCACCGGGTTCGTCGATCCGGCTTCGGGCACGTCGCCGGGCTATGGCGCGTTCTTCGCGACGCTGATCCCGAACCTGGACAACATCGATCGCGACACCGTGATCGTGAACGTCCGCGTGTTCGGGCGCACCCTCGGCGGTCGTGAGGTCGAGTCCGGGGAGCTCGCCTACCCGATCCAGCTCTGCAGCCAGTGCCTGATCTCCTTCCCGCCGGAGGCTGACAATCCCTCCACGCCGGAGTACGACTGCTTGATGCCCGCCGCCGACGACCTGGAAGAGCCCTGTTTCTTCGGCCAGGACGAAACCGTCGATTGCCGACTGTGCACCAGCAGCAGGACGGCCTGTCGGGCGCCCTAGAATCTCCGGCGGCGCGCGAGCGGGGATTGCATCGGCGCTCGACGCGCGCTGGGGCAGCGGGGTCGCCACCGTCGGCGCGACGGCTCGGTCGGCTGCGCGGCGCCCGGATTGCGCTGGTATTGGCGCTGGCGGGGCTGCTGGTCGCGCCGGGCGCGCGGGCGACTGAGGGCGGCGCTGGCCTGATCAACGGCGTGTGCGGTCTGGGCGCACCGGGGCGGCCCTGGTACGCGACGCGGTGGTGCGGCGCCGTTCGCGGCGACGTCCTCTTCGGGCGTCAGCGGGACGGCGACGCTGCGCTCGGCGTGTCGAGCTCGGTCGGCACGGCGTCCTTCGAGGAGTCGACCTGGACGGTGGGCGCTGCGGGCCTCGCGTCGCTCTCCCGGGCCTGGGTCGGCGAGGTGTCGGTCGGGCCGTTGTGGCGACGCCGCGGGGGCGATTCGGGCTTTGGGGCGAGCGCGTGGCTCTTCTTGGGAAGGCGCCGCCATAACCCGTGGTCGGCCTACTCGATGGCCTGGGGCGCCGCGCTCGGCTACGAGCGGAGCTTCTTCGCCGTCGACTCGTCCACGCTGATCCTCGGCGCACGGCTCGACGGCGTGCTGGTCGCGATCCCGGCCATGCTGGGCTGGGAGGCGCTCCGGGGCTGCTGGCGCTGAGGGGCCTGCACGGCGACGACTGGCGCGCGTCTCGTGGCGGGTTGGGGGTAACTCCGCTGAGTTCCCCCGGGCCGAGGCGACGAGTCGCGCGACGGGCAGCGTCTTTCCATCCCGAGGGCTTGGTGGTACCGTGGCCTCGATGGTTGAGGCGCCCGTCGAGGTCGTCGTGGGGGGTAAGACGTACCGCGTCGTTGCCTCCGCGGACGCGGACGTCCTGCGCCACCTCGCGCGCCTCGTGGACGCGAAGCTCCACGCGGTGAGCGGGGCCGGGCGGCCCATCACACCGCAGTCGATGGTGCTCGCGGCGCTCGCGCTGGCGCACGATCTCGAGGAGGAGCGCGCGCAGCGGTGCAGCGTCGAACGTCGCGCTCGGGAGCAGGTGCGCGCGGTGATCGCGCGGATTGATCGGGCACTCGCCGAGGTCGAAGCGCCGGCCGGGCTGCTGGTGCACGACGGGGCGGCGGCGACGGGCTACGACGCCGACGTCGCGCGCGGCGAAGAGGGCTGAATCCGTCGGAGCACCGCGCCCCGGGGCGGACGGCGACGCGGTGACGTCCCCACGTTGCGGGGCGGGGTCGGCGACGTGACCTGTTCTCCGCGATCCGTCGCGTGATCGGGCTCGAACGGGGGGCTCCCCGGGCCTTACCGCCCGCGGTGCGCGCGCTGGCGAGGCCGGGCGGCGCCAGACCCCCGCCGACGCGCGCTCCGCGTTCGACGTCGTCGGCTCCGTCCACGGTGCGCCGAGGGGCGCTCCGGTCAGGTCTTGCGGGGCACGTTCACCCAGTGGCGGGCGCAGGGGTTCGACGGTTTCGTCGTTTGGCTCCACGCACGGGCTACCGCCGGGCGGGCGCGGGCTCACACGCACGAGCGTCGAGCAACCAACTGGGGGGCTGTCGGCGGCGCTGGCGCGTGTGGAGGTGACGCGAGGTCGTCTCCAGGACTTCTCTCACGGAGGCACCCGTCCGCGCGCCAGCGGCAGCGCGGAGGTGGAGCGCCTCTGGCAACTGAGCTGCGGTGGTGGTTGCGCCGCCCCTGCGGGGGCCCTCGTGACGGGGACGGTCGAAGACGCCACCACCAGCGCCCCCGGGGTAGCGGCGCTGCCCGGCGGACCGGGCTCATGCGTGCTCGAGGATCGCGCGCGCTGACTCAGCGCGCCGCCCTCCAGGTGAGCTCCGCCAGTGCTTCGGGTGAGATCGGCGGCTCATGCTGGTGCTCCGGCATCGCCGCCGCGACGTGCGCCCAGGCTGCCGCGAGCGCGCTCACCAGCGCGGGCGAGGGGTCACGCGCGAGCAAGCCGCTGGCGCGCGCTGCGCCGAGTGCGGTCGCGAGCGCGGCCGTGAGGGCTCCGCGCGCTGGGGAAAGGTGGGCGTCACAGGCGAGTCGGACGGCGAGGCGTGCCCAGGGGTCGTCGCGAGCGGCCAGGTCGAGCCAGGCGCGAGAGAGCGCCCGGAGCCGCTCGATCGGCGTCACGGCCGTCGCCGCGGCGCCACGCAACGTCATCGTCACCTCTCGCGCAGCGACCCGCTCCGCCAGGCGCGCGAGGCGCTTTCCGTCGCCGAAGAGCTGGTAGAGGGTGCTGCGACTGAGACGCGCCTGGGAGGCGACTGCGGCCAGCGGCAGTTGGGGGGGGGCGCCACGCGTGAGGACCTTCGCCGCACCCAGCAGGGCGCGCCGCCGCGCGCACCGTGCCCGCTCACGCGGGGTCGCTGCGCGGTCGTACCGTCCCCTTCGGTCCGTCTCGGGCATCATGAAGACGTCTGTGTATTTTTGATGGCTGGGTCTATTTGTCGTCGGCTTGTGAATAATACACGTATGTCTGTATTCTGTAATTGCTAGGCAATACTTGTCTGGCGGATAGCAGGTCGGTCGGTCGGCTCTTGTGCCGGGGCGTTCTGGCGATTGTGGGTGGGGTCCCCCTGTCGCGGCGACGGCCAGGTCCGGGGGAGAGGGGATTGGGCGCCTCGGCGCCGGGGAACTGGTCGGTTCGCGATCCGTGGGGCGTTCGTTCCGAACGGCGTATCGCACGGGGGCGTGGTCGGTGCATCTTCGGCCTTTTCCGGACTGGCTCGAGGTGGCCCGGATGAACGTCGGGGACCGCGAAGTCGGCTTGGGTGGGGCCGGAAGGTGGGTGTCGTGCGGCTTGACCCAGCTGGACGGGGGTGGGTCTCGGCACCAATGCGCTCCGTGGTGCGGACGGGGCGTGGGGGGGGTGGGGGTAGGGTGGGCTAGCCGGTCGAGTTGCAGCGATTGCGGGGCCGCGGCGGGGAAGG
>ENA-UOWE01004946-UOWE01004946.1-activated-sludge-metagenome-genome-assembly--contig:-NODE-4946-length-12467-cov-5.889704_pt1 | contig 12467 bp, 13 predicted proteins | sample MGYA00249841_ERZ761562 | MGnify/ENA primary metagenome ERZ761562 (study PRJEB28883, sample SAMN05720200) | activated sludge metagenome | isolation source: Anaerobic digester | place: Japan... | reverse complement strand
TCTACACTGCCGATCTGCAGCAGCGGATGCGGGACGTTCAGCGCGAGATCGGCCTTCGGAATATCTGGGAGAGAAAATCCTGCCGGGAGCGCCGGGAGATGTGGGGACCCACCCGGTAGCCGAACCGTCGTGAACGCACGGCCTCGTTTTCCGCTGGGTTCCCTGCCCACGCCGCGGCAGACGCCCGGTTGTTCATAAGCTATCTGTTTCCCCGTTTCACGTGGCCCGTAATTCCCGCATCATCTCGGCAGGGCTTTGCCCAAAATACCGCTTGAATTCCCGACTGAACTGGGAGGGGCTTTCATATCCCACCTTGTCGGCGGCCATGTAGGCCTTCATCCTTTCCTGCACCATGAGATCCCTTGCTCTTGTCAACCGGATCTTCTTCAAATACTGCATGGGAGAATCCGATGTGATCTCTTTGAAGGCCCGATGGAACGCGGAGACGCTCAAATGGGCCGCGTTGGCCAATTGCTCCACGTCGAGATTCTCTGCATAGTCGCTTTGCATGAGCTTCAAGACACGCGCTACCTGTGAAAACGTGCCGCTGTGCATGGCCAGCGAATAGAGAACCGGTGCCTGGGTGCCGCAGAGAACGCGATAAAGAATTTCCCGAACCAGACCCGGTCCCAAAATCTGCGATTCTGTCTCTGACCGCAGGCACTTGACCAGCCTCGTCGTTGCATCCAGCATTTCCTTATCCATGACGGCCGGGCCGATCCCGCGGGGCAATGTCCTGTCACCGCCATTGACGATCTCCGGTTGCACATCCATTCGACCGATCAGATCACGCAACTGGCCCATGTCGATATCGATGTAGAGCCCGCGCAACGGCTCCTCGGGGCTTGCGAAGGTCTCGCATTCGAATGGCATGGTCACCGAGGTCACCAAGTAATGATTGGCATCGTATCGAAACTTCCGGCCCCCCAGGTAGCCGATCTTGTGGCCCTGAACGACGATACAGACGCCGGGGTCGTAAACCATCGGTCTTCTGGGGATATGGCGTGTCTCCTTAAATAATAGCACCCCCTTGAGCCGGGACTCCGAAGGTCCGTCGTCAATCTCCGGAAAGCTTTGCAGCAGTTCATCCATCTTGGACACGTGAAAGGCCTCCCTATTTCAAATGTCATTTCTAGACAAGAACATTAACAATTGAGTAGCCGAAATTCAACATAGAAGCAGAAATAGGCAAGATTTTGAGAGGAACAGGTATTTCAAATCCGCTTGCCGGGCGATATGTTGGTTTTCAAGAAATCTTCAAGACCGTTCAAAGGAGAGTGTATATGAACTTTGCATTTCATAATCCCACCCGTCTTATCTTTGGGGCAGGCGCACTCTCGCGACTCGGTGAAGTGGTGAGCAGCTATGGCAAAAAGGCCCTGCTTGTCACCGGCGGGGGCAGCGTCAAGCGCAACGGGACATTCGACCGGGCCGTGGACAGCCTCGAGGCCGCGGGGGTTGCCTTTGCCGAATGTGACGGCGTCGAGCCCAACCCGAGAATCACCACCGTCCGGCGCGGCGCCCGGATCGCCCGGGAGGAAGGCTGCGATGTGATCATCGCGCTGGGAGGCGGCAGCGCCATGGACGCAGCCAAGGTCATGGCCGCCGCATTTTACTACGACGGTGATCCCTGGGACATGATCTATCACGGGCAGCCGGATCCCTACATCCCGACCCGCGCACTGCCCGTCATCACCGTACCGACCCTGGCGGCTACCGGTTCCGAGATGAACATGGGGGCGGTTATTTCAAACGAGGAGACCAGGGAAAAGTCCTTTGTCCAGACCGAATGTCTTTATCCCAGGGTCGCCCTGGTGGACCCCGAACTCACGGTCAGTGTGCCGAAGGATCAGACCGCCTATGGGGTGTGCGACCTGATCACCCATGTGACCGAAGGGTACTTCAACGGTGTTGACGGCACCCCCATGCAGGACCGGTTCGCCGAGGGCGTCCTGCTCACGGCCATGGAGTGGGGCCCCAAAGCCATTGCCGATGGACATGATCTGGAGGCACGGGCCCAGGTTCAATGGGCATCCATTGTCGCCCTCAACGGCTGGGTGAACGCGGGCACCAACGGGGGCTACCCCGTGCACATGATCGAGCATACCCTGTCCGCCCATCACGATGTCGCCCACGGGGCAGGACTCTCCGTCGTCAATCCCTCATGGATGCGTTTTGCCGCCAGGCACAGGCCGGACAAGTTCGTGCAGTTTGCCGAGCGCATTTTCGGGCTCAAGGCGAAAGGCCTCGATGACCTGGATTGCGCCCTTCAGGGCGTCGATCGTTTTGAGGGCTTTCTCAAGGACATCGGCTGCCCCACGCGCCTGTCAGAGCTGAAGATCGATGATACCCTGATCACACGTTATGCGCAGGATACCCTGCGTATCATCCACGACGAAAACGGCAACCTGCCGGGCCGTCCGGCCATGACCGAGGCGGATATTGTTGCTGTGCTCAGGGACGCCTTGTAAGGGATCTTCACCCGGCGGCTGCCGATAGAGAGGCAGGCGGGGTGACGAACGAATAGAAATGGATTCCGGGAGCCGGTCAAGCGAGGCGGCGCCATGGCCGGCGGGACGAAAACACCCGCAATTGCAGACAGGAGTGCTGTCATGGACAACAAGAGAACAGAAGCAGACAAGGCTGACCTGTCCAGGCGGGGCCTTTTGAAAGCCCTCGCTGCCGGGGTGCTTGCAGCCCCGTTGCTTCCCCAGCTGCTGTCAGCCTATTCCACTTCAACGGGCGCCGGGAGGACAAAAATGCTGATCGTCTACTACTCTCATACGGGAACCACGAAATCCATCGCTGAGAAACTACGCGAGAAAACCGGGGGCGATCTGTTTCGGATTGAAACCGTGAAGACCTATCCTGGCCGGTATTCCGCGCTGACCGAAGAGGCCAAAAGGGAGCTGCAGGAAGATGACCTGCCGGCGTTGAAGACAGGACCTCCCGACATGTCGTCCTATGACCTGATCCTGGTCGGCGGCCCGGTCTGGTGGTACACGGTGGCAACCCCTGTGATGAGCCTGTTGAAACAGGCGGACTTCAAAGGCAAAAAAGTCGCCGCCTTTTGTACCCACGAGGGAGGAATCGGGAAATACTTCCCGCATTTCAAGGAACAGGCCAGGAATGCCGTTGTCCTCGAGGGTCTCGACCTTTACAAGCCGAAGCAGGCAGATAAGGGCGAGGTGGATAAGGCCCTCGATCTCTGGCTGGGCAAGTTGCGGGGGAAATAGATGCCCCCGCGTTTGAAAGGTCCTCTCATCCCACGGAGAACAAATCATGGAAAGGCCGTTTTCGCGACGGATGTTTCTCAAGCAGAGCGCCATCGCGCTGGGTGCCGTCGCCGCAGGCGATTGGAGCGGTTCCAACATCTTGTACGCCAAAGAAGAAACAAAGGAGCGGGAAATGCCCCACGTCATCGTAAAGCTCTGGCCCGGGAGATCAGAACAGGAAAAGCAGCAGCTTGCCGACGCCATCGTCCAGGACGTCGTCAAGTACACGAAATGCAGTGAAGATTCGGTTTCCGTTGCCATCGAGGAGATCAAATCGTCAGACTGGGCGGAGAAGGTATACAAGCCGGATATCCTCCTCAATCCCCGGGGGAAGCTCTACAAGAAACCGGGATACTCCATGTGAATAACCGGGAACAGACCGGCGACTCGCGCCCTCTTGGGTCCTCGTATTCATTCCGGCAAAGCATTCAACAATCAACCGTAAGGAGGCAAATGTGAACTTCACAGCAATGCTTTTATCGCTTTCCCTGTTCGTTTCGGCAGTCGCTTTTGCGGGCCAGGCCTTGGCCGCCGAAGCAAACAAGGCGTCGCAGACGATCAACCGGGCCGGCTCTCAGCCTTCCGTCAAAGGATCTGCCGAATATTTTACCGGCAATGTCCGCGTCGACCCCCTGTTCCCCGCAAAGGATGCGGCGCCCTTTTCCGGCGCCTATGTCACCTTCGAGCCGGGGGCACGATCCTTTTGGCACATTCACCCGACAGGTCAGCACCTGCTCGTTACTGCCGGGGTCGGCCGAACCGGGGAATGGGGAGGCAAGGTCGAGGAAATCAGGGCGGGGGACGTGATCTGGTGCCCGCCGAAGGTAAAGCATTGGCACGGGGCCTCGCCCACCACCGCCATGACGCATATCGCCATCACGGGAACGCGCGACGGCAAAAACGTCGTATGGATGGAAAAGGTCACCGACGAGCAATACCATGGAAAATGAGGAGGCACGTCTTCAAAAGCGAGTCGGTCGCCGAGTTGAAACTCGAGCGAGAGAAGAAAGTTCAAAATGCAGAAACACGAGCGAAAAAGGGAGAAAAACGATGTCCCGCTTGAAAACCCTGTCGCTGTTATTGGCGGCGATGATGAGTATTTCACAAGGAGTGGCAATTGCAGCAGACTATAGACTCAATCCGTTTGCTCTCGCATACGAAGGTGCGATTACCGAAAATGCAAAAGGCAAAGTCAATATTCATCCCGTCACGTACAAACTGAATGGGATTGATATTTCCGCCAATGTCTATACCCCTGCGAACTATAACCCGGGCAATAAATACCCGGCGGTGGTGGTGGCTCACCCCAATGGCGGCGTGAAAGAGCAGGTCGCCGGGTTGTATGCGCAACGTTTAGCAGAACAGGGATACATCACCATTGCTGCGGATGCGGCGTATCAAGGCGCCAGCGGTGGTCTGCCTCGCAATGTGGATAAGCCGGCATACAGGATTGAAGATATTCGAGGCATGGCTGACTTCATCACTCAATATGCCGGCGTGGATGCCAACCGCCTGGGTCTGCTCGGGATCTGCGGCGGTGGCGGCTATTCCCTGAAGGCGGCCCAAACGGACAAGCGTTTCAAAGCCGTTGCCACGTTGAGCATGTTTAATTCCGGCCTGGTGAGACGAAACGGCTATATGGACTCGCAGGTATCCACCATACAGGAACGTCTGCAGCAGGCCTCGGATGCCCGCGCACAGGAAGCGGCCGGCGGCGCGATACTCTATGCAGCCGACACCAAACTGACGGATGAACAAATCGCCAGGTTGCCCTTTGATTTGTATCGTCAGGGCTTTGAATATTACGGCAAGACGCACGCCCACCCGAATTCAACGTTCAGATACACCATGAGCAGCCTCCTCGATTTAATGAATTTCGATGCAGCCAGCAACATGGACCTGATCAACCAACCCTTGCTGATGATGGCAGGCAGCAAGGCCGACTCGCTGTATATGACCCGGGATGCCTTTCAAAATGCCGTCAACGCGAAAAAGAAAGAATTATTTCTGATTGACGGGGCAACCCACATCGAAACCTATTGGAAACCGCAATATGTGAACCAAGCCATGGGCAAATTGACCCAGTTCTTTGGCGATACGTTGCAGCTAAGAGGCAAACCATGAAAATAACGTTCAGGAAATTCATGCTTGCGTTCACGCTGACTTTCGTCGGCGCGATCCTCTCCGCCTGCGCAATCGCCGATCGCAGCGGTAAACTCGCAGCAATGGTCATTCAGGAGCAAGGGAGTTTTGCCGTCGGCGGAACCGTGATCACCAACCCCGGAACGTTCGACCCTGTCAAAATGACTCCCGACGGGCAAACGTTTCATGGAGACCACGCGTACGTGTTTTACCAGATTCCGGAAAAGGCCCGGAAATTGCCCCTCGTGCTCTGGCACGGCTACGGGCAGTTCTCGAAGACCTGGGAAACTACCCCGGATGGGCGCGAGGGCTATCAAAACATTTTCCTGCGGCGCGGTTTTGGGGTTTATGTGATTGATCAGCCCCGTCGCGGCAGAGCAGGACGCAGCACCCGGCCGGGCACCTTGACGCCCGCGGCCGATGAGCAAAAATGGTTCACCATATTCCGCGTCGGCATCTGGCCGGACTTCTTCCCCGGAGTGCAGTTCTCACGTGACCCGGAGGCCCTGAACCAGTACTTCCGCCAGATGACGCCCGATACCGGTCCCATCGATATCGACGTTACCTCAGACGCCGTCGCGGCGCTTTTCAACAGGATCGGACCGGGCATTCTAGTCACGCACTCGCACAGCGGCGGCATGGGCTGGCGCACCGCCATCAAGAGCCGGAATGTCCGCGCCATCGTTTCCTATGAGCCGGGCAGCAATTTTGTTTTCCCGCAAGGCGAAGTGCCGCCTCCGATGCCCAGCTCCTCCGGCCCGCTCGAGGCGGTTGGCGTGCCTCTGCCGGATTTCATGAAGCTCACGAAAATTCCAATTGTCATCTATTACGGCGACTATATTCCGGAGCAACCTTCGGCAAACCCGGGTCAGGACCAATGGCGCGTACGCCTGGCGATGGCAAGGCTATGGAGGGATGCGGTGAACCGCCGAGGCGGTGATGTGACTGTGGTGCATCTGCCGGAAATCGGCATTCGCGGCAACACGCACTTTCCCTTCTCGGATCTGAACAACCTCGAAATCGCAGATCTGATGTACAGGTTCCTGGAGAAGAAGGGCCTGAACTGAACCAAGGGGGATAGCATGAACGATAAGATCGTTGTCATTCTGACAGGTATTCTCGTCGTGATGGTCAGCATCGCAGCCGTGTCGGAGGCGCAGACCGTGAAAAGCGAAGGCCTGAACGCCAGACAGAAGAGTATCGTTCCCATCGCGGCCTTTACCGCAAGCGGCGACATGGACAAGCTGAAAACGGCTTTGAGTGAAGGGTTGGATGCCGGCCTGACGGTCAACGAGATCAAGGAAGTCCTCGTGCAGATGTACGCCTATGCGGGATTCCCCCGCAGCCTGAACGGCATCTCTGCCTTCATGGGCGTCATGGAAGAACGGGGGAAGAAGGGCATCAAGGACGAACCCGGCAAAGAACCGGGCCCCATGCCTGCCAACAAGAGCAGCATCGAGCTCGGAACGGAAATCCAGACACGCCTGGTCGGAAGACCGGTCACCGGGGCGATTTACACGTTCGCGCCCGCCATCGATCAATTCCTGAAAGGCCACCTGTTCGGAGACATTTTCGGGCGCGACAACCTGGATTTCCAGGGCAGGGAGATCGCAACCATTTCAGCCCTGGCGAATATGCAAGGAGTCAATCCCCAGCTGCAGTCTCATTTCAACGTCGGGCTCAATGTCGGGCTGACGGAGGCGCAGATGAGGAGCCTTATATCCGTTCTCGAAGCCAAGGTCGGCAAGCAAGAAGCCGACAACGCCAATGAAATTCTGAACAAGGTTCTCAGCGGCAGGGCAAAATAAGAATCCGGGAGGGAAAAGGGGGACAGCCCCTTTTTGCATACCATGCTGAAGGAGAAAACAATGATAAAGCGCAAATTGGGAAAAAGCGGCCTGGAAGTCTCGGCTCTCGGGCTCGGCTGCATGGGGATGAGCTTCGGCTACGGCCCGCCCAAGGACAGGCAGGAGATGATCGCTGTGCTCCGGTCGGCCGTCGAGCGCGACGTTACCTTCTTCGACACCGCCGAAGTCTACGGCCCGTTCACGAACGAAGAGCTCGTGGGCGAAGCCCTATTTCCCTTCCGCGGGCGGGTGGTCATTGCCACGAAGTTCGGGTTCAAACTCGACCCGGCCACCGGCAGGCAGGTCGGTCTGGACAGCCGGCCGGGGCACATCAGGGAGGTCGCCGAGGCTTCGCTCAGGCGACTCAGGGCCGACGCCATCGACCTGTTCTACCAGCACCGCGTCGATCCGGACGTGCCGATCGAAGAGGTAGCGGGGACGGTGAAGGACCTGATCCGGGAGGGCAAGGTCCGGCACTTCGGTCTTTCCGAGGCGGGTGCGCAGACGATCCGCCGTGCAAACGCTGAGCAGCCTGTCGCCGCAGTGCAGAGCGAATACTCGCTGTGGTGGAGGGGCCCTGAAGCGGAGGTGCTGCCGACGCTCGAGGAACTCGAAATCGGCTTCGTTCCATTCGGCCCCCTGGGCAAGGGCTTCCTCACAGGAAATATCGACGAAAACACGACATTCGACAGCTCCGACTTCCGCAACGTCATTCCCCGCTTTACGCCGGAGGCTCGAAAAGCGAATCAGGCTATGGTTGATTTGCTGGGCAGCATCGCAAAACGAAAGAAGGCGACACCCGCCCAGATCGCGCTTGCCTGGCTGCTTGCCCGTAAACCGTGGATCGTCCCGATCCCGGGCACGACGAAGCTGGGGCGCCTGGACGAGAACCTCGGGGCGGTTGCCGTCGAGCTGACTCCCGACGATCTTCGGGAAATCGACAGCGCCTCCTCGAAGATCACGGTGCAGGGGGCGCGATACCCCGAACACCTGGAGAAACTGACCGGCCGCTGAGCGAGAAGAAAAGAGACGAGGTGACACGGTGAAGAAAACCCTGATACTGGCCATTGCCTTCATGGCAACCGTCGTGGCTGCCGCGCAATCCTCCGCGGAAAGTGATTTTGTCCTCATCAAAGGGGGAACCTTTGTCATGGGGAGCCCTGCCACGGAGGCTGAGCGGGAGAAGGACGAAACCCAACATCGGGTTACGGTCGGTGATTTCTACATGGGGAAGCACGAAGTGACTCAGCGGCAATATCGGGAAGTGATGGGTTCCAACCCCAGCCATTTCCAGGGAGATGACCTGCCGGTCGAGAACGTGACCTGGTTCGAGGCGGTACGATACTGCAATGCGCGAAGCGTCAGGGAAGGCCTGATACCGGCCTATTCCATTCGCGGTCTGACAGTAAGCAGGAACCGGAACGCGACAGGCTACAGGCTGCCAACGGAAGCGGAATGGGAATATGCCTGCCGTGCCGGAACGACGAGTCCCTTCGGCACGGGAGCCAACATCACCACGGACCAGGCGAATTATTACGGCACTTATCCCTACAACAACGCTGCGCGCGGGGAATATCGGCAACAGACGGTCCCGGTCAGGAGCTTTGATCCGAATCGATGGGGCCTGTACAACATGCACGGCAATGTATGGGAGTGGTGCTGGGACTGGTATGGAAGCTATGGCAGCGGGGACCAGGCCAATCCAGCAGGTGCCTCCTCGGGCACATTTCGCGTGTATCGCGGCGGCGGCTGGAACGACTTTGGCCGGCATCTGCGCTGTGCCTATCGAGCAGCCTCCCCGCCGGCCCACCGAGTGGGCAACATTGGGTTCCGGCTTGTGCGCAACGTTCGTTAAGAATTCATCCGGGAGGGGACAACATGAGAACCATCATAATCCTGTCGATAGCCCTTGTCTTCATGATGGCGGCAGACGCGGGAATGGCCGCAGAAACGCAGGCAGGCAAACCCAGGATTCTTGTGGCTTACTTTTCCTGGTCGGGGAACACCCGTGAGATTGCCAAGATCATTCATCAACGGGTCGGAGGCGATCTCTTTGAAATCGTCCCCGCCACCCCCTATCCCACCGATTACAATGCGTGCCTGGATCAGTCGGCTGAGGAACTCAAAAGGCAGTACAGGCCGCCGCTCAAGACTCGTGTTGCCAACATGAAACAATACGACTTGATTTTTCTCGGTTATCCCAACTGGTGGGCCACAATCCCCATGCCGGTCGCATCATTCCTGGAGGAATACGATTTTTCCGGCAAGACGATCGTTCCTTTTTGCAGCCACGGAGGAGGCCGCCTCGGTCAGAGCGTTTCCGCTATCGCAAAACTTTGCCCGAAGGCAACCATCCTAGACCCCCTTTCCATCCACTACGGCGGAAGCCAGACGTTGCAGGATGATATAACCACATGGCTTCGCAGGATTGGGATAAAGGCAAGGGGGAAGGATTAGACCCCCTCCTTATGCGCACTGGCCACCAGCCACCGGCTTCGTCACCTTCCACACCCTTCGCCCGCAGGGGTAGGATCCGATCATCTCGACCGTCCCGGGCAGGTTGCCGAGCAATGCAGCCGCATCGTGCCGATACGGGTAGCCGTCCTTCGAAACCGTGTCGATGACGAGGCAGCCGCCCGGACTCACGTGATCCAGAAAGAGGCAGTCTATGCCGGCCTTGAGGGCCTGCGGCTCGATGGCATGGGGCCAGTTTGTCAGGATCACGGTGTCGAATGCGCCGTCCAGCCGGTCCTCCGGGAATGAGAAGACGGCAACGCGTGCCTTGCCCCTGCGATGGCTCCGACGGATGAAGTCGGCTGCTTTCAGGACGCCCGGGTCCCTGTCGAGGCCGAGTCGCTCCTCGTAGTCCAGGTTGAGCAGGATATCGCCCAGGCCGCAGCCGATCTCGGCAACGCGCCCCCGCCGATCGGCGGGAAGGGCATTCAGGTGGGCGATGATGCCGACGGCGTAATCCTTGGCGGCAAGGGGCATCCGGTGCCAGGGGTCGAAGGGGATGAACCGGCTCAGGAGAATCCGGAAAGCGGCCTCGGCCCTGTTTCCGGCGGCCCTGCAGATTCGCTGCGCAGTGATGGACATGCCTCAGGGCCTATGCACGAAAGGTGCCGCCCTTCCCGGCCCCTTACCGGCCGATTTTTCTCAGGAACCCGCCGATCCCTTCCCGGTAGGCCCCGGCAGACAGGAAGAGAGCGTCGTTGTGCCCGCCGCGCAGCTTGATGAAGGCTTTCGGCTCAGGCGCCGCCTCGTAAAGGGAGACCCCCTGGGCGAAGGGGGCGATCTCGTCGTCGGGGCTGTGGATGACGAGCACGGGGCAGCGGACGTTGCGGACGTGCTCGAGGGTGTTGTACTCGAAACGGGCGAGCCACCGCACGGGCAAAAACGGGTAGTGGTGGCCCGCGATGTCGACGAAGCTCGTGAAGGTGGAATCGAGTATGAGTGCCGCGGGGGTTTTCTCCCGGGCGAGCTTCGCCGCAATGGGTCCGCCGAGGGACTGCCCGTAGAGGAGGATCTCTCCGGCGGGGACCTTGCGCCTCTCCGTCAGGTACCGCCATGCCCCCGCCGCGTCGCTGTAGGTGCCCTCCTCGGAGGGTTTTCCCTCGCTGCGGCCGTAGCCCCGGTAATCGTAGATGAAGGTGGAGAGCCCCACCCGATGCAGGTTCTCGACGAAGGGGAGGTTGTAGGAAATGTTGCCGCCGTTTCCGTGGCTGAAGAGGACGACCCCGCGGCCGGCCTCCGACGGCACGTACCAGGCCGCCAGCTGCACGCCGTCGGCGGCCTCGAAGGAAACCTCCTCGTAGGCCATTCCCCGGTCGCCCGGGGTGGCGACGATCTGCCCATCGGGGAAGTAGACGAGCCGCGACTGCAGGAAGAACATCAAGGCGAGTACCCCCGTGACGGAAAGGGCGATAGCGCGAAGGGCCGAGGAAATCATGGAAGACCCCGAGGGTGAGAGGGTGAGAAGGTGAGAAGGTTGGAAGGCGGGCGCCGCCGAATGTCTGAAACCGGTCCGGCCTTCTTACCCTCTTACGTTCTCACGTTCTACGAGGAAGGGGAGCCTCGTCGGCTCCCCTTCCCTTTTGCAATCACACCCTGTCTTTCAGAACGGCGCCCGTGCTCCCGGAGGTCACGAGGCAGGCGTACCGGGCCAGATAGCCCGACTGAATCTTCGGCTTCGGGGGCTTCCATGCCTTTTTGCGCTTCTTGAGCTCCTCGGCGCTCACCGCGAGGGTGATCTTGCGCTTCGGGATGTCGATGGCGATGCGGTCGCCTTCCTTCACCAGTGCAATGGGGCCGCCCTCGGCCGCCTCGGGCGAGATGTGGCAGATCGCCGCGCCGCGGGAGCCGCCGCTGAAGCGCCCGTCGGTCAGCAGGGCCACCGACTCGGCAAGACCCATCCCCGCCAGGGCGGAGGTCGGTGCGAGCATCTCGCGCATCCCGGGGCCCCCCTTCGGGCCCTCGTAGCGGATGACGACCACGTCGCCCGGCTTGATCTTGCCGCCCAAGATGGCCTCGATGGCGTCGTCCTCGCTGTCGAAGACGCGGGCGCGGCCCTCGTTGACGAGCATGTTCGGGGCCACGGCGGAGCGCTTCACGACGCCCCCGTCGGGCGCAAGGTTCCCCTTGACGATGGCGAGGCCCCCGTCAGGGCTGTAGGGGTTCTTGATCGGGCGGATCACGGAGTAATCCCAGACCTTGGCGTCCTTGAGGTTCTTCGCCACCGGGCCGGACACGGTGAGGGCCTTCCCGTCGATCACGCCGAGCTTGCTGATCTCCTTCATGACGCCCTGCACGCCTCCCGCCGCGTCGAGGTCCTCGATGTGGTGGGCGCCCGCGGGGCTCAATTTGCAGAGGTTGGGCGTCTTGAACCCGATCTGGTTGAAGAGCTCGAGGTCGAGCCGGATACCCGCTTCATGGGCAACGGCCGGAAGGTGCAGCACGGTGTTCGTCGAGCCGCCGAGGGCCATGTCCACGGCGATGGCGTTCTTGAAAGCGGCCAGTGTCGCGATGTCCCGGGGCCGGATGTTCTTCTTGACCAGCTCCAGAATCTTCATCCCGGCCTCCTTGGCCAGTCGCATCCTTGCCGCGTCGACGGCCGGGATCGTCCCGTGGCCGGGGAGGCCCAGGCCGAGCGCCTCGGTCATGCAGTTCATCGTGTTGGCCGTGTACATCCCGGAGCAGGACCCGC
>ENA-UOWE01004942-UOWE01004942.1-activated-sludge-metagenome-genome-assembly--contig:-NODE-4942-length-12478-cov-4.067778_pt1 | contig 12478 bp, 7 predicted proteins | sample MGYA00249841_ERZ761562 | MGnify/ENA primary metagenome ERZ761562 (study PRJEB28883, sample SAMN05720200) | activated sludge metagenome | isolation source: Anaerobic digester | place: Japan... | reverse complement strand
GGTGGAGCCGGTGATCCTGCGGCCGCTGCTGGCCGAGTGGGCGGCCCTGGTGCCAGGCATCCGGAAGGCCGTGGCCCGCAGCAAGCGCCACGGCGACAAGGCCTACCGCGACGCCCAGGCGCTGTTCGTGGGCTTCCTGGAGCGGCTGCGCAACTTCCGCGTGCTCGACCCGGCCTGCGGCAGCGGCAACTTCCTGTACCTGGCGCTGAAGTGCCTGAAGGACATCGAGCACCAGGTGAACCTGGAGGCCGAGGCCCTGGGCCTGGAGCGCCAGTACGACGTGACCGGCCCGCACAACGTGCTGGGCATCGAGCTGAACGAATACGCCGCCGAGCTGGCGCGCGTGACGGTATGGATTGGCGAGTTGCAGTGGCGCATTGAGCATGGCTACGAGTTCAAGACGAATCCGGTGCTGGAGCCGCTGGACCATATTGAGTGCCGGGATGCTTTGCTGTCCTGGGGTACAGGTTCCGGGGCGCAGGCGGGGCAGAGGCCGGGGCCTCATGAACCTGCGGTTCCGAAATCGGCCCCAACCTCCGCCCCGCCTGCACCCCGGAACCTGATGGAGGGCGGGGGGGACGCTTGCGCTGCCCCCGCCGCTCTGGCTGCGCCAATCGCCGTGGAAGCCAACTGGCCACGGGCCAGCGTCGTCATTGGCAATCCGCCGTTTCTGGGCGACAAGAAAATGCGCGCCGAGTTGGGCGACGACTACACGACGACGCTGCGCAAGATGTACGAGGGCCGTGTGCCCGGTGGTGCGGATTTGGTCTGCTACTGGTTCGAGAAGGCCCGCAAGGCGATCGAGACCAATGGCCTGGGCGCAGCCGGGCTGGTGTCCACCAACTCGATTCGCGGAGGCAAAAACCGCAAGGTGCTCGAAGCCATTTGCGACACCACGCGCATCTACGAGGCGTGGAGCGACGAGGGCTGGGTGAACGAAGGTGCGGCAGTGCGCGTGTCGCTGGTTGCGTTTGGACATGCGACGCAAGATGCAAAGCTGGATGGCAAGCAAGTCAGCGCCATCCACTCTGATCTGTCGGCGCACGATAACTCAGCTGTGTCCACTGACCTCACACAAGCGAAGCGAATTGATGCTAATCGCAACGCTTGCTTTGTTGGCACATCCAAGAAAGCCAGTTTCGATATTCCTGGCGAGATGGCAAGAGCCTGGTTAACGCGCCCCAATCCGCATGGAATTGGCAACGCGAAAGTAGTGAAACCCTGGATCAATGGCTCTGACTTGGTACGTGCCTCATCCGATACATGGATTGTCGACTTTGGCGTGTCCTGCAGCGAAGCAGATGCCTCCCTGTTTGAATCACCGTTTGACTACGTGACACGTGTAGTAAAGCCTGAGAAAGCCGAAGTGCGCAACGAGGCAGAGCGGCGCAAATGGTGGCTCCATGCGCGTACAGCACCAGATATGCGTAACGCACTTGCCGCCGTGCCACGTTTCCTGGCAACGTCAATTGTTGCCAAGCACCGCCTTTGGGTTTGGCGTCCTTCCGAGGTGTTGGCAAGCCATGCGGTTTGCGTCACCGCCCGCTCCGACGACACCACCTTCGGCATCCTGCACAGCCGCTTCCACGAACTCTGGTCGCTGCGCATGGGCACGTCGCTGGAAGACAGGCCGCGCTACACCCCCACCACCTGCTTCGAAACCTTCCCCTTCCCCGCGGGCCTCACGCCTGCCGACACCGCCCACCAGCGCACCGAAGTGCTGGAAGGCTGCGCCGTCATTCCCGCTGGGCTTTCAGAGTCAAATTGGCATCTAGCCCGCGTGGAACATGCACAAGCAGCTACTAAAAACGTAGCAACTGCCAGCCAACCCGAGGCGAAAGCGAGGGCTGGGGTGGGAGTGCGGCAGAGGTCGGGGGCGATTTCCGAACCGCAGGTTTGTGAGCCCCCGGCCTCTGCCGCACTCCCGCCCCTGAACCCGCCCTCGCTTGCGCCGGGCGTGCGCCACAACGCAGCAGCCATAGCAATCGCAGCCAAGCGCCTCAACGACCTGCGCGAAGCCTGGCTCAACCCCGCAGAGTGGACCGACCGCGTGCCCGAAGTCACACCACTGGGCATGGACAAAAGCCCGTACCCCGACCGCATCCTGCCCAAACCCGGCCACGAGAAAGACCTGGCCGACCGCACGCTGACCAAGCTCTACAACCAGCGCCCCGCCTGGTTGGACGCCGCCCACAAGGCGCTGGACCAAACCGTCGCCCAGGCCTACGGCTGGACCGACTACACCGCCGATATGCCCGACGAAGAAATCCTCAAACGCCTGCTGGCGCTGAATCTGGAGCGGGCGGGTGGAATTGAAAAAGACACTAAAAAATAGTATCATCCAATTATGCAACGAAAGCACCAACGTACGCTGGACTTGATCTTTTCCCGCCCGGTATCGGGAAGCATTAAATGGCGTGACATTGAGGCACTTTTCATAGCACTTGGCGCAGAGGTTTCTGAGCGGGAAGGGTCTCGGGTTGGTGTGAGGTTGTTTGCAGATCGAAGGGTTTTCCATCGCCCGCATCCGTCGCCCGATACGGATAAGGCAGCGGTGGAGAGTGTTCGCAAGTGGTTGGAAACCCATGGAGTAAAGCCATGAAAAATGTGATGGAAATCAACGGTTACAAGGCCCTGATTGCCTTTGACCCGGAAACCAATTTGTTCCGTGGCGAGTTCATCGACCTTAACGGTGGTGCAGACTTTTATGCGGCGGACGTCAAAGCGCTTCAACGCGAAGGCGAAACTTCGTTGAAGGTATTTCTGGATATGTGCCGCGAAGATGGCGTGGAGCCGCGCAAAAGCTACTCCGGCAAACTCATGGTGCGCTTGCCGGTGGAACTTCATGAGCGAGCTGCCGCTGCTGCCGCTTCGCGTGGAAAGAGCCTGAATGCTTGGTTTGCCGACGCGGTAGCGCTAGCTGCACAGGCTTGATTGGTGCTACCTTCAAATTCGCAATGACTGAAAAATTTACGCGTTGGGACGCCGCCGATGATCTCAAGTCGGAGGAAGACATTGCCAGATCGCGTGGCGTAAATGAATGCGTTCCCGAAATCAATCCAGTTGTTCTCGATGAGTTAAATCGTCGCGCAGTCTTTCGCGACATCCACCCCAATCAAGGTAAAAGCTTGGAAGCAATTGCGCAATCGCTCGGCGTGAAGTTGTGACCCATTCGATTGCGCCATTCCTCCCCAAGGAAGGGGAGTTGCTGGGCGCACGCCATATCCAAACGCAGCAAGCTGAAATCCTCCTCGCGCCCATGGAAGGGCTGCTGGACTTTGTGCTGCGCGACATCCTGACCCGCGTGGGCGGCATTGACCGTTGTGTGTCCGAGTTCATCCGCATCTCCGACCAGCTGCTGCCCGACCGCGTGTTTCAGCGCATCGTGCCCGAGCTGCACCATGGCGGGCGCACGCTGGCCGGGGTGCCGGTGCGCGCGCAGCTGCTGGGAAGCGATCCGGTGTGCATGGCCGAAAATGCGGCACGCCTGGCCGCACTGGGCCCGCATGGCATTGACTTGAACTTTGGTTGCCCGGCGAAGGTGGTCAACCGCCACGGTGGCGGCGCCAAGCTGCTGGAAGAGCCGGAAGTGGTGGCCGCCATCGTGCGCGCCGTGCGCCGTGCGGTGCCTGCGGACATGCCGGTGTCGGCGAAGATGCGGTTGGGCTACATGGACGATGCGCGCGCGGTGGAAAACGCGGTGGCCATCGCGGAGAGCGGCGCCAGCGAACTGGTGGTGCACGCCCGCACCAAGGCGCAGGCCTACACACCGCCGGCCTACTGGGACCGCATTGCCGACATCCGCGCCGCAGTCAATATTCCGGTGATTGCCAACGGCGAAATCTGGACCGTGGCCGATGCGCAGGCCTGCATGGCTGAGTCGGGCTGTACCAGCGTGATGCTGGGGCGCGGTGCGGTGGTGGACCCGGGGCTGGCGCTGGCGATCCGTGGCACTGCAGGGGGATCGACCCAGGCCGTGACCTGGGTCACGCTGTTGCCGCTGATGGCGGATTTCTGGCACATCGTCTGCACCCAGCTGGACCCCAAGAAGCGCGCTGGCCGGCTCAAGCAGTGGCTCAACTTTTTACGTCGCCGCTTCCCGGAGGCCGAGGTGGCGTACCAGGCGCTGCGCACCGCACGCGACAAGGATGTGGACGTGTGGCTGGCGGCGGAGTTGCAGCGCCACGGCGTTATTGCGCACTCCGATGTTTTTCTGTCCACGCCGCAAGCTCTAGCGGCCTGATGCCAAAGCGCACCGCGTTCCCGGGATGCAGGGCGGCGAACTCCTGCAGCACCAGCTGGATGAAATAGGCCCTGTCGGGCGCTGCCACCGTGGGTGGCACCCTGGCTTGCACCGCAGCTTGCGTCGCGGCCTCGCCGTTGCGAACGATGGCCGCGACCACTTCGCCCAGGGCCTGGCGGTACCGCAGACGAAGAATATCGGGTGGAACCAGGTTCTGCTGGACCGCCACGTATTGCTGGCAGGAGCGCGCGTAGGCCCAGACGAACACGTCGCGCAGAAGTTCGATGCGGTTGAGTTCGTACACGCCGATCATGGCGTCCACATAGGCTTGCTGCGGCACGTCGATGAACGACAGCGGGCACAGGTTGTGTCGAATGAAGGGTATGTTGGCCGCCAGCCTGGATACGCGCTTGTTCACATCTTCAAACGGTTGCAGGTAGGGCAGGTGCACCATCAGGAAAAATGCCTGCTCGAAGGGGTCGGCAATTTCAGCCGCCATCTGGATGACGATGCCAAACAGTTCTTCCAGCCGCTGTGGCAAGGCGACGGGCAAATACACACTGCCGCCGATCTCGACCGCCCTGCGGCGCACGCGGCCCACTGCGGCTGGGTCAGCCATCAAACCATCGGACAGAAAAGCATGCAGTGCGATGACCGTGTCGGGGGTGACCTGGGCATGTGCGGGATCGAGCACCAGGTATTCAATGGCCTGCTTGTGGTTCAGGATCATCTGGGTTTCCAGCGCATTCTTGCCATCGGCAGCCTGGCCGAACTCGATCAGCCGTTGCGTGTCCAGCCGGCTGTAGGTGTTGCCCTCCAGTTGTGAGGAGGCCCAGGACAGGTCAATCAACAAGCGATTGAGGATGTCGCGCGCAAAGGTGCCAGCGGGTGTCTGGTCGGCGGGAGATTGGCCGAATGCGCGCCCCAAGGTGTGCAACTGATCCCGCAAGGCCGGCGGCAGATAGGCCGTGTGGTTGGGGTGGTATTGCTCCAGAAATTCCAGCTTGTAGCCGACCGGCGCGCGCAACGCACGCGGCTGGCGCACATAGGCTTTGATCTCCTCGCCCTGCGGCGAAGTGGGGACATAAGCTTCGGCGGGCTCTTGCACCGATGCTGCAACAGCGCGTGGGGCAGGGGGGTAGCCGGGTATCCGGTAGCGCACAGATCGCGCCTCGCCTAGCATCTGAATACGCCCTTGCGCGACCAACGCAGCCAATCGGCGCTGCAAGGTGCGGCGCTGCAAACTGTCGCCCAGCACCCGGGCGATGGCCTCAATGCCCATGCCGTACGGGTGTGGAGAGATCAAATCTACCAGTTGATCCAGCTCGGTTTGGGGGGTGACGCGTGGCATGTGCTTGGTTCTCGGTTTTCAGAACCGCAGTATCGCGTCACTTTAAGTGTCGCGCAAGTGTTATTGCGACATATAAAGTGTCGTTATTGAAAAATCACGACATATCTACAGAGTGTTCAGAACAGCTGACCGGTTTCGGTCTGCAAGGCATTTGCTACTGAATTGATAGCTGCTTGCGCAGAAGGGGTGGGGGCCAGGCCCTGTTTTTGCAATGAACCCACGCGCACACCGAGCAGCCGCAGCCGTTTGTCCAGCGGAGCGCGCTTGAGGGCCAGGCCGGCCGCGCGGCGGATTTCCTGCGCGTCAGCTGTGCAGTGGTCCAGGGTCAGGTCGCGCGTTACGCCCTTGAAGTCCTCAAAACGCAGCTTGATGCCAATCGTCTTGCCCTCGTAGCCTTTGCGCTGCAGATCGGCGGCCACCTGTTCGCACAGTTGGGTGAAGATGGCTCCGAGCTCGGCCTTGTCGCGCACCGCGTGCAGGTCACGCTCGAAGGTGGTTTCGCGGCTCATGCTGACTGGCTCGCTTTCAGTTTCTACCGGTCGGTCGTCCTGGCCATGGCTGGCGGCATGCAGCCAGGCACCGGTGCGCTGGCCAAAGGTGTCGATCAGCCACTGCAGCTCGCGCGCGGCGAGCTGACCGATGGTTTCGATGCCGTGGCGCTTGAGTTTTTCGTCGGCCTTGGGGCCAATGCCGTTGATCTTGCGGCAGGCCAGCGGCCAGATCATCGTCTCCAGGTCGCTCTCGTGCACGATGGCGATGCCGTTGGGCTTCTTGAACTCGCTGGCCATCTTGGCCAGCAGTTTGTTGGGGGCCACGCCCACCGAGCAGGTCAGGCCGGTGTCGTCAAAAATGGCTTTCTGGATCAGCCGTGCCAGCACCCGGCCGCCTTCGCGCTGGCCACCGGGCACATCAGTGAAGTCGATGTACACCTCGTCCACCCCGCGGTTTTCCATCAGCGGGGCAATGTCGGTGATGATGGCCTTGAAGCGTGCCGAGTAGTGCCGGTACTGTGCAAAGTCCACCGGCAGCAGGATGGCCTGCGGGCACAGCTTGGCGGCCTTCATCAGCCCCATGGCCGAGCCCACGCCAAACTGGCGCGCAGCGTAGGTGGCGGTGGTGATGACGCCGCGCCCGGTGTAGCCGGACAAGACCGGAAATTCGCTGACCGGTATCTGGTGCAAGGGTGTATCGCCCCGGGCTTCGCGCAGGGCGTCGTCCTCGCGCCGGCGGCCGCCGCCAATCACCACCGGCAGGCCCTTGAGCTGCGGATAGCGCAGCAACTCCACAGAGGCGTAGAACGCATCCATGTCGAGGTGGGCAATGCGGCGGACGGGACTCGCGGGTGAGGGCATATCCCTAGGATAGCAAGCTGCCGGGAGGCTGATAATTCGTGAATACTTATACAGCGGTGACAAGGCGGTTCCATGCAATCCGGATTTTTCATACCGGCGCTGCCCCTGCAGCAAAGAATCCGGTGGCTGGCGATCGCAGCCCTCGTGTTGTTGTGGGGCGCCGCCGCTGTGGTGGGGTACAGCAACTACAAAAACGCCCACGAGCAGATGGACCGGCAGACCTCGGTGCTGGCAGCGACGCTGGCGCAGCAAACCAGCGCCACGTTTCGCCTGGCGGACCATGTCATGAGCGGCATTCGCAGCGAATGGCTCAATACCCCCGTGCGGACCGGGTGGCAGGTGCCGCCGCAGCACTCGGCCTACCTGCGGGATTTGATGGCGCACATCAGCATTGTGGATGCCAATGGCCAGGAAGTGCTGAGCACGCTGGATGCAGACAGGTCGCCTGTCGCCTGGGCTGATCGGTATTACTTCAACACCCACAAGAACAGCGGCAGGGACGAGGTGCTGGTCAGTTCGCCGTTCAAGGACGCCCTCACCGGCAAGTGGCACATCGATGTGTCGCGCCCGTTGTGGGAGCGCGGCGCATTTGTCGGTGTCATGGTGCTGTCGATCGAGCCCGAGTATTTTTCCCGTTTTTTCAAAACGGTGGGCCTGGGCAAGCAGGGGCTGGTTTCCCTGGTGTCGGACAACGGGACGATGATGGCGCGCTCCCTGGACCCCGGACGGTTCATCGGGGGAGTGATCCGCAGCGCGCCATTCCTGGTGCCGGGTGCTGATATTGCCGGGCATTTTCACCATGCATCGCCCTTGGATGGCGTGGCCCGGAGCTATGGCTATGTGCGCATTCCGGATTACCAGGTGACGCTGGTGGCCGCGGTGGGCATTGACGAGCAGATGGCGCCACTGACCCAGCAGCGCCTGGTGTTCATGGGCATTGCCATTTGCGTGACACTGCTGCTGATCCTGACTGCACGCAGCCTCATGCGCAGCGTGGGACGAAGGGAAACGGCAGAAAACCAGTTGCGTGAAGCGCAGTCCCGCTACCAGGGGCTGGTGGAAAGCCTGCCCGTGGGTGTGGTGGTGCACCGCAACGGGAAATTTCTGTACGTCAACCCGGCTGCGGTGGCAATACTTGGGGCCCGGTCAGCAGACGCATTGCTGGGCCAGCCGATACTGGAGATCGTGCACCCGGACTTTCGGGAGGCTGCCGTCGCCCGTATCAAGTTCAGCCTGGAAACCGGGCAGGCCATGCCGCCGTATGAGGAAAAATTTCTCAAAATCGACGGCACCGTGATTGACGTGGAAGTCCGGGGAAATGCCATCACGTTCGAGGGCGAACCTGCGTCGCAGGTCAGCTTCCAGGACATTACCGAGCGCAAGAAAGTAGAGCAGGCGCTGCACGCCAGCGAGGAGAAGTGGCGCTCCATCATTGCCAATTCGGTCAACGGCATCAGCATTTTCAGTGTCCACGGGCTACTGGAAAAGTCGTCCCAGGGCATGCTGAAGATGTTTGGCTATGCGAACGAAGAGGAAATCCTGGGCAGGCCACTGGACGACTTTGCGGACACTGCCAGCCTGGCGCGGATCAAGGCAGTGGTGGCAGACCTTGCCCAGGGCGGATATGTGGGAGCCCTGGAGGGGTGGGCGATCCGCAAAGACGGTACCCGTTTCCTGGCCGAGGCCCAGGTCGATGTGCTGCACAACGCCCAGGGCGAGGCCACGCAGATCATTTTCATGGTGCGCGACATTTCGGAACACAAGCGCTCGCAGGAAGAGCTGCGGCTGGCCGCCAGCGTGTTCACCCATGCGCGCGAGGGCATCATGATTACCGATGCAGCAGGCACCATCGTCGCGGTGAACGAGACCTTCAGCCACATCACCGGCTACCACCGGCGGGAGGTGCTGGGACAAAGCCCGCGCATTCTCAATTCCGGTCGCCAGGGGGATGAGTTTTACGAAACCATGTGGAAGGCGATTGTGGATGCCGGCCATTGGTCGGGTGAAGTGTGGAACCGCCGCAAGAACGGCGAGGTGTATGCCGAGATGCTCACCATCAGCGTGGTGCTGGACGATGAGCACAAGCCGCAGAACTATGTGTCGCTGTTCACCGACATCACGCCGATGAAGGAATACCAGAGCCAGCTCGAACGCATTGCCCACTACGACGCGCTGACAAACCTGCCCAATCGCGTGCTGTTTGCCGACCGGCTGCGCCAGGCAGTGGTGCACAGCCAGCGGCGCAAGCGCCTGCTCAGTGTGGTGTACCTCGATCTGGATGGTTTCAAGGCCGTCAACGATGCGCACGGACATGCCGTGGGCGACGAGCTGCTGATTGTGGTGGCCCAGCGCATGAAGATTGCACTGCGCGATGGCGACTCCCTGGCGCGTGTGGGGGGCGATGAGTTCGTGGCGGTGCTGGTGGACCTGGACCGGCCCGCAGATTGCGAACCGGTGCTGGGGCGTTTGCTGGCGGCCGCCTCGGGTCCGGTCACCGTGCAGACCGCCACCGGGCCGGTCAACCTGCAGGTATCGGCCAGTATCGGGGCCACCATTTATCCCCGCGACGGGTCAGACGCTGACTTGCTGATGCGCCATGCAGACCAGGCCATGTACCTGGCCAAGCAGGCGGGCAAAAACCGGTTCCATCTGTTCGATACCGACCGGGATGCAGCGGTCAAGACCCAGCGCGAGAGTGTGGAGCGTGTGCGCAAGGCGCTCGAATGCAATGAGCTGGTGCTGCATTACCAGCCCAAGGTGAATATGCTGACCCGCGACGTGGTGGGCGCCGAAGCGCTGGTGCGCTGGCAGCATCCCGAGCGCGGGCTGCTGGCGCCGGCGGAGTTTCTGCCCATCATCGAGAACCACCCGCTCAGTGTGGCGATGGGCGAGTGGGTGATGAACACGGCTCTGACGCAGATTGCCGTATGGAAGGCTCTGGGGCTGGACTTGCCCGTGAGTGTCAATATGGGCGCCTACCAGCTGCAGCAGCCCAATTTTGTGGAGAACCTCAAGGCCAGTCTGGCACGCCACCCGCTGGTGCCCCGGTTCGGGCTGGAGCTGGAGATTCTGGAGACCAGCGCGATCGAGGATCTGGCACAGGTCTCGGGCATTTTGCGGGCCTGCCGCGCCGAAGGGGTGCTGTTCTCGGTGGACGATTTTGGTACCGGTTATTCCTCGCTGACCTACCTCAAGCACCTGCCGGCGGAGACCCTCAAGATCGACCAGAGTTTTGTGCGGGGCATGCTGTCCGACCCCGACGACATGGCCATCGTCAGTGGCGTGATCGGGCTGGCCAAGGCGTTTGGCCGCAAGGTGATTGCGGAAGGGGTTGAAACCGATGCCCATGGCGAAAAGCTCATCGCCTTGGGTTGCCCGGTGGCGCAGGGCTACGGGATTGCCCGACCCATGCCGGCCGAGCAGATGGTGCAGTGGGTCCAGCGCTGGAAGAGCCTGGCGACGGCCTAGCGCGCCTTGCGCACGATGGCGCCCTGGTACAGATAGGGCAGGCGTGGCCCCTGCAGGGGGGACACACCACCACGGTTCTCCACACTGATGGCCAGGCGGTCCATGGTGTCGAGGTCCTTGTCGGTGGCGTTGAGGCGCTGCATCGTGAGCTTGGGGCTGAGCACGCCCAGCGACACCGGACGGTTGTCACCAGACAGGGCCCAGAGCTGCATGCTGTCTTCCGGGCCTTCCACCACGCTATTGAGGCGCTGCAGCTGCAGCGTGGTGTCCTGCGGGTCCTGGGTCACCAGGATGGCCGGTGCGTGTTCCTTGTCGGCCAGCACCGAAATGGTCTTGATCTGGGGTACCGTCTGCAACTGGGTCTGCATGTGTTCGAGCTGGGCCTTGAATTGCTCGTACATGCTTATGGCCGATGCCAGCCCCAAGCCCAGGACGATGAGTAAGGCGATACTGAGCGCGCGCCACCAGCCGCTGACACCGCGGCTGGTGGGAGAAGAGGTCGGGGAGGGGGAGGGAGCGGTGTTTTCGAATTGGGGCATAGATGCGCGCATCCTACCCCAACGCATCAGGTCGGAAAGGTGCCTGGCAGCAGCACGCCCTTGTCCACCGTCCCGATTTGGGTGTGGCCACAGAAGGCCATGGTCAGGTCCAGTTCCCGGTGGATGATTTCCAGGCACTTGCTCACGCCTTCTTCGCCCATGGCGCCCAGGCCATACAGGAACGCGCGGCCAATGTAGGTGCCCTGGGCACCCAGCGCGCGCGCCTTGAGCACGTCCTGGCCGCTGCGGACGCCGCCGTCCATATGCACCTCGATCTTGCCGCCCACGGCATCCACAATCTGCGGCAGGGCGCGGATGGAGGACTCTGCGCCATCGAGCTGGCGCCCGCCGTGGTTGGAGACGATCAGCGCGTCGGCACCGGAGTTGACTGCCAGCTGTGCGTCTTCCACATCCTGAATGCCCTTGAGGATGAGCTTGCCACCCCAGCGCTTCTTGATCCACTCCACATCGCCCCAGTTCAGGGCCGGGTCAAACTGCTGTGCGGTCCAGGCGGCCAGATTGCCCATGTCGGTCACGCCCTTGACGTGGCCTACGATGTTGCCGAACTGCCGACGCGAAGTGCCTGCCATACCCAGCGCCCAGCGCGGTTTGGTGGCAATGTTGATCATGTTGGCAAGGGTGAGCTTGGGCGGGGCGGACAGGCCGTTCTTGATGTCCTTGTGGCGCTGGCCCAGGATCTGCAGGTCCAGCGTGAGCTGCAGGGCCGAGCAGCCGGCGGCCTTGGCGCGGTCGATCAGGGCCTCAATGAACGCGCGGTCTTTCATCACATACAGCTGGAACCAGAACGGGTGGTTATCCGTGCCTTTGGCCACGTCTTCAATCGAGCAGATGCTCATGGTGGACAGGGTGAAGGGGATGCCGAACTTTTTGGCTGCGCGCGCAGCCAGGATTTCGCCATCGGCATGCTGCATGCCGGTCAGGCCCGTGGGGGCAATGGCCACCGGCATGGCCACGTTCTGTCCGACCATGGTGGTGGCGGTGCTGCGGTTTTCCATGTTGACCGCGACGCGCTGGCGCAGCTTGATGGACTGGAAGTCGCTTTCGTTGGCGCGGTAGGTGCTTTCGGTCCAGGAACCCGAATCGGCATAGTCATAGAACATGCGCGGCACGCGTTTTTGCGCCAGAACGCGCAGGTCTTCGATGTTGGTGATAACGGGCATACAAGTCTCCAGAATTTGCCTAGATGGTAGGGGAATGGCTGGCGGGTGTGCGTGAAATCTGCCCGAGGGCCTTTGAAAATAATTGCTAGACGCCGTGGCTCTGCAGCACCACCAGACCCTTGGGCGTTTTGAGTGTGGCGGTGAGGTTGGCAGGGCCGGTCTCGATCGGGATGCCGGAAAGGCCCATGGCCTCGAACGCTGCCTGCAGCTTGGGGGCGGTAGGGTGGCTGATGGCAAGGCCTTGCAGGCTCACGCCAGAGCGTGGCAGGCTGTTGCGCGGGTGCAGGCGCAAAGGTTCGGCAGCGTCGGCTGCGCCCCACTGAATCAGGCTGGGTAGGGAGCCA
>ENA-UOWE01004939-UOWE01004939.1-activated-sludge-metagenome-genome-assembly--contig:-NODE-4939-length-12481-cov-5.407774_pt1 | contig 12481 bp, 9 predicted proteins | sample MGYA00249841_ERZ761562 | MGnify/ENA primary metagenome ERZ761562 (study PRJEB28883, sample SAMN05720200) | activated sludge metagenome | isolation source: Anaerobic digester | place: Japan... | reverse complement strand
ACGCCCAAAGCGTGCGCGGCAAGGTCTGCGCAGGCGTCGCACGCAGGGCAGCCGCGGCGGGCAAGCGCGTCTACGCGGTCTGCGGTTCCCTCGGCAAGGGGGCGCAGGCGATGACCGGACTCGGCGTGCGCGGAATGTTCGCCGCATCCGAAGCGGGCAGGCCGTGGGAGGAAATTGTCAGAACCTGCCGCGAGGACCTCTACAAGGCCGCCTTTGCCGCGGCGCGGGAAATAGCGGATAAAACAGAATAATCACACAGAATATACTGACCGGTCCGGGGAGAAGGGGCACAATAGAATGAAAAAATATATCGCTTTACGCCGTTTGGCTTGCGCGCTGTTCGCGGCCATGATGCTCACGCCGCTGTGCCTGACGGCTTCCGCAGCGGGGGAAAGGCATTTTACCATCATAAACCCTTACGCAAGCGTCGACTGGAACACCTGGGGCGCCTACCGCGCCAACCTTCACACCCATACCTTCGCCAGCGACGGGCCGCTCGATGTCGGGGCGACCGTCGAGGCTTATTACACCGAAGGGTACGATGTCCTTGCGCTGACCGACCATGGCGTTGTCAGCCGCGGCTGGGATACGGCGCCGCAGACGGTGCCCCTGATCAGTTTCAAAGCCATTTTTGTTAAACCGAAACCGCTGACAAGCGAACGCGCCGCCGAAATCGCCGCGGGTTCGGACCGCGGCGGCAGGGGCATGACGGAGGTGCCTCTGGGCATCGAGCAAAACGCCGCTTCGATGACTTACGCCCATGTCAATACCTTTTTTGCCGACTACGGCCAGGGCAAGTGGGGTAAGGAAAACGACTTTGAAGGCCCCATCGCCGCCGCCCAGGCGCTCGGCGGGATTTCTCACATCAACCACCCCGGCGACTGGACCGGCGCCAAGGACGACCCCGCGCAGGCGAATAACCCCGATAAAATCAGGTTTATCGGCAGACTTCTCAAAAAGTACCCCTCCTGCCTCGGCGTCGAAATCGTCAACGGGACCGAAACCTCCACGCGCAGCGACCGTGTATTCTGGGACAACCTGCTCGAGTATGTGCTCCCGTCCGGCCGCAACGTCTGGGCTTTCGCCAACGCCGACGCGCATGAAACCGAAAGCCTCTTTTCCGCTTTCGAGGTGCTCATGATGCCGGCGAACAATCAGGCGAATGTCCGCGCCGCGCTGGAAAACGGCACCTTTTTCGCCTGTTCCCGCCTGGCATTCAATGAACTCGGCGCGGATTTCAAAGGCTCCGGACCGATGCCTTCCGTGCGCCGAATCGCCGTCGACGCCGCGCAGGAAACCATTACCATTGAAGGCGCAAACGTTGACGCCGTCCAATGGATATCGCGAGGCAAGGTCATCGCCGAAGGGGGAACCATCGACCTGAACGATCATGAAAGCGAAATCGGCCGTTATGTGCGCGCCCAGCTTAAGGGCCCCGGCGGCATCTGCTTCACGCAGGCTTTCGTGACCGACGACGGCAGCGCGCCGCCCGCCGAACCGGAACCGTCGCCCCTGCGGGCGTTTCTGGACCGCCTCGTTTTTGAGGTGAAAAGCACGCGGCTTTATGTGATACTATCCCTGCTTATCCGGCAGTTTGATTAATTTGTTGAAAGGAATTTTTGAAACATGAAACATCCGAAAACAGGCAAACGCGCGTTTTCCCTCCTGCTGGCGGCCGCGCTGCTTGCGGCGCTGAGTGTCCCGGCCTATCCGGCCGGCGACATCAAGGGCGCCAAGAGTTACACGATAACCAACCCCTACCAAACCGTCGACTGGGATACCTGGGGCGCCTACAAAGCCAACCTCCACACCCACTCGACCGCCAGCGACGGCCGCGCGGATTTTAACGAGATGATCGAGGCGCACTACGCAGCAGGTTACGATATCCTCGGCATGACCGACCACGGCGTCGTCAACCGCGGGTGGAATATTCAACCGCAGCCGGTGCCGCTGGTCAGCTTTATGTCCTACCTGAACCCGCCGCATCCGCTGACCGACGAGCGGCTCGCCGAAATCACGGCGGGCGTCGGCCGGGGCGGCAGGGGAATGACGGACGTTCCCTTCGGCATAGAACTCAACGCCCTGTCGATGAAACTGACCCATGTCAACGGCTTTTTCGCCGACTACGGGCAGAATATCCTGGGCAGGGAGAACGATTTTGAAACGCCCATCGCCGGCGTCGACGCCCTGGGCGGCGTGACCTTTATCAACCATCCCGGCTACTGGCTCGGTTCGCGCAATCACCCCGAAAACGCCGGCAATCCGAAAACCATCGCCTTTTTCACGGACCTTTTCCGTAAATACCCTTCCTGTTTAGGTATCGAAGCCGTCGTGGAGGAGGACGGCGCGACGCTGTACGACCGCGTTTTCTGGGACTGCCTGCTCCGGAGCACGATTCCTTACGGCCGCAACGTCTGGGGCTTTGCCGACGGCGACACGCACGCCGTTAAAGACATCGGGGTCGCTTTCGAAATGTTCATGATGCCGGAAAATACGGTGCAAAACGTCAGGACCGCCATGGAAAACGGCACTTTCTTCGCCTGCAGCCGCAACGCCCGCCTCGAACTCGGAGCGGATTTCAAAGCGCAGGGCGACTGCCCGCTGGTGACGCGCGTCACGGTGGACGAAACCCGCGACCAGATCAGTCTGGAGGGTCAAGATTATACCGAGATTCAGTGGATCGCCGACGGCAAGGTCATCGCGACCGGCGCTACCATCGACCTCAACGCCTATGAGGATGACATCGGCTGCTATGTGCGCGCGCAACTGCTGGGCCCCGGCGGTATCTGCTGGACGCAGGCCTTCGTCACCGACGACGGCACGCTCGCCCCGCCCGCTGAACCAGAAGTAGATTGGTTCACCCAGCGCCTCAATGACCTGCTGTTCGACCTGATGAGCACGCGCCTGTTCGTGCTGTTCGAGCTCATCTTCCGCCAGGTGGCGTAGCAGGCATTATAAAGACAAAGGCGGCGCCGGTGCAAGTATGCCGGCGCCGCGCTCACATATTGTTTATTTATCCCGGCAGTTCGTCCGTGTTTTCGCCGATTTTAATGATGGCGTCGGCGATGTCGTCCATATCCTTGTGCGTGCCCAGCAGCATGTACTGGAACAGCCAGACGCCCTCTTCGCAGCAGGCCTTCTCGGTGTTCTCGAGCAGGAGGTTGTCGTACGAAGTGCCCGGCCGCAGGATTCTTTTCGCCAGCGGCGAGCGCAGCATGCCCTGGCGGTACAGCCGCACGTAGCCCGGCGCGCAGGGGATGCCCTCCGCCTTGAGCGCTTCCAGGAACTTTTCGCGCGTGACGCCCCGGTTTTTGTCGGCGAAATAGCGGAAAATATATAGGTGATAGGCGTTTCTGGTGATGCGTTCGTCCTCGCGCAGCGTGGCGACGAAGGGGATTTCCTTCAGCCGTCTCGTCAGGTAGGCGGCGTTGTCCATGCGCGTCTCGAGCTGGCTGTCGAGGCGTTCCATCTGCACGTTGAGGATGGCCGCCTGCCATTCGGTCATGCGCGCGTTGGTGCCCAGGTGGGGATGGTCATACCACAGGCCGTTTTTCATATCGCGGCCGCAGTGGTGGATGGAGAAGCAGCGGTCGTAGAGCGCCTCGTCGTTGGTCGTGATGAAGCCGCCCTCGCCCGCGGTGAGGTTTTTGCTCGCCTGGAAGCTGAACGAGCCCGCGTCGCCGATGGAGCCGGCCTTCGCGCCTTTCCACTGCGCTGCGCACGCCTGCGCCGCGTCCTCGATGACAAACAGGCGATGTTTCGCGGCGACGGCGAGGATGGCGTCCATATCGCAGGGCCTGCCGCCGATATGCACGGGCATAATCGCCTTGGTATATTCGGTGATGTGTTTCTCGATTCCGGCCGGGTCGATGTTGAAGGTGTCCGCCTCAATATCGGCGAAGACAGGCGTCGCGCCGGCCATCAGCACGCTCGACACCGTCGCGTTGAAGGTGTAGGGCGGAACGATGACCTCGTCGCCGGGCCCGATTTCGAGCGCGCGCAGGATGATTTCGAGCGATACCGTTCCGTTGGCGACGGCGACGCCGTATTTCGCCCCCTGGTATTCGGCAAAACGCTTGTTGAACTCTTTCACCTCGTTGCCGAGCGTTCCCCACACGCCGCTTTCGAGCACACGGTTGAGCGCCTCGCGCTCTTTGTCCCCGTACACGGGCCATTTCGGATAGGCGGTTTCGCGCACGGGCGCGCCTCCGTTGATTGCAAGCAGACTCAAAAAAATACCCCTCTCATCATTTTTGGCTGTTCAAAAAACGCGAAATGTTGTAATATCTGTTCAGGCGCCGGCCGTCAGTACGCCACTTCCACGGGAACGCCCGTTTCGGCGGAACGGTTGCAGGCCAGGGCGAAAATCAGCGATTTGACCCCGTCGGCGTAATCGCAGCGGATGGCCGATGCGTCCCCGCTGAGCACCGCTTCGACAAAGGTGCGGTCGCAATCCAAACCGGCGTCGTTTTCCTGCCGGAGCGTGACCGTTTTGGTTTTCTTGCTGAGCACGCCGTCGCCTTTGGTCACAAATATGCCGCCTTCCGCGTCCTCGTCCTTTTCGTGGAAATCCAGCGTTTCGATGATGCGGTGCACCGCGCGCTTCTCCCCGGCGCTGAAGGTGATTTTGCTGTCGAAACTCGCGCCTTCGGTGGCGTAACAGCCCGCGGACATCACGCCGAGCGCCCCGCCTCGAAAGCGGATGATCGTCGTGGTCACCTCGTCGATATCGTAACCCTGCCGGCGCAGCGCGCCGCCCTCGCCGAACGTGCAGACCGCCGCCGGTTCGTCAAACAGCCAGCGGATCAGATCCAACTGGTGGATGGCCGACTCGACGAGCATCCCGCCCGATTTGTTTTTATACGGCCACCAGGGCATTTCCGGCACGCCGTTGACGCGCGAGGCTTCCACGAGCCGGACCTCGTTGCCGGCAAGGAACGCTTTCAGCGGTTCGATCAGGCTGCTGTAACGGCACTGGAAGCCGACCGCCGTAATCAGCCCCGCTTTTTTGACACGGTCCGCCGTGCGCCGGGCAAACGCCTCGTCGAGCGAAACGGGCTTTTCAACGAAAAAATGGATGCCCCGGCGGATGGTTTCGTCCTCGATATCACCGTGGGCGAAAGGCGGCACGCAGATAAAGACCATATCCGGCCGCACCTCGTCGTACATTTGGCGGAAGTCCGTGAACGCCCTGCCGCTGCCAGCCCGACGGCGGAAAAGTTCGGCCTTCTCGGGCACCAGGTCGCAGAAACCCGCAAGTTCGACCCTGCCGTCCATTTGCAGCAGGTGGTCGAGATGGTAACTGCCGATGCGTTCGCAACCGATCATGGCGAGTCTTTTCATGAATACACCCCTCGTACGGAAAGGTTAAATTCCAGCTTGAGGCCCGCGAAACCGCTTGATAGACAAGGAAAAAGAGTAAAAAATATGCCCATATTTTAAATGAGAACGGTATTATTATACCGATTGGGGCACTATTGTGCAATAGTCAGCGCCTGCGGGGATATAAACCCCGTCCCCGCCGGCGGAAATCGAATCAGGAAAGGAAAAAACGCCGATGAAAAACGCCGTCGTTCTCTGTGCCGGAGCCGGCACGAAAATCTGGCCCTACGCCCAAATCCGCAGCAAGGTGATGCTGCCGGTTTCCAACAAACCGGTCGTCGCTTACACGGTCGACGCCTTGACGGAGATGGGCTTCGACAACATCGTCCTCGTCGCCGGCCGTTTTGCCGACGAGATCCGCGCGTATTTCCGCGATGCCGCGAATGTGCAAATCATCATTGATTCCTCACCGAAAGGCACCGCCGCCTCTCTGCTGCTGGCGCGCGAGGCGGTGATGGGTCCCTTCCTCGCGCTATACGGCGACACCATCGTGCAGCCGGAGGACCTTGCGGCCCTCGTGAGCGCCTATGAGACGCAAGGCGCCCCTCAGGCGCTTGTCGGCCCCGTGACGGGCCGCAGTGCCGACTGCGTCGGCTGCCGGATCGAAGGCGGCCTGCTCAAGGAGGTCTGGGGCCACTCACGCAGTGAAAGCACGCACTTCTTCGCCGGTTTCGCTCTCGGCCGTGAGTTTTTCGAGGCGCTGGCCTATAATCCCTCGCGCTTCGCCTATACGGAGGTCGGCATGATGCCGCCCGTCGAGGCGTATCTCGAAGTCAGCGTCGCCGACGAGATGAAGCGCGGCGTCCGCTTCGGCGCCGTCGAGGCGTCGCGGCCGGTCTTCGACATCGACAAACCCTGGCATATCCTCGCCGCCAACGCCGCCGTCAACGAGATGCGCTGCGGCGCGTTGACACAAAACGAACTCGCCGAAGGCGCCGAAATCGACCCGACCGCGAGCGTCGGCGGTTTTGTTCGTTTGGGCAAAAACAGCAGAATCGGCAGGAACGTCATTATCAAAGGCAATATCATCGTCGGCGACGACACCGCGATAACCGACGGCGCCATCGTCTCGGGCAACGTTGTCATCGGCAATCAAACCAGCGTACGCAACGCCTGCTTCATCGAGTGCAACTCGACCGTCGGCAACGAATGCATCGTCAGTCACGCGGCCGAACTCGACGGCCTGATTATGGACCGCGTCTATCTTTATCACTATATGGAAATCAACGGCGTCGTCGGTGAAAACACCGATTTCGGCGCAGCGACCGTCTGCGGCAGTCTGCGTTTTGACGACGGCGAAACCATCCACCGCATCAAAGGCCGCCGCGAGTTCCCGGAGTGCTGCGCCGACAGCGTCTTTATCGGCGACTACTGCCGCACGGGCGTCAACGCCATTCTGATGCCCGGCGTTAAAGTCGGCGTCTACTGCGTTATCGGCGCCGGCGTCGTGCTCAACCGCGACGTGAAAGACAACACACTGATTTACGCCGAACAAAACCTCGTCGAAAAGCCCTGGGGCAGCGAGGTTTACGGCTGGTAACCTGATTCTGGCAACGGAAGGGGAGCGCGCATGGCTGCTTTCGAAAAGCGGACGGACCCCGTGACGGGGCTTAAGTTTACATATCTCACGCCGGCGGATTCCTTGTGCCGCAAGATGTATTTTTCCTCCGAGAGCTTCACAAGCGACGACCGCCGCGTGCTGTTTTTCCGTTTTCCGCCGGGCGGAATGCAGCTGGTATGCCTCGAACTCGACACCGGGCTCGAACGGGTCCTTGCCGATTCAGCCGACGGTTGGAACATCCACACCTTCGGCCTCGCGCGTGAAAAAGACGAAGGTTACCTCGTCAAAGGCGACGAGGTCTACGCCCTTGACGTTGACAGCGGCGCTGCGCGCCGCCTGGCGCCTCTGCCAGAACGGGCCAAACCCTGCGGGCATTACACGGCAAGCAAAAACGGCCTGCTGCCGATGACCTTCAAACTCGCCAACGGCATCTTCTGCCTCGCGCTGACCGACCCTGCGCGCGGCGAGACCGAGGAACTCTACTATTCCGACACCCCTTTGGGCCATTGCCAGGCCTGCCCGGGGGACGACAACACCGTCTTCTTCTGCCATGAGACGGGCGGCGACGCCCTGCAGCGTATGTGGCACTTTGATGTCGCCCGGCGGCGTGCCTATCCCTATTACGTCGAACGCTGGGGCGAATGGATTACGCACGAGGCATGGAGCGCCGACGGCCGCTTCATGACCTTCATCGAGGCTCCGGACGAAATCTGGACCGGCTCCGCCGACGGCAGGAACTTCCGCCTTGTGTCCAAAAGCAAGGAGTACCACCACTGCGCCCCTTCGCGTTCCATGCGCTGGATAACGGCCGACCGCAGCCAAACCGGCGAGGTGGTGCTCGTCGACGCCGAAACGGGGCGCGATACGGTGCTCGTCACCGGCCATAGGCCGAGCGAAGGCGCCGACCATCAGCACCCTTCTTTCAACCGCGCCGGCGATAAGGTGCTCTTTTCAGCCCCCGGCGGCGGCTCGTGCCGCGTCGGCCTCGTCGATCTCAACCAACTGGAAGGTTTCCGACCCTGAACGTCAGCGGAGGGCGTTATGCTGGAAAAACAGAAGTGGATGTACTTCCCCGCGGATATGGATATCGAATGGCGGCAGGCCCTCGACGAGGGCAAAGACGTCGCCGGCCTGCGCGGCGCCTGCCTCGAGGTGTCGAAACGGCCGCGCTGTGCGCAAACCGAAACCGAGGCGGAAGAACTGCTGCGCCGCATCGACGCCGCCCCGCCGGCGGCCGGTTACGCTTATGTCGAACCCTCGGACCTCGCCTCCATCCTGGCCGCAAGGCCGCCCTCGATTCCTCTGCCCGGCGGGACGCCCGACAGAAAAACGCTCGAAGACAAAATCACCGGCGCCTGGCTGGGCCGCGTCGCCGGCTGCCTGCTCGGCAAACCCGTCGAGGGTTTTCTCAAGCGGCGGCTCGACGCCCTGCTGAAAGCAACGGGGAATTACCCTCTTTCTCGTTATATGGAGTTCGGCGACTTCACCCCCGCGCTGGCAGAGGAGCTGAAACTGTCTGCTTCCGCCTGCTGGGCGGATACGACCGGCGGTTTCGCGCCCGTCGACGACGACACGAACTATACGGTGCTCGCGCTGAAAATCGTCGAGACGTTCGGCATGGATTTTCGCCCAGCCGACGTGCTCGAGGCGTGGCTGTTCTGCCTGCCGATGTTCGCGACCTTCACCGCGGAACGCGCCGCCTACCGCAACGCCGCGGCGGGGCTGCTCCCGCCCGCGACGGCGCTGCGCCACAACCCGTACAGGGAATGGATCGGCGCGCAGATACGCGGCGATTTTTACGGTTATATCCACCCCGGCAACCCGGAAGCGGCCGCGGAGACGGCCTGGCGCGACGCGTCTGTCAGCCACGTTAAAAACGGCATCTACGGCGAGATGTTCGTTGCCGCGATGATATCGGCCGCCGCCGTGTGCGGCGAGGCGGAGCGTGTCGTCGAGGCGGGCCTCGCGCAGATACCCCGGCATTCCCGCCTGGCGGAGGCTGTCCGCGGCGTGCTCGAACAGCGCGCGGCGGGCCTGCCTTTCGAGGAAGTGGCGGCAGGCATCCACAGCCGTTACGACGAGTCGCAAAGCCACGGCTGGTGCCACACCGTTCCCAACGCCATGATCGTCGCCGCCGCGCTGCTGTACGGCGGGCTCGACTTCGGCAAGACCGTCTGCCTCGCGGTTTCCTGCGCCTTCGACACCGACTGTAACGGCGCGACCGCCGGTTCGGTGCTTGGCATGATGCTCGGCGCCGGAGGCGTTCCCGCGTACTGGCGCGCTCCCTTCGCCAACGGCGTGCGCACGAGCATACCGGACTACGCCGTCGTCACGGCGCAGGAGTTCGCCGCCAAAACGCTGGCTTTCGCCGCGCCCGCGCCGTAAACGCCATAGAGCATTAAAAAAAGGGGATTCTCCCGGTTTGGAGAACCCCCCTTATTTTTTTATCAACGGCCCTTTTAATTGCCCCAGGTGTAAGGCGCCAGCTTGAAATCCGGGTTTTGTGTCAGGGGCTTGAGTTCCGAAAAGCGCGTCACGCCCGCCGCGACCATATCGTTATATAACTTCTCGTGAGCGGCGGCCCTCGCCCCGCTGCCTTTGTCGTCTTCAAACTCGCCGCGCATGTTGCAGCCCTTCCAGTACCGCCAGGAGAGTTCGGACAGTTCGATGTTCCTCAACTGCCAGGGCGTCTCGCACAGCCGTTTTGCGGCGGCCCAGAGCTCGTCCATATAGGCGACTTCGTTGTCGGTCAGCAGCAGCACGCCGGGGTTGAGCATCGACGAATAGATGATGTTGTGCAGCGGGTAGGCCCCCGTCTTGCGGCTGGTCATGTCGATGTATTCGCGCACATACTGCCAACCCGCGCCGTAATACGCTTTCAAAAAGCCGTTCATCTCGGCGTCGTAGTCCATGTCGGGGTTCCACATCAGCCTCGCCAGCAGGTAGGCGCGCAGTTCGGCGAACTCGGTGTTGGACGACCCGGCAGAATAGTTGCCCTCCTCATAAACGCCCGTCACATGGTGGTCGCGGAAAAACTGCATGTTTTTCTGCAGGACGCCGAAGTTCGGGAACGGCCCGAGGTAGTTGTAATAATCGGTCGTGTAGTCCCACACGTGGATGTTGTCCGTCAGGGCGGCCCAGTCGTCGAAATTGCCGGTCAGCAGGCGGTTCCAGTCGCAGCCGGGGTCGCCCAGCGGATGCGCGAAACAGTTTTCAATCGTGCAGATGCGCACGACCACGTTGCGGCGCGGCTTGGTGATTTTCGGCGCGGTGCGCGTGTACTGGTAGGCGAAGGTGTCGATCATGACATCGTGATAACCCGCCTCGTCCACCGCCTTGGCGACAGCGTTGACAAAACGCAGCATCGTACCGGCGTGGCTGCCCTCCGCAAGGTCGGTTGCCAGGCACTTGTCGCAAACGCAGAAGTTCATGTTGTCGTTTTGCGTGACGGAAATGATTTTGGCGTCCGGGTGCGCTTGGAGCAGGTTGAGCACGTTCTGCGTCACAATGCGCAGCGTCTCGGGATTGCTCAGGCACGGCTGGTCTGTCGTCCGCTTGCCGCTTAGCGAACCGAGCGCGAAGTATTCGGGGTGTTCGTTAAAAAGCGAAGCCGGCAGCAGGGAAGCCATCGTATGGCAAAGCCCCCCGGTGTAGGGGATGTTGCCGCCCTGCGCCTCGCTCTGGTGCCCGTAGGCGCCGTTGAGACGGTTGGCGATGCGGTATTCGGTGCTCCTCATCGGGCTGATCCAGTCGGTCTCCCGGTATTGAAACACCGGTATCTGTTCGAACGCAAGCCCCGCGGGCACCTCGACTTTTGCCCTTTGCGGGATGACCCATAAATCGCCGGTGTACCAGCGGCAGCCGAGCGCCTCCTCGAGGAAGGCGTACACCCCGTAGAGCGTCCCGCGCTTTTCGCCGCCGGCAATCACCAGCGTTTGCCCGGCCATTTTCACCGTCAGGCCGTCGTCACCGAGCCGGCTTCGGTCAACGGCGCAGGCGGCGCCTTCGCGGTTGGTTTTGCCGACGATAATCTCCGTTTCTTCCTGCGGCTCGGCGTCCGTCGCGATGGGCAGTCTGACGCCGCTGATTTGTTCGAGGTACCTTTGCAGCGTCTGCGCCGCGTATTGTTCCGAAGGCGATGCCGAGGCGCCCCGGACAATCCGGTACGCGCTCGCGCCGTTTTCAATCAGGACGACGGTATCGTCCTGCGGCAGCTGGGTCGTTCCCCCGCCGGGCACGAAAGGTTCCTTGCCCGGGTTGACGACACCCGACAGAATACCCGCCATGGTCAGCAAGGCCATGATAAACGCGGCGATTTTGCCCCATAACGCCTGCATGATGTTTCACCCCGTTGATGTCTGTTTTCCGGACCGCCCCGGGAATTGTTTATGCGTTTTTATCCTATCACGGCTGCGGGCAAAATAGAACGCGAAACAGCAAAAAATGTTGTTCAATACAAAAAAAACATTAAGCACCGGCTCTTTCCGGGCAAACGGCCGCGCCGCGGACGCGGGCGGTTGAAACAAAAGCGCAAAAGGTTTAGAATAAAGCCAGTTTGAAAGGAGGCGCCGCCATGGGTAAAAACAAGCAGCCCGAAGTCAACGAAGACGGCTCGCCGGTCATCAAAGAGCGCAAACGCTGGCTCTTTTTCGGCCTGCCGCTGACCTTCACCAAGTATGTGCTCACCTCCAAGAGCCTCCAGCTCAACCGCGGCTTTTTCACCACGACCGAGGACGACCTGCTGCTGTTCAGGGTCATGGACGTGTCCGTGCGGCGCAGCCTGTTCCAGAAAATGGCCGGCCTGGGCACTCTGACCATCCAGTCCTCCGATAAAACGAACCCCCGCCTGGTCATTAAAAACATCAAGCATATCCATCAGTTTAAGCAGGCGCTCGACGAGAGGGTGGAGAAAGAACGCCTGCGCATGCGTTTCCGCACGGGGGAGTATATGGGCGATCTCGACGGCGACGACAGCGTCCTCGACGACGGCGACAACAACTGAACGCCCGTATCCCGCCGAACCTTTCTACCCGCGCGCCCCTTCGGGGGCGCGTTTCGCACAGCCCCTTCCTGCACCCCCGGCCCCTTTTCCAGCGTCTGCACATCTTCTCTATTCACGGAAAAAGGAAAAAATCTGCGTTTCCCGCTTGACACAAAGCCGGGGCGTATAGTATCATCTTTCCCGAATACTTTAGCGCTTAAAAGTTTTAAAGCACAAAACAACGGCGCTGAAAAGATGAAAGGAGCCCGTGTATGGACAATCTTGTTGTTTGGATCACCATCGGCGTCTACATCGTCTTGATCGCGGTCGTCGGCATCATTGCCGGCAAAGGCAAAAAGAGCGTGGCGGACCTCACCGTCGGCGGCCGGAACGCCGGCGCATGGCTTTCGGCGCTCTCTTACGGCACGGCCTATTTCTCGGCCGTTATGTTCGTCGGTTATGCCGGCGGCACCGGTTTCGGCTTCGGCATGTGGGGTATCCTCGCCGGTATCGGCAACGCCGCGTTCGGCGCCTGGCTTGCCTGGGCGGTGCTCGCG
>ENA-UOWE01004938-UOWE01004938.1-activated-sludge-metagenome-genome-assembly--contig:-NODE-4938-length-12482-cov-5.545586_pt1 | contig 12482 bp, 7 predicted proteins | sample MGYA00249841_ERZ761562 | MGnify/ENA primary metagenome ERZ761562 (study PRJEB28883, sample SAMN05720200) | activated sludge metagenome | isolation source: Anaerobic digester | place: Japan... | reverse complement strand
ATATGGTGGTCTCGTACGATCATTCAAGGCTGGGTTTGTCGTTGCAATTAATGAACTTGTACTTCCAGGAGTATGGATTGCATCCAGACTCGCCGGATCATGTGTCCATCCCGTATTCCATGTCCAACTATCGGAGGTAGCAAAGGTACCGTTTACAATACTCTCTGTTGATGAATAAGAAGATTCATCGTACAACATCAAATCCCCATTGGATATTGTCAGTTTCTCAGCAGGACTTCCAGTTAAGAAAGTCGTCCCTATGCCCACATTACCACTGGAATTAATCTTAATTCCAGTTGAACCCCCACTCCCCGTTATAATACCATCAACCCTAGAATTACCAGAGATAATTGCATTACCTTGAACCAATAAATTTCCACCAGTTACTAACCTTACACTAACATCGTCAATCTTACCATTGAAATCAATAGTGGGATAAAATATTAGATTGTTTGTAGAAGTTGTTCTGATTACCTGAGTATATAGAGTATTACTTGCACAAACTGGTTCACCGTAAACATTGCCCAATCTAACAGTTACTGTCCCAACAGAACATTCACTTACTCTAAACTGAATTCTATATATCTGTCCAGCAGTAACATTCACATTTTGTTGAAGATATGTTATCGTACCTGGGGTATTTACTGCATTACCAGCCGAAGTATCATGAGACCAATTGGTACCCCAAGTCCATGCCGTATCTGGATTGGTAGTAAAATTTCCATTTATAACCATTTCCGTTGAAGAGTATGTCCCCCCATCATAAACTGATAAATTTCCACCAGCAACTGTTAACTTTTCTTGGGGAGCTCCTGTTGCAAAAATAGTTCCAATCCCAAGGTAATCCGTTGAAAATGAAGTGTCATTACCTAACCAAGTCTCAGTTCCGTTATCATACCAAAGACTTCCAGCACCTCCACCAGCTAACCAATTGATTGCATCAACTATTGCTCTTGATCCAGAGGGAATATTTGTATTCCAACCAGTGAAGTTATTATTTGTCAATTTAATATATGTACTTCCTCCACTTCCAGCCCTTATGTTACTGTTTTGAAATTTGATATTTCCGCCAGCGATTGAATAAATATCTCCACTTCCAGTAGTATCGTAAGACCTTAAATACAAGCCACCTCTTGCCAAAATATCTAGGTTTCTACTATCATCTCCCACCATCTTATTCTGAGCTCCTGAAACCTCCATATACAATCTAGCTGTTGATACTGAATTTGAGCCCAGAACCAAATTATCTGTGTAATTTGAAGGATATACAAAACCATTAATATCATCTCTATCCCAATAATCTCCTGCACTTCCCCCTCCTGCCAACATGTCTACCCAGCTTGTACCATCACACATATACATCTTCTCAACGTCACTATCATAATATAATCTTCCATTATTACTACTGTCACACGTAAAACTCGAAGCACCCTTAGGTACCAGTCTAAAATCTCCACCACTCACTACCAAATTCCCCCCAATTGTTCCATCTCCACTTGTTAACAACGCTCCAGTTATTCCCAAACCGTGACTTAATTCAAATCTATCACGTCCTGATATTCCTATATCAGTTGCTCCTCCATCATCCCATGCAAGCCATCTTGACGTACTATTATCAAAATATACGTAGTCGTTATCAGATCCAGATGTCCTACCTAAATATAAACTACCTCCCATATATAAACTGGTTGACGTCGCATCAAAATATAACGGTGCGCTGGATGTACTTCCACCTACTGCCAAATTATATGCAACATCTGTTGGATTAAGTACTCCCGTTGATAATTGCCAATATACTTCTGCATCTGCACCAGCAGTCAAATCTCTCCAGTCGGTACCGTCATATAAATAAATATTATTATCCGAAGAATTATAGTAAACCCTACCCTCAAGCGAAATTGGGGCCGTCGATAATCCAGCATAATGAGTCAATCCTGATCCTAAATATAACTCGTCTGAAATATCAAACCTATCATCAGAATTATTCCATTTAACATATGAGGATTCTCGATCAAAATATAAATAATCATCATTTGTGGATAAAGCATATCCTATTGACATATTTCCACCTATAGTTTGTTTCCCTTCGCTCGTATCAAAAAAGAAAGGAGCTGTACTATCAGAACCTCCAACAATTAAATCATAAGAAGTATCATCTGGGTACAAATTAGTACCATTTAACAACCAATATGATGCCATTCCTGCTCCAGCAGTCAAATCAACCCATACCGAGCCGTCACATACATTAAGATTATCTGTTGTGCTATCATAATAAACATATCCTTTGGCATTTGAATCACAAGTTACAGGAGATATAATAGGCGTAATTTGTAAGTTCCCTCCTCCGATAATTGCATTACCAGTTGTCTCTAAAGCTCCCGTAATTCCTAACCCAGCATTCATCTCAAACCTAGTTTCGGTTCCACTTATGCCAATGTCGGAATCAGATGGATCATCCCATGCTATCCAATGCGCTCCACTATCAAAATAAATCATATCATTATCACTAGATGCTTCATTTCCAACGTATAGATCTTTTCCTAAATACAAACTCTTCAAACTTGTGTCAAAAAATAACGGAGCACCAGTACTATCTCCCCCCAGGGCAAAGTCTCTTGAGGTTGTCAATGGATGTAAAATTCCAGGGGTTGTGCCAGTAACAGTCCATTCGCTTCCACCTTCCGCACCAGAAGCAAGTAAATTTAGAGCATCTAGAATTCCTTCGCTTCCATTATTAACAAAATAACTATTCCAAGCAGTATCATTAACAGACAGAGGAATTGTCATTGATGATTTATCCTTAAACTTTACATCAGCTACCGAATCAATAAGGATATCTCCATAATTTATGGTTCTTACGATCAAATCATGACCAATTACTGAACCTGTATTTTTTATTACCAAATCTCCAGTTCCCCTACCAATTATTTCTCCTTCAACCGTTAAAGAACCATTCATTAGTATATCTCCGCCATAAGTAACTGAAAGACCGGTACCTACAGAGGCATCATACTCACCGACATCAATAGGGTACATTAAATTATTTAATCCTACATTCCATAAACTTGTACCTGAAGCAACTGTTAAATCATATTCAGTACCATCATCGTTTAAATAATATAAACGACCCACTCCTAATAAATCATTTCTTGAATACAAACGACCTCGATCACTTCCACCAATCATTGGTGCACTACTACGCTGAAGCAATTCAATATATCCCTGACCTAACGATAAATTTCCATCATTGTCGATAACAAATACGTCGCTACTACTCTTCTGTAACTCCAATATATTTCCACTACTACCCGTCTTATTCAAAAATATCATAGCCGACGTACTTGCATCTTCCTGTACCAAACTTGGTGCTATCTGAACAAATCCATCCTTACCTATTCCATCCAAATACATACTACTAAATGCATATGGAACCGCACTTAACCTTATCCTGCCAAACATATCATCCGTCCCTACACCTCCAAAACCATCTCCACCCATATCTACCTCTATCTCTATCCAACGCAGAGAATCCTCAAATACTTCTTCATTTCCAGTAAAGTCTACCTTAACACTAAATATTCCATCTACAACTGTTACATCACTATATGTTAACTTACCACTCAATAATGATGTTCCACCAGTCTCAACATCATATACATCAAATCTAAAATCACATGTCCCATCTCCATTGCATCCCAATGATGATATATTAGTTCCATCATCATTCGTCAACTTGCCATGAATATTAACAGTCTTATCAATGGTCGCCTCTGCTCTATCAATACGAAATACAAAAGAAAACAATAGTAATATAAAAGAAAACACAAAAACGTACCAAAACAATCGCTTGTAATAAAAGAGCAGTTTATATAACATCTTTTTTGTTTTTTTTATACCTTCATACAGTATAAAAAAACAGGTCCCTTTGTCAACCCCAATTGCTTTTATCTTTCAATATTTTTTAAAATATCGAGTCAAATTCATCACCAATTTATATAGCTATTCATCTTTTCAACAATTTGGCACTTAAAAATCCAAAGGCAAATCCACTAACATGAGCCATCCAAGCTACTCCACCTCCCATAAACCTTCCACTAGCCAACGACCCTACAGTACTTAGAAGCTGTAATAATATCCAACTTAACAACATTGAATAAGCAGGAACATAGCCACTTCCATACCTTGTTAAAACCCTCACTCTATTAGCTGGAAAAGCAACCATATAATATCCCATCACTGCAGAAATAGCTCCACTCGCACCAAGCATTGGAATTAAAGATTTTGTACTTAATAAGTATTGTGCAAAACCTGCAAATATTCCTCCAATTAAGTAAAAAAACAAATAGTTTAAACTACCTAAGTCCTCTTCGACATTATCTCCAAATATCCATAAAAACCATAAGTTTGAACCAATATGCATTAAACTACCATGCATAAAAATTGAGGAAACAAATGGCCACCATGTACTAAAATTTAATATATTTATTCGCCAAGGAACTAGAGCATAATTATTAACCAAAACATCAAAATCAACTGCAGATATTTGAATTATAAATACGAATATACAAGTAGCAATTATTAAAATATTAACAATTGGGAACTTATATGTTTTATCATCAGATAAAGGAAACACATCTTATAAATCATAAGTTATTTCTATACCAACTATATTCAACAGATGCTAGTTGTTAATTATAACCCAAACCCTATTCAATAACAATCTATTTTGCTATAATAAATGATAGTAAGATCATTAAAAAAACAATGTATACTAAAGCTCTCAAATATCTAAGATATGCTGTTTCACCTATTCTAAAAACCTTTATTAGCATTTTAATATTAATATTCAGTATATTTTTCATAAAATCAATTGCTCCTTCAAAAATTTATGCCGAAGTAACATTCACTTACGATATCTCTACAACATATACAATACACGATGATTTTGTTAACACAAAAGAAGTGAAAACAATTACAAACAACACAAATAATAGATATATCCCTTCAACAGAATTTGCATCTTTTTTTATTCCCCAATATGATGACACTGATGTAGAAAAATATAATGAAATACTCAAATCAATTAAGACCTCACCTAGCAACTACATTACCGATAAAGTAGAAGGTGGTTACGAAATAAAGATTCCTTTTGGAAAAGATTTAACTTCAGGAAAATCGATAACATTTACAATCGAATATAATGATTATCAATTAATGGACATAGTTGGAAATGTAAAGAATATTCACTTTCCCAAGATAATATTTCCAGATAAAAACCAATATGAAATTAATCACTCAACTATTGTACGGGTACCCGTACAACCCTCCCAAAACATCTACTATAACTTAACTCCAGACCAAATTACTAATGATGAACAATACTTAAATCTAAAATTTAATAAAACCCAAATATCCCAGAATAATATATACTTACAATTAGGAACTCAACAATTTTTTTCATTTAAATTATCACAACATATTCCACAAACCTATAGCCTTAAAAACAACATTGATATTCAACAAAATAATATAAAATTAAGCTTACCTAGAGAGTATGAGGAAACAAATCAGCAAGTCTACATTAAATCAATTACACCAGAGCCTTACAATATTTATACTGACGACGAAGGTAATATTTTTGCAGAATTTATTTTATCAGCCACGGTAGAACAAAACATTGAAGTCGAAGGGTACATCTTAACGTCACTAGACTCAAACAAAAAGATTCCCACATTTATTAATAAGGAAGACTTAGCAAAAAACGATCTACTTACTTCTTCTGCTCTTTTCTGGGAAAGCGACTCAGAAATAGTAATGGACGCAATTCAAAAAATACCAGAAACAGATAATGTAATTGAACAAATTCAAAATATATACAACTATACAGTAGAAACACTCGATTATAGTTATGAAAAAATAAATGATAACAACAGACTCGGTGCTGAAAAAGCACTTGCAGGCTATCCAGCTGTATGTATGGAATATTCAGACAGCATGATAGCCCTTCTGAGAGCAGAAGGGATTCCAGCAAGATCAGCATTTGGAAGAGGTTTTAATTCAAAACTGTCTGAAAGCGAACAAGAAGATCATCAATGGGTTCAAATTCTTATTCCAGAATATGGTTGGATTACCGCTGATCCTACCTGGGGAGAAAATGGAAGAATTTATATTGGACCAGACCTCGACCATGTTTTGTGGTACACTTCAGAACAATCTCCTGTTGCAATTTCACCATTAAGTTACGTTATCGCAGAAAATGTTAACCTCGAATCTCCAATTATTAAATTCACACCTATGTCTTCTGATATTTCTAATGAAATTGAATCAAGTACAAGTATTGACCAGCTTATTTCTAACGATAATGCAAAAGATAAAGAAACAGTTGATTACTATTTCAGCAATTTAATTATTAATTTAAAAACAAGTCCATTATCCAGAATTATTGACCAAATCTTTCCCATCTTAATAGGCATATTTTCAGTAATTGTGTTATTATTAGTGATCTCTGTTATTACTTGGTTATTTAAGAAAATAAAAAAGCTCCAAATTACTTAATGAAGACACCTATTTCAAAATACATTTATGAATTACCTAAAGAGCTTATTGCTCAATTTCCACCATCACAAAGAGGTACTACAAACTTATTGGTTGTTGACAGAACAAGAAAAACATTTGATCATAAAAAATATTTCAATGTGGTAGATTATATAAATGAAGGGGACCTAGTTATCTTAAACAATACAAAAGTGCTTCCTTCAAGATTGTATGGCAAACTTGATAACGGTAAAGAAGTTGAACTTTTACTTTTAAATCCAATTCCTAATAATCAAAACATTCATTCAAAAAAATGGAATGCATTACTTGGAGGATATAGACATAAACCAAACCAAACAAATAACGTTCACATAAATGGTAATATTATCGCTACCATATCACAGCAGAATAACGATGGAACATATGACATTATATTTAATAATGACCCCTATGAAACCGTTCACAATTTAGGGCATACTCCGCTTCCTAAATATATTACAAGGCAAGACAATCCTGAGGATGCAAAAAGATACCAAACAATTTTTTCTAAAATTGAAGGTTCTGTTGCTTCACCAACTGCAAGTCTTAACCTAACAAAAGAGATATTATCTCAAATAAAAAAGAAAGCTCAAATAGTTTATGTTACTCTTTATGTTGGATGGGGAACATTTTCTCCCATTCGAACAGAATATATTGAAGATCATCAAATTCATAGTGAATACATAGAAATTCCGAAATCATCGGCAAAAATTATTAACAACTTTATTAATCTGCGCAAAAAAGAAAATAATAGAAAACTTATAGCTTTTGGAACTACTGTATGTAGGACATTGGAATCAGTATTTAAAGATAATAATTGCATATGCGAATACAAGGGTACAACTAACCTATATATTTATCCACCTTTTAAATTTAATGTCGTCGACAAACTAGTAACAAATTTCCATACTCCCAAAAGTTCATTACTAACTCTGGTATCAGCTTTTATGGGATATGACTTAATGATAAAAGCATATCAGGAAGCTATAGAAAAAAAGTATAACTTCCTTAGTTATGGTGACAGTATGATTATTATTTAAAAAAGACCGTTGTGAAAAATGATGATAGAAAAATATTAATAATTGTTATAATAATTTTTATTCTCGTGTTAACCGGAGTTTTTGTCCTCTCAATTATGTATTTCTCAAAACAAAAATCGATTATTTCACAAGAAAATAAAACCAAACATACATATAATAAGCCAATCGTAATTGACTCACTTGCTCAATTGTTGCAGACATTTAATAATGAAAAGGGATTTATTACTTTAAAAATTGAAGCACAAGATGAAGTAATCAAATGTTATTTTGAAAAGGGTTTTATATCTGGATTTGAAACTAATAATATTTTGTTCATTAAAGATGACGCAAAATATATTATTATTGACCATACTTCTCAAACAATTGTGGAGATAGATTCTAATGATATTAAAAATTACGAAATATTCAAACAAAGGTTTACTCAAATCGAGGAACTTTCTTTACTATCAGAATTATCTGCTCAATACCAAACCAAACCATATTTATTTATGTACTTTGGTGCTGGAATATATGACTATACAAGTCAAGAAAATGATAAATACATTCAAATTTTAATAAATCAAAATTCGACTACTAATTCATTATCTGTTCGATTTACAACTGAAAATACAATCAAACAATCAAAAGCAATTGGAGAATTATCGATAGAAAGCTATAACTGGGACATTGATTGGGAAAAGATAACTCGTGAATATACAATTACAAATTCAGATTCAATTATAAAAAATTATATAGAATGAACAAATATAGTTTTAAAATAAAATTTAAAAGTAATAAAAATAAAGCACGAATCGGTGAATTATTCCTTCCTGCAGGAAAAGTTGAAACTCCATGTTTCATGCCGGATGCAACTTATGCATATATTAAAGCTTTACCATTTTTTATTTACAATATGATACAACCAACTCAAACCATACGTTCTAAAAATTATAATAAAATGGTTGTGATAAACACGTTACACAGTTTTTTAAATATTGAAGAATCAATACTAAATGACACTAATGGATTATCAAATTTTATCCATAACGAAACCAGTATATTAACCGATAGTGGAGGCTTTCAGGTATATTCACTTGGGATTAAGCAAGATGCCAAAATTACTAGCAAAGGAATTGATTTTAAAAATCCAAGGAATGGCAAAAAACTTTTCTATTCACCAGAAATTGCAATGAATACACAAAACCTGCTCAAAAGTGACATAAGGGTTGCACTTGATTATTTTACAAATCCACATGGAAATAAATATGAAAATGAAAAATCTGTAAAAATAACATCTGAGTGGGCTCAGATATCAAAAAAAATCTGGGAAACTGGGGATAAACAATCTTTATTAATAGCCGTTGTACAAGGAGATACTGATTTAAAATTGAGAGAAAAATCATACCTAGACCTCAGTAAAATTGGATTTGATGGTTTTGGATTTGGAGGATGGCCACTTACTTCCGAAAAAGTTCTAGACATCAAGACTCTTGAACATTTTTGCGAAATGATAACTGCTTCCCCTACTCACACTCCATTTAGATATGCAATGGGGATTGGAACTCCCGATGATATAAAAAGATGTATAGAATTAGGATTTGATTTGTTTGACACAGTACTTCCAACAAGAAATGCAAGACATGGTTATCTTTTTACCAATGATGAACCCGTGAGAATTAATTCGTCAAAATATCAGAGAGATTACAAACCGATTGATCCCAATTGCAATTGTATTACTTGCCAAAAATATACCCGAGCTTACCTTCATTATTTGTTTAGAATAAAATCAGATTTTGGATTTACACTTGCAACAATACACAATATCGCTCACTTTGAAAGTATTATTGAAAAAGCTAAGAATGAAATCCTTACAGATATTAGTTGCCAGAGATAAAATTAACAAAAATACAATGAATATTAAACCCAATTATCAAAAAGCATACATCTTACTACTTATTACATCAATTCTCTGGGGAATTGCTCCTGCAATAATTAAAACAGGAATTAATCAAATAAACCCCATCGTATTTTTATTTTATAGATATTTGATCGCATCCATCCCAGTATTAATTTACATTATTTATAGCAAAAATTTAATCAGTTCTATCAAGATTATTAAAAGTCCCAAAAACATTCTAACAATGCTATGTATTACTCCACTTCCTTTAATACTTATCTTTTCGGGTATGAAATACACTACATCCATTATTGCTTCTGTTGCAGGTGCATTTTCACCTATAGTTGCTACAGTTATGGGTGCACATTTTATGAAGGAAAAAATTACCAAGAATGAGAAAATAGGAACAATAATTGCTTTTACAGGAATTTCATTACTTTCAATAATTGAACAAGAAACAAATTCAGTTCCAATGTATCAGCAAATTCTAGGCGTTTTATTAATAATGTCAAACAGCTTTATATGGATTTGGGGAGGTATTTTATATAAAAAATCAAATCCAAAAGAAAGAGATTTACTAAACCTTAATTCTTTTTTAATCTCAGTTCCTTTATTTATATTAATTATATTCATTGCTAATATACCCCTTAATATTGACTCAATTTCAACTTCGGCATGGAATAGTATCTTTTACATGGCCATACTTGGGACATTAGTAGCATTTACAACTTATCAAAAGGCTATAGAAATTATTGAAGTGTCAGAAGCAAATCTTTTTGGCTATATCAATCCTGTTTTTGCGATACCAGCTGGAATAATTATAGCTGGTGAAACACTAAATCTAAGTATGATTATCCCACTGATTATCATAGCAATTGGAATCTTTATTGCAATCAAAGAAAAAATGAATATCAAATGATAGGCAGTGTTATTGATGACTAATCAATAACAACTATTTCTGGATGATCTTCAATATATTTTTTTGCAAGATCAATTCTTCTTCTACTTGGTGAATATATTGTCATTAATCTTTCACCTTGTGCAATTGTTTGATCATCTAACTTATCAAAGTAAATACCTGCTTGTTTTATAAATGGAGCTCCAAGAATTTGACATACTTTTACCACTTGTTTACTCGATATCCTCGAAATTTTTCCACTTTTGGGTGATAAAATTTCATGTGAAAAATCAGCCAATACCAGCGAAGAGGAATGTGTTTTTTTGTTACCCCCTTGTGCAAATGCTATTTCCCAGAACTTCTTTTCAGCTGATCCATCTTCAAGTTTTGCTTTTGCAAGGTTATACCCCATACCTGCAGGAACAAGTCCAGTCATTTCTAAAATCTTTCCAGCCATATCAATTGCTACATTCTCTATTTTTTGTGGACGACGTGGATGACGTTCAAAAATATACAAAATATCTCGTGCCTCAAGTATCGGTCCAATTCCATTACCATCTGGTCCCATAGGCCTTCTTTCATAAACGTCAACAGAAATGTTAAATAATTTGCCAAGTTTTTTAAATTGAGAAGCGACTAACGGAATGTCAGCCTCATCGTGAATTTTGGTTCCTTCCCCCACCGGAAGATCAACCAAAAAATATTGAATTCCCGTTGCAATTTTTTTAGCTATTATACTAATGATAAATTGTTCATATGATTCAATATGTAAAGGTCTTTGGATATTTATCAAAACATCATCTGCTGGTGCAAGATCCACCCCTCCTCCCCAAACAAGACATGCATTAGTTTTTTCGACAGTTTTCATTATTCCATCTTTACTCAATGTTACTGGGAATAATACTTCTAAAACATCAGATGTCCCAGCTGGAGTTGTAATTGCTCTTGATGAAGTATTGGGGATAATAAGATCAAAACATGCAAGAATTGCGACCATTACAGGAGTAATACCTTTAGCTGGAATTCCACCAATAGAGTGTTTATCTACAACTTTCTTTTTAAGGTATGAAAAATTTAAACGTTCTCCAGTTTCAGCCATTGCTTTCGTCATGTAATACACCTCTTGTTCAGTAAAACCTGGAGAGTATGATGTCGCTGCAAAATAAGTAATTTCAATAGTTGAAAGACTTCTGTTCGCAATTCCAACCATAATGTCATGAATTTCATCATAATCTAAAGTTCCTCCTAATAATTTCTTTTTTATCGCCTCAATTGCTGAAGTATTACTTACAACATCAACAAATACAACATCATTAGAGGGGATGCCATATTTAAACCAAACATCTTCATATAAACCTATTTCTTCATATCCAACTAAAGTATTGGAAGTATCAATGGTTCCATAAACACAAATATCCTTCCAACACACATGTACCCTACTTCCTGGAATCAATCCATGCTCTCTTGCAGTATCTTCATGCAAAACAAAAATTAATGCATCACTTGTTCGGATATCAAGTCTTTTAGATTTGAGGTAATAGGACATTATTACTATATTTTAAATTAAAAATTCTGAATTTACGGATTATTTTATTTAATCAACATATTGAGCAGAAAACTTGAATGAGTTGTTGATTTTTTATTAAATACAGTATATATTGCGACTAAAATTTTGTCAAACTTACAAGTATAATTCATCAATAGTTTGTTAAGTAAGAGAAACAACCACAAGAACGGTCATTATGGTCATGATAAGATTTGTTTCAAATTCATAAGCACAATTACAGAACAGATAAAATCACTTTTATAAATATGCAAACACAACGATAATGATACCTTAATATTTAGCAAAATGCTTTAATGTTTGTATGTTCTTGCACTTAATTCACTATAATCTCCCAATTACCATCAACAAATACGTAAACTTCCTTGTCAGTTTTATTGTAATACATATCACCTTCTTGAGCATTCAATGGATGAGAAGTTCTTACTCCTAACCATCTTGAAGTTTCTTCACCCCCTATTATTAATTTTTCAGTTTCTATAGTTCCACCTACAAATAAGTTACCATCTATCTTTACATCTTTGTAAACCT
>ENA-UOWE01004933-UOWE01004933.1-activated-sludge-metagenome-genome-assembly--contig:-NODE-4933-length-12488-cov-3.417840_pt1 | contig 12488 bp, 6 predicted proteins | sample MGYA00249841_ERZ761562 | MGnify/ENA primary metagenome ERZ761562 (study PRJEB28883, sample SAMN05720200) | activated sludge metagenome | isolation source: Anaerobic digester | place: Japan... | reverse complement strand
AAGAAGAAAATCGTACTTTTTATACCCGTATTAGTGAGCGACTCCGACATAAGAACCGTTCATGGAATATTTGGGATTTCGAAAGAATTATTTTAGAAAAATTTCCTTCTATTTTAAAAGTAAAATGTATTCCTCACGCAAACCCTGAATTTGATTATTCCCCCGGGAATGTATATATTATTGTAATTCCCGACATATTAAAAATTAATCAAAAAAATATATTACAACCCCGTTTAAGTAAGTCTATTATTGAAGAAGTGAAACAATTTATATCTAAATATACGTCTCCTTTTGTCAATATCTATATTAACAACCCGACTTATGAAGAAATTTGTGTTATATGCGATGTAAAACTAGCCGTTGGTTATGATGACAAATCGTATTATGAAAACCAGTTAAATGAAGATATTAAATCATTTATTGCTCCATGGATAAATAATAAAGAAGTTATTCCATCGTTTGGAGGCACTATTTATAAATCACAAATTATTAATTATATTGAAGAACGCCCCTATATTGACTACATAACTACTTGTGAAATTAAGAAAAACAATACACTCTGTAGTTATGATGCTATACGAGGTTCTTATGAATATATGATTATTACTTCATCACCCATTCACAATATAAGTACCGAAGGACTATGTTAGAAAAAAACACATATACCATTCCTAAGAAAACATCACGCAAAAAAGCGGAAGATTACGAATTGCTTCGTTCTTACGGATTAGATTACATTCAAAAACTGGGCGGGAAATTATGGACAGATTATAATATTCATGATCCCGGAATAACCATTTTAGAACTCCTTTGTTATGCATTAACCGATTTAGGATACCGTACTGCTTTCCCTATTCAAGATATTTTAACTCCTTCCGCTGAAAAAGGACCTGAAATGAAAGATGCTTTTTTCTCAGCAAATAAAATACTGACGAGTCATCCTATTACTCCGAATGATTATCGAAAACTAATTATTGAATCTGTTCCGGGAGTAAGAAATATTTGGTTTGAAATAAATGATACCAATGTTTATTCCCCTTTTATTGATTTCGATACAAAAAAGAACTCCAACATTTTTGTTAATACAACAACTCCAAGTACACTAAAATTAAAAGGATTATATAATGTAAAAATTGAGCTGGAAGATTATAATGTAATAAAAAATATACATAAAGATTTTTTAGATAGTTTAAAAAAATATAAAAAAGATATCTCTATTTCTGTAAATTCATTGAATTACAAAGAATGTTATCGAAATTATATTCAACATATTTTAATGTCACATCGAAATCTATGCGAAGATTTTAATGAGATAAAAATATTAAAAGAAATCCCTGTTGGAATTTGTGCTGATATTGAACTAGAACCACAAGCAAAAGAAGAAAAGATATTAGTTGAAATTTATAAACGTATTTATGAATATATTAACCCATCTATTCAACTTTATACCTATCAACAACTCTTGGAAAAAGGGAAGAAAGTAGAAGCAATTTTTGAAGGCAGTAGTGTAAACAGAGGATTTATAGATTATGATGAACTCAATTCCTTTGAACGAAAAAAGGTTTTACATACTTCTGATATTATTAATATCATCATGGATATTGATGGAGTTTTAAATATTAGAAGTATTCAGTTTACAAAAAATCAATCGAAAAACAATAATGAATTTCAAGGGAAAACATGTATCCATCTTGAAAATGAAAAAGACTCCTTCTTTCGCTTTCATTTTGATTTAAATACGGAGCCGGAAGACCGATTAAATAAACTCTTTTTTAGAAAAGGCATGATTTATTTTTTAGCATCTCCTAAAAAATATTATAAGATTACCGATATCATCGACTTTTATATAAAACCCGATCATTTTGAAAACGATTTGCCTTTACCTAGTGGGAAAAACCGAGATTTAGACAATTATATTTCCTTTCAAGATGAATTTCCTAAAGCTTATATGGTAGGAAGAGAAGGCATTTCCGATAATGCCGACAATTTACGCAAAGCGCAACGTTTACAATTAAAAGGGTATTTATTATTTTTCGACCAACTTCTTGCCGACTATCTGGCTCAATTAAATAATGTGAAAGACCTTTTATCATGGAGAGATCCGTTAGCAGAAGAGACGTATAATTACAAAACATTAAGCGAAAATGAAATTCATGATTTTGAGAAAATTTTTACAGACTACGAAAAATATCAATCTTTTGTTTTAGAACCTGTTAAAGTTGAGAAAAATAGACGTAACAGATTCCTCGACCATCTACTGGCTCGATTTAATGAAAAATTTGTTGATTATACTATTTTTAAATTTGTTCAAAATTCAGAAGGATCATCATATGATTATTATGCAAATAATGAAGTAATTCACGACAAAAAAGAATTTTTAAAAAGGTACCCCGAAATTAGTGGGAATCGTTCTCATGCCATAAACTATACCCACCCCTGCTCATCTACTAATTTTACGATGCTTGAATTAAGAATAAGTAAAGCATTAGGCGTTGATTCAAATAATATGAATCGTATTCTGGCTCCGGAAATTAGTTCGAATGAAGCAGGAAAAATGATTTTTAAAAATAATTCGAGCGACTCCTTCGATAAAACATTTGGATTACACATTTATGAACATATTTTATTCAGACCTCTTTACAATGATTCTATTAGTCCTAAACAAGATTTTTTAAAGTTGTATTATGGTCCGCTTTATGAAGCTAATTCCGATAAAATTATTAAAGACCCTTACTCTTTAAAGGCAACCGTTGTTTTACCCGGATGGCTTGCAATATCTGGCAGAATGGAATTTAGACGTTTTGTTGAATATAAAATTCGAATGGAAATGCCAGCTCACATAGGGTTAAAAATATGCTGGATAAACCCACGTCAAATGATGGAAATAGAATCCAATTATACCGCTTTTATAACACAATTAAATAAATTATTTATTCCGGGGAATAATACCGTTAAAACAATTATTGTCGAATATAGAAAAGCATTAAATAAAATGGTATCTACCTTGTCATCCTTAAAAAATATTTACCCCCCCTCGGCACTCGATGAAGCATATAATTTTTTAAATGGCAACAGTAAACAAACACCGGTTATACTCGACAATACCGCTCTTGTTGGAGGAAGTGACGAAAATTGGGCATTTGAGGGTGCACCTGTTTCTAAACCTACCCCTAAAAAAAAAGTAATAAAGAAAAAAATTAATAAATAATTGAAAAATATAACTATTATGGAACAAGAAATTTTTAAATATCCATACTACCAAACCAGTCAGTTTCTAACCAGTCAGGATTTAAACGCTTCCTTCTTATTTGTGGAAGAACAAGAAAGATTAACCCGTTCAAAGATGATTGGCAGTGGAATAATAAACGGACTCTCTTTTAATCAAACCATTAATACTGCAAATAAGTTAACTCAAATCACCATTCTACCCGGATTTGGAGTAACCTCCGATGGTTATACCGTTTGCTTTCCAAAAGCAAGTGCGTATAATTACATGGTGCTTTATGATGACTTTAATACAAATAAAGAAGTGCTTGATTCCGAAAAAGCCTATTTTAAATCAATTACCGGCATAAAATACCTTCTTTATACTGAACAAGAAATAAAATCGAAAAAATTTGTTTATGATGCCAATATTGTAAAAGTTTTAAATCTTTCACAAACTGATTATTCAAAATATTGTGTGGCACTCGTTGTTGATATTAAAACAGAAACATCATTTAACTGTAACCCGAGCGACTGTAACATAAATAGTTCATACAAAAATATAACGTATCGACCTGTTTTCATTGAAAAAAATTCTTTAGAAAAAATAAATACTTTTTTCTCCGATTTAGATTATTTGAAACTAGGAAAACTAACACATATTTCCGGCCTAAAAAGTGTAAGTTCTTTTAATACGGCAATAAAAACAGTTATTGACAGCAGTTTAACTGACCTGGAAACATATTTGGAAAAAACAACGATGCATGTTGCAGACTTATTACCACAGGAAAATACTGAATTAAAACTTGCATTTAAAAATTTTAAAAAATCATTTACCGACGATTATTTCATTTATTATTTATCTTGTATAAACGATATTCAAACAGCTATAAATGAATTTGTAAATGCGTTCAATAATTACATACATAAATATATTTTTAGTTCTACAGTAAGAAACGATCGGATGCTAATCTTAGGAGAAATTCCAACCCATCAAAAAGATTTGTATCGATATCTTTACAAAACCCTCGAAATAGATGAAGAAACAATAGCGGCCAATAAAATTCTTTTAAACCTCTATAAACGCATCGTTTTGTTGATGGATCGATTTATGCCGGTTAAAAATATTTCGACTTTTGTAAGCGAAATTTTGAATTCGAAATATTCCCTTTCAAATGAATTAGTAGAAAAAATTAATTTGAAATTCGATATTTCAAAAATTCTAAAAAGCAATGATTCTAGTAGAATAAAAATAATTCCTTGTAAAGGGTATGCCGAAAAACTCGGAAACCGCTCTATCCCCTATTATTATAATATTTTTGAAAACACGAAATACGAGTCGCTACTTCCTTATTGGCATGCACATGATCTTGATTTATCGCTCGATTTAATACATAATTATTACTGGTATAAACTATCCAATCCGGATGATTATAAAAACGAATTTTTACTTAATTTGTATGATTATCCTTTTTACCGTATTGAAGGGCATGTAGGTGAATCGATTAAAACATCCTACGAATATTTAAACAACCTAATAAAAGATTTAGATATTCCAATACAGCTGATAAAAGTTGATATTGCCAATCATGCATGGAATGATTTCAAGTTAGAATTTGACAAATTTTCAGAAAATTTTAAAGTTTTTTCAGGTAAAATTTCTGAAGAAGTTGCTAAAATTGGAAGCGATAAAATATTATCGAACGTAAGTATAAATATCGATAAAATTAAACAAAGTATTACCCAAGTTTCCTATAAGAGTACAGACGATGTTAAAAAAATTCTTGATGATATAAATGCATATTGTAATTTAATAATAACACCCGATTTTAGTAATCAAACCGTAACGAAGAAAGTAAGAAGTAATACTACTGAAAATACGACTCGAGTTGCTACTTCTTATGATTTTATAAAAAACTACATTAATGAATATAAGATTTTTAGTACGCGTGATGCGCTTTCTAAGCTTTATTTAAAAGCAACTCCATTAAATGAAATTTCACTTTCTGAAATAAAAGGCTTGGAATATTTAGGTGGGGTATATAAAGGGGGAACATTCGTATTATTACACGACGGAGAAAAAGTAATCGGTGATTTTTCTTTACCGTACTATTATAGTATAGGAAAAGATAGAGTTCTTTAAATTTATTTAATAAAATCGTTTGCTTTAATTAAAAAATATTTATATTTGTTATGACGAAAAATCATAATGTAAGAAAATACAGTGATGCGATAACCGAAAGGTGATAGTAGCAACAGAGTACAACAAACAGATATGGAAAATCGTCTAAGTTTATTGGTAGAGAAATTCTACATTTTAATCTAGTTAAATTTTGGAGTGACGTTCTTCGGAGCGCACTCCTTTTTTTTAAAACTTATTATTATATGTCAACAGATAAAAACACATTTCGCATTGGAATATGTATGGCAGGAGCGGTTTCTGCCGGAGCTTATACCGCCGGAGTTATTGATTATCTTTTAGAAACGCTGGAGCATTGGCAAAAAGCAAAAGAGCTGAATTTACCCGGTATTCCTCAACATAATGTATTAATTGAAGTATTAAGCGGCGCTTCTGCCGGTGGCATGACTGCTGCTATTACCGCAGCATCTGTGCAAAATAATTTTCCTCATGTTAATCAAAAAAATTTCTCGGAAGAAGTTTCTAAAGGAAATCCTTTATATAACTCATGGGTTAATTTAACAGAAGAACCCAATCAGGATATGATGAGTCAAATGCTCAACAACAATGATATTTTAAATAATCCCGAAAACCCCGAAAAAGAAGTAAAATCAATTTTTAATTCCCAATTTATTGATAAAATTGCATCGAATACCTTGAATAATGTAAAAAAAGATGCAACATGTAAAAGATCTTATTTTGCTTCCGATTTCGAATTATTAACAACCATTACAAACTTAAGAGGTTATAATTACCAATTAAAATTCATTACATATCTTGGTGAAAGTTCTTTTAAAATGACAATGCATCGAGATTTATTTCATTTTAAATTTAGTCCTACAGGACGTTATAATAATGACGGAAAAATTCCATTTCATTTTAACGATGAAGATGGGTTAAACAAAGAATTACTGGCAAGTGCAGCTATGGCAACAGGTGCTTTTCCGGTAGGTCTTCAACCTCGCATTATTGAACGCGACCCAAAATATATAAATGATAATTTCTTACTTCGTGAAGATAGTCACAAAGACCCTATTGTAAACCCTTTAGCGAATTACAAGAGTGTAAATGTTGATGGAGGAGTAATAAATAATGAACCTTTTGAACTTACAGAAAGAATTCTTGAAAACAGAAGAAGAGAAGAAATTAAAAATACAGAAGGAGAAGAAGCAGCAAAGAAATATGTTTTTGAAAAAACGGCTGAAAAATTTGATACTACCTTATTAATGATTGATCCTTTTCCAAATGAAGACGATAAATCAGAATCAAATTATTTTCCTTTATCCGCTATTAAATATGCAGCCATGCATTTATTAGGTGCAATGCGCCAACAATTAATGGTTAAGACAAGCGAGCTAAAAGAAGCATTTAATGAAAAAAACTATACGCGTTTTATGATAGCACCTCATCGTTCATCCGGAGGTAAAAAAGAACAATATAGTATTGCCTGCGGTTCATTAGGTGGATTTGGCGGATTCTTCAATAAAAATTTCCGTGTCCATGATTATATGTTGGGTCGTAGAAATTGTCAGCGCTTCTTACAAAAATATTTTAGTGTACCTGTTGATGCAAAAAATCCAATCATTGAATATGGATATAAAAACATAGAAAATAATTTTGAAATTACATCGGAAGAAGGTAAAACATTTTTTCCAATTATCCCCGATATTAGGATTAATGAAGACAATTTAGGCTTTTCAAAACCCGAAAAAGAAGCTGAATTTCCTTATCCTAAAATAAAATTAAGCTATTTGTTAAACCTTGAAAAACTATTTATCAAACGTTTTGACATTGTGTTAGATCATATTGTAAATGGGAAAAATCCATTATCTGAACAAAAAGCAACGAGTGCTGTTGTAGCACGTATCCGGAAAAAATCGTGGCTCAGTAAAAATATTAGCGGTTTTGTATCAAAAGGAGCCATGAATATATATCTGGGCATAGGGAAATATTTTGGAAAAGATCAGGCTGCTCAAATTTTTGTTGATACGATTATTTCCGAAATGGAAAAACGAGAATTACTGGAAGAAGATTGTTAATATAAAATATAAAACGAACCATTATGAATAGAAAAAATCTAATTCTTATTGCAGTAAATATTTTTTTTATTATTGCTTCTGTTTTTTTATACACGTGTTCAGGACCCGGAGCAAAAGAGGAAATGAAAAGTAAAGAGGAGATGGAAAGTCCGATTAAAAGCTCGGATCCTGATAAAGAGCTTTATGATAGTATTAAAAAAGTTGAAAACAATAAATCGATAGGGAGCTCGAGCCATTCTGATAGTATAAAAATTATAACATATAGTCAACGTTCCAAACCGGCTATGATGGCATACTCCTATTACCCTGCAATGGAACGCAATATTTCTCAAGATATTAATGTTTTTGTTTCGGTTCGCAAATCGTTTTTTAAGTTAAAAGACTCTATTACAAAGATAATTACACTTGAAAAACAAGTATTAAATAAAATAAAAGCAAAAGATTCTATTGTTCCTATTAATATTAATATTTATAAAGCCCTTAAAATTGAATTAATTGACCCCGATAAAGCATTTAATATCACGAATATTCACGAAAATAGTCGTCAGGAAATTGATTCATCGGGAGATTATCGCTGGCATTGGAGTGTTACCCCAATTACAAACTTGTCGGAAGCAAGACTCATTATTAAAGTAGGTGCCGAAGCTCCAAATGGTACTGTAAAAACAATTGATGACAAAACAATATATATTAAAGTAAAAATTAAGAACCGACAAATAATACGCGATATATGGATTTATCTAATGGATAATCCACAGTTTATTATAGCAGCTATTCTACTACCTCTTATTGGCTATTTTGGGAAAAGATATATTGAAAGGAAAAGAGCAAAAAAATCAAAAACGAAAAGGTAACTTCGAAAGAGTTATTCCTTTCCTTGTATATTTTTTATATATAGTTTAACTATATATATTTAATTTTCTTGAGATCTGTTTTTTTAAATTTATCTTCATAAATATATTTAAACATACTTAATAATTTTTTTTAAATTTGTATGTTTAATAGATATATCATTGAATTCAAAAATTGAACCCGGAAAGATTTTAGCATCTATCAATTCCCCTAACGATTTAAGGAAATTGAATGAAGATGATTTATTTTTGCTATGTGACGAAATAAGACAATTTATAATTGATGTTGTATCACATCACCCCGGTCATTTAGGTGCAAGCCTGGGAGCCGTTGAACTTGCTGTTGCAATCCATTATGTTTTTAATACTCCCTACGATAAATTAATTTGGGATGTTGGACATCAGGCATATGCTCATAAAATTATAACAGGACGACGCGATCTTTTTCATACAAATCGCCAATACAAAGGAATAAGCGGATTCCCGAAAATGAGTGAGAGTGAATACGATGCATTTGGCGTTGGGCATTCATCTACTTCTATTTCATCAACGTTAGGAATGGCTATCGCTTCCCAAATAAATAATGAAAAAGACAAACTTCATATTGCTGTTATTGGTGATGGATCTATGACCGGAGGAATGGCTTTCGAAGCATTAAATCATGCCGGTGTTTCAAAAGCAAATATTTTAATTATTTTAAATGATAATGGAATTGCTATCGATAAAAATGTTGGCGCCTTAAAAGAATATTTAACAGATATTACAACATCCAAAACATATAATAAAATAAAAGACAAAATTTGGAATATTCTCGGACAAAAAGGGAAATATGGATATAAAGCAAGAAGTTTTGTTCAAAAGATTGAAAATACTGTAAAAACAACCATTTTCAGACAAAGTAATATTTTTGAATCGCTCAATTTCAGATATTTCGGACCTGTTGATGGACATGATATCTTTCGATTAACAAAAGTATTAAGCGACTTAAAAAATATTCCCGGTCCTAAATTATTGCATTGTATAACTACCAAAGGAAAAGGCTTTGAACAAGCTGAAAGAGATCAAGTAAAATATCATGCTCCCGGATATTTTGATAAAGATACTGGTAAAATTATTGTTAACCCGAACGATAAAAATACACCTCCCAAATTCCAGGAGGTTTTTGGAAAAACGATTATTGAACTTGCGAAAGAAAATGAAAAAATTGTGGGAATTACCCCTGCTATGGCAACCGGATGTTCTTTAAATTTGATGATGAAAGAATTTCCGAAAAGAACATTCGATGTGGGAATAGCAGAACAACATGCTGTTACATTCTCTGCAGGGATGGCCGTTCAAGGACTAATTCCTTTTTGTAATATTTATTCGTCTTTTATGCAACGAGCGTACGATCAAATTATTCATGATGTCGCTTTACAAAATCTTTCGGTTATTTTTTGTCTCGATAGAGGCGGACTTGTTGGTGAAGACGGAGCTACCCATCATGGTGTTTATGACCTTGCGTTCTTAAGATGTATCCCTAACATGATTATTGCATCCCCCATGAACGAAATAGAGTTACGAAACATGTTGTATACAGCTCAACTTAGGAATCAGGGACCTTTTACAATACGCTACCCAAGAGGAAACGGAGTATTAATGGATTGGCAAAAACCGTTTGAAGAGCTACCAATTGGAAAAGGAAGAGTTATTAACGAAGGGAACGATTTAGCAATTCTAAGCATTGGACCTATTGGCAATTTTGCAAAAGAAGCCATTTCAATTTTAAAAAATGAAGGATATAGTATAGCGCTCTATGATTTACGCTTTGTTAAACCAATAGATCATGATTTATTAATGAATGTTTGTAAAAAATTCGAAAACATTATTACCATCGAAGATGGAACAATTATAGGCGGAATGGGAAGTGCTGTTATTGAATTTATTGCAGATAATGGATTTAAAACCAACGTTAAACGACTGGGCGTACCCGACCGATTTGTTGAACATGGTACCCAAAATCAATTATACCATGAATGTGGTTATTATATCGATGATATTATTAAAACAGTGAAAGAAGTGTTAACCAAAAAAAGCATAAAACAAATTATATGATTTATAACCTATTTTTATCGAGTACCCTTATTGTTTGTGCTTCTTTATTTTTTTCATGTAACGGAGATTCAAAAAAAACAACAAGTTCCGATTCTACAAAACAAATATCATCTGTAAATATACCTAATTTTAATGCAGATTCCGCCTTCTCATATATTGAAAAACAAGTTTCATTTGGGCCCCGTGTTCCCAATAGTGAAGCACATAAAAAATGTGCCGACTATCTTACCCTATTTTTAAAAAATTTTACCGAACATGTTATTGTTCAAGAAACCAAAGTAAAAGCATATAACGGAACAATGCTTCCTATTAAAAATATTATTGCATCCTATAAGCCCGACATAAATAATCGAATTTTTATTTGTTCTCATTGGGATTCCAGACCTTATGCCGATGAAGATCCAGATCCTAAAAATCACAAAAAGCCTATTCCAGGCGCCAATGATGGAGCCAGTGGAGTGGGTGTTATTATGGAACTAGCTCGATTATTAAAAGAAAATCCGGCACCGATTGGAATTGATTTAATTCTTTTTGATGCAGAAGATTACGGACAACCCGAAAATAGCGAACTTCCCGAGGTGGAAGATTCATGGTGTTTAGGATCTCAATATTGGTCAAAAAATCCTCATCAGAAAGGGTATTATGCAAAATATGGAATATTACTGGATATGGTTGGATCTAAAGACGCTACATTTACCATGGAAGAAATATCGCGTTATTATGCTCCCGATATTTTAAAAAAAGTTTGGGATATAGCCAACAACCTTGGATATTCTTCGTATTTTCTTTATACTAAAACCGCCGGTGTTACCGATGATCATTTATATATTAATCAAATTACTAAAATTCCTACTATTGACGTTATAGACCGAAATTCCTCCACCCCATCCGGATTTAATAAAAATTGGCATACATTAAAAGATGATATGGAAGGAATAGATAAAACTACATTAAAAGCCGTTGGACAAACCATGCTAAATGTAATTTTTCAAGAACAACCTATTGCTTCAAATTAATTGAAAATTTAAAAAGCCTTTTATAATAAAGTATTTGCTAAATTAGCTAGTTCACTTCTTTCTCCTTTTTCCAGTCGAATGTGTGCATAAATAGGATGATGTTTAATTCTATCAATTAAGGTAGATAATCCATTACTGTGGCTGTCCAAATAAGGAGTATCAATTTGATAAATATCTCCTGTAAAAATAATTTTGGTATTTTCACCGGCACGGGTAATAATTGTTTTAACCTCGTGTGGAGTAAGGTTTTGTGCCTCATCAACAATAAAACATATATTAGAAAGACTACGACCACGAATGTAAGCAAGTGGTGTAATAACTAATTTTTCATTCTCTACCAATTCGGTAATATTTTTATATTCGCGGTCTCTTTCACTAAACTGATTTTGAATCATTTTTAAATTGTCCCACAAAGGCTCCATATATGGATTCAATTTAGATTTAATATCACCCGGAAGGTATCCAATATCCTTATTACTTAATGGAACAATAGGCCTGGCTAAATAAATTTGTTTAAAATCTTTTTTCATTTCTAGTGCTCCGGCCAACGCAAGCAATGTTTTACCGGTACCCGCAACACCTTGCATTGTTACTAACTTAATAGCAGGATTTAATATAGCATGAAGCGCAAAAACCTGTTCTGCATTTCTAGGAGTAATACGAAAAGCCGAACGTTTTTCAATTCGTTCTATTCTATTTGAAATGGCATTATAATAAGTTAAGATAGATGTTTTATCGTTTCTTAAAATAAAATAATGATTCGGGATGGGGTCCGTAATACCTATTTCTTCAGGTGTACATGAACCTTCCTGATATATTTTATCGACTAATCCGGAATCAATATTATCTATAACTGTTTTACCGGTATATAACTGTTCAATATTTTTAATTTTTCCGGTTTGAAAATCCTCGGAAGGAATATTAAGCGATTTTGCTTTCAGGCGTAGATTTACATCTTTACTTACCAGTATTACTTTTTTATCGGGATTCTCTTCTGTAAGTGTTAATGCAGCATTTAATATTCGATGGTCTGCTTTAACATCACCAAACACTTTATTCGCATCTACTTTCCCGCTTCTTCCATTTTCATTCATAATTACTTTGA
>ENA-UOWE01004922-UOWE01004922.1-activated-sludge-metagenome-genome-assembly--contig:-NODE-4922-length-12509-cov-6.186205_pt1 | contig 12509 bp, 12 predicted proteins | sample MGYA00249841_ERZ761562 | MGnify/ENA primary metagenome ERZ761562 (study PRJEB28883, sample SAMN05720200) | activated sludge metagenome | isolation source: Anaerobic digester | place: Japan... | reverse complement strand
CCTTCGGGGTTTGATTAAAAAAAATGAATAAAAAACTCCCTGTGTTGCAGGGAGTTTTTTATTGACTGAAAAAAAATTAATAATGACTTATAGCGTAGTTTACGGCGGCGTTGGCGTTTATATTTCCGTAACCGCGACTGTTATTTCTTGTTGGATAATATTGCGCTGTATTTGTAAGGCAGGTTAAAAGTTGCGCTCTTGTCATATTCGGTTTAGTGCTCCACACTAATGCTGCAACACCGGCAGTTGTAGCGGTAGCTATTGAGCTTCCTCCAATATAAGTAGGGTTAACTCCTGAAGGTGCTAGCGATAATGAATTTCTTGAGGTGTTGCTGCTTCTTTCCATTGGTACGGTTAACAAAACTTGTGAACCATCATGACAATCGCTGCAAGTAGAATTGCTTTCTTTTACTCCAGTAACAGCAACACAAGATGAATATGCAGCAGGATAAATAACTCCCCACCAGCTCGTCCAGCTGTATGATGTTCCTGCAGCCGCTAAAACTAATTTGCCTTTGTTATAGGCGTAGTCAACACCATCTTTTAGGACACTACTACCGAATGGTGTTCCCATGCTCATGCTAATTACTTTTACATCTGCACGATCTCCCATGCGCACCATTGCGTTTTTTACTCCGGTGATTTCAACTGATGCATCTAATACCACATCATCAGCAGCACGAATAAAATACAAATTAGATTTATATGCTACTCCGGTAGTTGCGTTTTGTCCATTACGAGGACCAACAGCTGCTCCGCACATACTTGTTCCGTGAGTACAAGTAGTATATGCACTTCCACCCATTGTATAGTCAACTTGAATTGTTCTTCCTACAGATGATGCGCCATCATTAAAAGATGATCCTAATAAAGGTTGTCCGGCACTAATACCTGCATCAATAACACCAACGGTGATACCTTGTCCTTGAGCAGTATTCCATGCACTTGGAACCGTAATATTATTGTAATTCCACGGTAGTTTAGCAGCGGGAGTGATATTCGTATAATCAAAAGTATTTATGCCATAAGTAGAACCGGAACATCCCGAAGAGGATCGGTTTCCATCTCCCGGCCAGAAGTCGATAGGTTCTAGGTAACGGACGTTCTTAAGATTGCTTAAAGCAGTAAGTACATTTTTATCGGTAAGGCGTACCGTTAGTATCGGTAAAGAAGGATCATCTTCGATAACTAATTGTTGCCAAGTAATAGGAGTCGATGCTGTTTTGTTTGCTTCTGTTACGATGAAGTCAATTAAAGCGTCATGAACTTTTCTGTAGATTCCGGTTGATAAATTTATGCTTCCTAATTTACTACTAATATCACCAGCATTAGCCGGTGCATAACCGATAGCTAAGCTATGGTCGTTGTATTGTAAAGCACTCCATAGCGTTTTTAAATCAGTATTGGTCCATTTGAAGTCGCCGGTATTTTCGAGTGTTTTTATAACCGATTTATTCAATGTGACTTCGTCGATCGGACTCCCTGAAGGAACTTGTTGTAAAGTGGATTTTTGCTCGAGAACGGAAGCCGTATCGCCATTTCCCGAATTGCTTGTCTCTTTACTGCAAGCAGATACCATCAGCATCACCGATGCCAATAGATAAATTAAATGTTTTTGATTTTTTCTCATACTTTTTTAATTGGGGGAGCGAAGATCGCATATCAGAATTAACTTATCCGAAAATAAACGTTTAATGTCGGATAACAAAGTGATATCGATATTTGCCATTTGTAGCTATATTACCCGATTTCAATTGAAGAAGTATTTCCTTAATTTCGACCTATGATTCAAGAATTAGTAAAGGCAGAGGAAAAGGCAGCAAAACTATTCCTGGAAATTGAAAAAAGAGGATATTTTGAGCCCGGTATCACTGAAAAGGACTTAAATGACCGTGTTTTCGATTTGGCTGACGAGATGTTTGGTATTCGTAAGTATTGGCATAAACGGATTGTTCGGGCAGGGAAGAACACGCTGCTTCCTTATCGTGAGAATCCCGAGAATCTGACTTTGAGAGACGACGAGATCATTTTCCTCGATTTCGGGCCGGTTTTTGATGAGTGGGAAGCCGATTTCGGGCGAACTTATGTAATAGGTAACGATCCCGATAAATTACGTTTGAAGCAAGATGTTGAGGATGCTTGGTATGAAGGCCAAAAGTTTTTTATTAAACATCAGCATGAACTTACGGGCGCTTCTTTTTATAAATTCACGCAGGAATTGGCGATTAAGTATAAATGGGAGTTTGGGAATTTACACTGCGGGCATCTTGTCGGCAATTTTCCTCATGAGAGAATTTTGGGAGATGAAATCAATAATTATTTTCATCGTGATAACGATATCAAAGTTTCTGATTTAGATGTTTTGGGTCAGCCTCGTTATTGGATTTATGAAATGCATCTCGTGAATCGCGAGAAAGAAATCGGTGGCTTCTTTGAGCAGTTGGTTTCTCCTGTTTAAATTGTGCAATACATTCAAGGGTGAATTTAAATTACAAAAAATCAGAAGTGACCTATGAACGAATTACATAATCTAATAAATCAGCTTGAAGCAAAAATTCAATATGCTGATTTGATAAATCTTGATGTTTCGAGTTCAAATGTGTCGTGGCATATTGAACATACTTTGCTTACTTTAAGAGGTGTGTCGAATGTATTGATTAATTCTAATCCTTCCGACTATAAATGGAAATTCAATTATGTCAGGACATATGTTTTAACCTTTAATAAAATTCCAAGAGGTAAAGCCAAAGCGCCCGATGTTGTTAATCCCAAAGTTGGAATTGATAAAGAGGCATTGATAGCTCTTTTGTCAGAAACGCGATCAAAAGTAGGGGTGGCGGAAGCTCTTCCCAATGACAAATTCTTTAAGCACCCTTTTCTAGGGAATCTAAGACGTAAACAAACAATTAAGTTTCTTGGGATCCATACCAGGCATCACTTAGAAATTATTAACGACATTATAAAGTCGAGTCGTTAATGTGGATTAGCATGAATAATATTAGCCGTTCAGCCATTGCTTAAATTCAGCAACGCGGTCTCTGCTAACAACAGCTTCATCGTCATTTAATAAAGGTGAGCTGATTTTTAGTCGGTTGTTAAAGTATGTACTCACTTTTTCAATATGATTTATATTGACGATAGCCTTTCTATTGATTCTGAAAAACTGAGAAGGATCTATCAACGATTCCAGTTGATCTAATGTATAGTCTACAGGATAACGTTGCCCTTTCTTATTCTTTAAAAGAACGATTCTCTCTTCAGCAGTAAAGCATCCTATCTCTTCTGTTTTTATAGAGATAATCTGTTCTCCCATTTTGGTTAGGAAGCGTTGCTTGTATTGTTTATTAAGAATAGCTACAGCGTTCATCAATTTTTCGAGATGAACAGTTTCTTCTTTATGATTGTACTTCTTGAATTTCTCAATAGCATCTTTTAAGTCAGAAATCCCTATAGGCTTTAAAAGATAATCGACACTATTTACTTTAAAAGCTTTAATAGCGTATTCATTATAGGCGGTTGTAAATATTACGGGAATATCAATTTCAATCTTTTCGAAAATTTCGAAGCTAATGCCGTCTGCTAAATGGATATCCATTAATATTAAATCGGCTTTCCCGTTTTCTTGGTGCCATTGCTCAAATGCTTTAATGCTCTCTAGCGAATCGATTACCGTAATTCCGGTATCGATTTTGTTTAAAAGCATCTTCAAATGGTCAGAAGATAATTTTTCGTCTTCAACAATTAATACATTCATGATTCAGGCGAATTTAACAAAGGGATTTTTACTGTAAAATAAGTGTTATCGTTTTTAATGATCACTTCTTTGTCGGTGAAGTATTGATAGCGTGAAATAATATTGGGTAATCCTGTTCCGCTAGAGTTTTCTTCCGGTTTTCTGAATTGAAAATTATTTTTAACTACCAAATATTCTTCTTCAGCGCTTAGTTCAATCTTTAACGGAGCATCTGTTCTGATGATATTGTGTTTAATAGCATTTTCAATTAGTAACTGAAGCGACATTGGCGGAATAAATTTACTTTTTGCTTTTTCATCAATGCTATTTTTGAATTCTAAGCTATCTCCAAACCTAATCTTCAATAAAAAGATATAACTACCAATAAATTCTATTTCGTCTTTTACTTCTGAAAGTTCCTTGCTGTGTTGGTCGAGGGCATATCGGTATACTTTGGATAGTTGATTAATAAAATCGACGGCTTGGTCTTGGTCTTTGTATACCAACGAACTTAAAACACTTAAATTGTTAAACAGAAAATGAGGATTTACTTGATTCTTCAGCGAAAGATATTGTGCTTGCAATGCATCTTTCTTATGCTTTTCTATATCAACTATACTTTGCTTCCATTGCAAGAAGAAACTTGCTCCCGCTTGAATAGCAATTATCAATAGTGTTATCAGTACTCCGAAAATAATGGATAAGCTGGTGATGCTTTCTTGCTTTTCTACAGGAAGGTTGCATAGAAAACGATCGTAGAGTGTTAACGAAAGGTAAATAATTCCGGCGCTATACAAAATGCTTATCGGCAATTGAATCATTAATTGCTTTAAAATGTTCTGAGGCCATTTCAGCTTTCTATTAATGAAGCAATCAATTTGTACATTTCCTTCCCATACTAAAATTGTAATTATGATTGACGACAGGTAATGTGATAGTAATCGGTTGCCTGTCGCATTAGGCATAGGAAGGACTAATTGCTGCATCCACGCAATCACTATCCCTAATAAGATCATATAGGGAAATCGATGACGGAATAGTTTATGTGTGGATGCTTTAATGAATTTCATTGTCGAATTTATCAGAAGTTAATTCTGTATGTCATCATCGGGAATAATCCTAGTTGATATTCTGTTTGAATATTTCTTTTTACAGGATTATACACTTGTTGGAAGATATTTTTTCTGTCAAATATGTTTTGAAGGTCGAAGGCCCATTCTTGAGTCACTTTCTTTCCGTTCATTTTGAATCCGAATTTTACGTCAACACGAAAATAGTCTTTATATTGATCTTCGTATGCGCGACTGTAAATATACTCGGTTTGGTTGGAATTTTGACTCGCCGCTAAGTCGATTGGGATATAACGTTTACCTCCTGCATAAGTGGCTTTTCCGTTTAATGTTAATACTTTCTTTTTCTCTTTATCGAGATTGTATTCCGCACCGGCTAAGAGGTTGAAGGTATAGTTTCCATTAAACGCTGTATTGCGCTCTACTTTATCAGATCCTTCATATTTGGCATCGTAAACAGATCCTGTTAATAGGAAATAGTAGTTGTGGCTAAAGAATTTCTCTAAGGTGATTTCAATTCCGTAGTTAGTTCCTTTTCCGTTGTTTAGTAAGCTATCATTTAACGGCGGGACATAATCAGCTCCGCTGTTTAGCATAGAGAATGTAGATTCGTGCGACTCAACAGGGATATCAAATAAGTATTGATAATATACTTCCGATTTAAATCGCCAGTTGGTGGAGATATTGTTATCATATCCTATTACAAAGTGAGCACTTTTCGACATATCGAGTTTTTCGTTTGTGCGAGAAGAAGTTCCGTCGTTATATTCTGTTTGTAAGAAATATGTCGACATAGGCTGCAATTGACTATGTAATCCTGTTCCGAAATTGAGTGATTGCTTTTCTGTTAAATTATATTTTAATCCGATGCGTGGTTCAACAGCAAAGGTATAGTTAACCATGAATTGCTGATAGTGAACTCCCGAATTAAGTGTGAGGTTATCGCTAAAGCGATGTTGCCATTTAATATATGCTTGAAGTAAAACTCCGTCGCCTTTGAAATCTCTAAGGTGATGATAATATGTTTTTTGTTCTAAAAGTGAATCGTTATAGTTGAATTGATATAGGTCAGCCATCACTCCCGCATTCACCGTATTTTGTTTGTTGATTTTACTGTTGATATTGTAATTCAACGAATATTTTGTTTCGGCGGATCTTCCTGAGTAGCGACGAATCTTATCTGTCTTCTCATTGATTAAACTATCAACGGTAGATTTGTTTTGTACTCCCGATAATGCAAGGCTGATTGTCTGTGATGTCTTATCATTCAAGAAAAGTTTATGTGATAATCCGATTACTCCCATATCAGAACCGAAGTAAGTATCTTCTGCAATTCCTGATACCGTAAAGTCATCTTCTTTTTTGTATTTATCGAGTAGTTCGATATAGCTTTTTCCTCCGATTCCGAACATCGTAAATCTTCCCGATTTTAATCCCATCGGTAAATCAATTTTAAAACTTAGATCTTTATATTGAGGCGTAGCTCCATATCCGATATTCATTCCCATGTCTTGCATTAATCCTAGTGTGCTATAGCGATAGCTTGCTAAGTACGAGCCTTTGTTTTTCGTTAATGGACCTTCTGCTCCAAGTTCAAATCCGTTGTATCCAATTTGTCCTAAGAATTCATGTTTATCATTATTGCCACTTCTCATTTTTAAATCAAATGCGCCTGATAGTGCGTTACCATATTCTGCGGGAAAAGCACCTGTCATAAAATCGGAGTTGTCGAGTAAATTATTGTTGAGCATGCTTACAGGTCCGCCTGTTGTTCCTAATGCTCCGAAGTGATTAGGATTAGGAATATTTATTCCGTCGAGACGCCATAGTAATCCAGCAGGAGAATTCCCTCTAATCACAATGTCGTTACGTGCATCACCTGCAATATTCACTCCTGCATAATTAGCTGCCATGCGCGAAGGATCTCCCAGAGAGCCGGCATAGCGATTTGTTTCTTCGATTGAAAATGAACGCGCACTTACTGTTGCCATTTCGTTCAGAGGATTTTTCTTATCAATATTTTTAGCAGAGACAGTGACTTCATTAAGGTTATTCACTTTTTCTTCCATGCTCACATTCGTGATCAATTCTTTACCTGAATTCAATATTAGATTATTGATGGTAACGGTATTGTATCCAAGAAAAGTGAATTGAAGTGTTACACGTCCAATAGGAACATTCTTAATACTGAAATTTCCGTCGATATCGGTTACAGCTCCAATTATAGGATTGGAATTCAACACCACTACAGATACTCCCGGTAAAGTAGTTTGCGATTGTTTGTCGGTAACCTGTCCTTTGATGGTCTGCGCCGGAATTTGTCCGAAGGCCGATGAAAATCCGACGAGTAATAATGAAAGTAGAATAGAATACAGTTTCATGGGTTTAAGAATTTATGACAATATTAGATTGCCCAAATCCTTTAATAAAGGTGTAGGTACATGAATTGTACGAAAATCGGTTTGAATTGTAATAAGCGTTGATCGATCTGAATTTGATTTTTAATGAAAATTTGGGTTATTTTTGGCACCGATATGAATAATACGCCTGTAAATGACTTAGTAAAATCGTGGGTAAAGCAATACTCCGGTGAGTTATATTCATGGGCTTTTTACAAGACATCCGACAAAGAGTTGTCGGAGGATATGGTGCAAGATACTTTTGTTGCCGCTTTTAAGGGATTCAAAGAATTTAAGGGAGAGAGTGAAGTAAAGACCTGGCTTTATGGCATCTTGAAAAACAAAATCGCCGATCATTACCGGAAAGAGCAGCGACGCTCTACCGTTAAACTAGATACTACAAGCGACTATTTTGTTAACGGACATTGGAAAGAATCGGAAGCGCCGAAAGAATGGGCGGTAACGGACGAAAAGCATCTGTTAGACGATTTAAAGTTTAAGTCGGTATTAGATGGTTGTATCAATAAGCTGCCTGGAAATTGGTCGGCGATTATTCGTTTGAAATTTATTGATGATAAAGAAAGCAAAATAGTTTGTCAGGAATTAGAAATTACACCTACTAATTATTGGCAAATTATTCATCGTGCTAAACTGCAACTGAGGAAATGTCTTGAATTAAACTGGTTTGCCGCATGAAGAAGCCTACGCATTACATCTGGTATTCTTGCCAACGAGCCACGGAGCTGATTGAAAAGAAACATATTACGGAGCTTTCCGCTATTGAATCGGTTAAGTTGAAATTGCATCTCGGTATCTGCGGTGCATGTACAAAATACAGTCGACAGAGTGAGTTGATAGAAAAATTGGCAAAAGAAATAGCTGCTCGACAAGTTGAAGTTGCTACCGATTTATTGTTTTTACAAGAGCGGATCATTAGTAAAATAGAAGAACAATAATTTTTTTTGAAATTTTTGTAAGGAATAGTGTCATTCGCCGACCAATCGGTTGAACTTTAACAAAAGCACTATGAAAAAATTAATGGCGTTGGTAATTTTATTTGCCGGCATGAGCATTTCAGGGTTTTCTCAACAAGCCCCAATGAAATCAACAATGAAAGAACATTCATGTACAACAGCTTGTAAAGAAGGCAAGCATATGTATATGCATGGGGAAAAGGGACATGTATGCACGAAAGAATGCCATAAAGCAATGGCAAAGACCATGAAAATGAAAGAACATGAATGCAATGCATCATGCAAGGACGGAAAACATATGTACATGCATGGAGAAAAGGGGCATGTTTGTACCGATGCCTGTAAAATGAAGTAAGGAAAAGGAGGGAAGGAAGATGATTTTATACGTCTTCCTTCCTTTTTTAGAGCAAATAAGGTTTTTTTGGTATTTAAAAGAGCAATTGTAACTCAAGTTACAATGAATATAGGTTTGAAATCACGACCTTTGCAGCGCAAAACCACGGAGTATGCTAGCTAAATTAAATTCCATTTTTAATCATAAATGTCCTCAGTGTCTCGAAGGCGATATCTATCTTACTAAAAGTTCATATCAGTTAAAAGATATTGCTAAGATGAATCATTCTTGTCCGAAATGCGGACTAGATTTCGAGCGCGAGCCAGGTTATTATTACGGAGCAATGTATGTCAGCTATGCGTTAACTGTAGCTATTGGCGTAAGTTTATTTGTAGCAGATATCGTATTGTTTTCTGAATTCAATACATGGTATTATATGCTTGCATTAACGCTGGTGCTTTTAGTATTATCACCATGGACATTCCGTACATCAAGAGTAATATGGCTTAACTTTTTTATAAAGTACAAGCCGGAGATGAGGAGGTGATTATTTGGTGGAAGAATCAAACAAGAAAAATTTCTTTAAAGATTCTTTTTCATATAGATTTTGCTCAAAAAGTTCTGCTAATATTTATCACCGATTCTTTCAATGATGAATATTTAAAACCCGTATCAACAACTATTTTATTTCCTGAGTAGGTGCGTTGTTGGTGTGCAGAATAGGCAGTTTCTTTTGTGATAAAAGGAGTTTTGCCTGTAACTAAACTTCGTATTTTTTCGAGTCGCCAAACGATTGCTGAAAGCAACGGACTAACTTTAATTCCCGGAGCTTTTACTTTCATCGATTCAGCCATCATGCCAAATAATTCGCGATAAGTAATATTGTCGGCATTTAAGATATAACGTTCGCCGAATTTTTTGTTTTCGGTAAGGCTTATCATTGCTCGCGTAACATCGGCAACATCAACAAACCCACTCACTCCTTCGGTATAAAATGGGAAACCGTCTTTCACTTTTTTAAATAATGCCGAGCTTCCCGATTTGCCGTTACCCGGTCCTAAAATAATACTCGGATTAACAATAACTACCGGTAAGCCTTCCGCAGAGGCGCGCCATACTTCTCTTTCTGCTCCGTACTTGCTTATGGCGTAGTTCGAATTATGTTTCCCGGGAATCCAATCGCTATGTTCGTCGAGCATGGCATTGCCCGGCGCCCTTCCTAATGTCGCTACCGAACTCACATGTGTAAACGATTCGAAGTTGGGTAGGTCGAGTGCTAAATTTACCAAATTGGCCGTCCCTTCAATATTTACCTGCTCCATCATTTTGGCTGCCTTCGGGTCGAAAGAGACGATAGCCGCACAATGATAAATGGCCGTAATTCCTTGAGTTGCCTTCTCCAACGATCCCAAATCGAGTAAGTCGGCTTCTACCCATTCAACTAGATCTCGTAAGGTAGGCTCGGAGGCGGTGTACGTCTCGAAAGTGCCCAAATTACCCTTGGTTCTGGCAATGGCACGCACTCTTTTCCCTGCTCTTGTAAGATCATACAACAAGCGAGAACCTACTAATCCTGTGCCTCCGGTTACTAATATCATAAGCTGCAAAAATCAGTTAATTTTAGGAGATAACCTAAAACAATGATTGAATGACTGAATGACTGAGTGACTGAGTGACTGAGTGACTGAATAAATGAGTGAATGAATGACTGAATGATTGAATGGTGGGACGCGGGCGAGATCCCCAGAGGCATAGTTGAAATAGTTCAAATATAGGCTTCGCTTTTAAATGCGCCAGCCCCATTCAAAATTCAAAATTCAAAATTCAAAATTCCTTATCTTTGTACCATGAGTAATAAATTGAATTTCGTAGAGGAGCTACGATGGAGAGGCATGATCCACGATGTGATGCCGGGTACCCAAGACCAATTTGCAAAAGAAATGACTACGGCTTATGTGGGATTTGATCCAACGGCTGAGTCTCTGCATGTAGGAAATTTAGTGCCTATTATGTTGCTGAAGCATTTGCAAGTTAACGGTCATAAGCCTATTGCATTGGTGGGTGGTGCTACCGGAATGGTGGGTGATCCTTCAGGAAAAAAAGAGGAGCGCAAGCAATTAAAAGAAGAAGTTTTGCAACATAACGTTGCGTGTATTCGAAAACAGTTATCTAAGTTTTTAGATTTCGAGAATGGTGATAATAAAGCAGTGCTTGTAAATAATTATGATTGGTTTAAGGATTGGAGTTTGTTAGGTTTCTTACGTGATGTGGGTAAACATATCACTGTAAGTTATATGATGTCGAAAGACAGCGTTCAAAATCGCTTAGAAACCGGAATTTCTTTCACTGAATTCAGCTATCAGTTGATTCAGGGATTCGATTTTTATCATCTCAACAAAGAGATGAACGCCAAAGTGCAAATGGGTGGTTCTGATCAGTGGGGAAATATTACTACGGGAACAGAATTAATTCGTCGCATGGAAGGTGGCGAAGCATTTGCATTAACTTGTCCGTTGATCACTAAAGCCGATGGAAGCAAATTCGGGAAGAGCGAAAGCGGAAACGTTTGGCTCGATGCGAAGCTTACATCGCCGTATAAATTTTATCAGTTTTGGTTAAATGCTTCAGATGCAGATGCAGGAAAGTATATTCGTATTTTCACTTTGTTATCGAAAGAAACAATTGAAGCTATAGAAGCTGAACATGCGCAAGCACCGCATCAACGAGCATTACAAAAAGCTTTAGCGAAAGAAGTAACAACGATTGTTCATTCTGAAGAAGCATGGAAAGGAGCAGTAGAAGCTTCTGAGATCTTATTCGGAAATGCGCCTACTGATGCATTGTTAAAACTCGATGAAGAAACATTGTTAAGTGTTTTTGAAGGAGTGCCTCAAGTGAAAATTCAGCGTAGCGAACTTGACGCGGGAATAAACTTAGTTGAATTGTTATCAGAGAAAACAGGAGTGTTTCCTTCGAAAGGTGAAGCGCGAAAAATGATTCAAGCCGGCGGCGTTAGTATCAATAAAGAAAAGATGCCTGATCCGCTCTTCAACACCAACGCGGGAATGTTGTTAAACAATAAATACCTGCTGGTACAAAAAGGAAAGAAAAATTACTTCCTGCTAATAGCAGAATAAAAAAAAAGAGGCTGTCGATTAACGATAGCCTTTTTTTTTGATTTTTTTTCAAATTTTTTTCTAATGAGATTAGCTCCTCATTTCCAAATCTTCAAATTGGTCATTTTTAAACTACAAATCGTTTTTCTTGTTCCAAATAAAGAAAAATCCGATCCCCAATATAATCACAATCGAAAATGAAAAGTTGGTGATAAGCATAGCTTGATCGTCGGTTGTTAATGCTCCGCCTCCTCTTCTAAGCTTAAACATGAAGAACGATAAAATGGATCCTGTTAACACGGATAAAACGATTATGGTGACTCTTCGCTTGTTTGTCATGCAACAAAGATAATCCACATACTGATTTATCCGATATTTGCTGCAAGAATTTTATTTCATGGACGCACCTAAAGAACCCAATGCTTTAATTTATTCGTTGAGCCCTTACCTGCTACAGCATGCTTATAACCCTGTAAAATGGATGCCTTGGGGTGAGAAAGCCATTGCTGAGGCGAAATCGACTGGTAAGCTTATGATCATCAGTATAGGGTATTCGGCGTGCCATTGGTGTCACGTAATGGAGCATGAAAGCTTTGAGGATGAAGAGGTAGCTGTTGTGATGAACAAGCATTACGTTTGTGTAAAGGTCGATCGCGAAGAGCGTCCTGATATCGACAAGATTTACATGGATGCCGTTCAACTAATGACCGGTCGCGGTGGCTGGCCTCTGAATTGTATTGTTTTGCCTGATGGTCGCCCGATTTATGGTGGCACTTACTTTCCAAAAGAGCAATGGAGAAATGTATTATTGCAAATTGCTGCTTTTTACCGCAATGATCCCGCTAAATGCAATGAATATGCTGATGAATTAACACAAGGTATT
>ENA-UOWE01004917-UOWE01004917.1-activated-sludge-metagenome-genome-assembly--contig:-NODE-4917-length-12516-cov-5.903138_pt1 | contig 12516 bp, 14 predicted proteins | sample MGYA00249841_ERZ761562 | MGnify/ENA primary metagenome ERZ761562 (study PRJEB28883, sample SAMN05720200) | activated sludge metagenome | isolation source: Anaerobic digester | place: Japan... | reverse complement strand
TGGAGCTCGCCGGTGGTCTCGCCGTCCCACGGCACGATCTCGGTGGTGTTCGGCACCACGGTGCGGAACTCGACACCGGGAACAACGAGGCCGACGGTGGCGCGCCGGTCGGCGGTGTCCTCGAGGTAGCTCTTGATGTGGCACGCCGCAGCGATGGGGGAGGTCTCGGTCATGCCCCAGGCCTGGAACACCGGCAGGCCGATCTTGGCGCGGAAGCCTTCGCTCAGCACCGGAGGAACGGCCGAGCCGCCGCAGGGGATCGCCCGCAGCGACGACATGTCCCGTCCGTCGATCTCGCCCAACACGCCCATCCAGATGGTGGGTACGCCGGCGGCAACCGTGACCCGCTCCTCCTCGATCAAGGTGATGAGGGCGCCCGGCGACAGGTCGGGCCCGGGCATGACGAGCGTGGCGCCGGTCGCGACGCCGGCGTGGGCCAGGCCCCACGCGTTGGCGTGGAACATCGGCACCACCGGCATGATGATGTCCTTCTCGTGGGCACCGAGACTGTCGGTCATCATGGCGCCGAACGTGTGCAGCGTGATCGAGCGGTGGGTGTACACCACACCCTTGGGGTTGCCGGTCGTGCCCGACGTGTACATCATCGCCGCAGCCAGGTTCTCGTCGGGGATGTCCCACTCGCGGGGAGCGGCCGCGGCCAACAGCGTCTCGTAATCGTGGACCTCGATGCCGTTGGGCGCGTCGGTGGGAAGGTCACCACCGGTGTCGTTCATGACGACGACGTGTCGCACCGTCGTGAACGTCTCGAGCGCCGGCCACAGCAACTTGGCGAGCGAGTTGTCGACGAAGATCACTTCGTCCTCGGCATGGTTGACGATGTACACGAGCTGTTCGGGGAACAGCCGGAGGTTGAGGGTGTGGCAGACCCGTCCGCTGCACGGTGCGGCGAAGTAGAGCTCGAGGTGACGCGACGTGTTCCAGGCGAAGGTCGCGACCCGGCCGTCGGCGGAGATGCCGAGGTCGTCGAGCACGGTGCCGAGCCGGCGGGTGCGCTCGGCCCACTCGCCGTAGCTGATGCGCTGACGACCGGTGGGCGAGGCGGTGACGATCTCCTTGCGCGGGAACAGCCGCTCGGCCCGATCGAAGAGATGGGTCAGGGTGAGCGGAAAGTCCATCATCGTGCCGCGCATTGCGTACCTCCAGGTGATTGCCGGGCCCCCGTGGCCGACGTGGGTCCGAAACTACGCGACATGGATCGCGGCGTGCGGGCGATCATGGCGCGATGTCATACCCTGCCGAACCCGCGTCGCCCTCGTTCACCCCGACCGATCACACGAGGGTCCGGTACTCGAAGCGGGCGAGCTACGACCGGTCCGAGGCGTACCGCATCCTCGACGACGGGTTCGTCGCCCACGTGGGCTTCGTCTTCGACGGGCGACCGTTCGTCATCCCCATGGTGTACGGGCGCGACGACGACCAGCTCCTCCTGCACGGGTCGGTGGCCACGCGCCTGATGCGGGCCCTCGACCACGGTGCCGAGGCCTGCATCACCGTGACCCACATCGACGGGCTGGTGCTCGCCCGGTCGCACTTCCACCACTCGATCAACTATCGGTCGGTCGTGGTGCTCGGAACGGCGACGCGACTGCGCGATGCGGACGCCGAGGCCGCGTTCGAGGTGATCGTCGACCACGTCGCTCCCGGTCGGGCGGCCGAGACCCGTCCGACCAACGACGTCGAGCGCCGTCAGACGATGGTGCTGCGGGTGCCGATCGACGAGGCGTCGGTGAAGGTGCGCACGGGGCCTCCCGGCGACGATCCGGCCGATCTCGGCGAGGGCTCGGCCGAGGTGTGGGCCGGGGTGCTTCCGCTCGCGCTCGTGCCGGGGACACCGGTACCCGACGAGTTCACGGGAGCCGACGTCGTCGCCCCCGGTTCGGTCGCGCCGTGGCGGCGACCCTGACGCCGACCGTGTCGGCGATCAGGCGTTGGTGAACGCGGCCAACACCCCGTCGACGAAGTCGGGGGCGTCGGTGTCGAGGTGCTTGCGGTGCAGCTCGAGGCTGCCGAGCACCTTGGCGCCCTTCGATGCGAGCAGCTTGTTGAAGCCGCGCAGCACACCACCGGGACGGATCGCGTAGGTGACGAAGGCGTAGGTGGGCTTGTCCCACATGGTCGGCAGGTACTTGGCGATGTTGCCGCCGCCGCCGGGTCGTTGCCCGAAGAGCACGGCACCGTCGGTCCACGTGCCCACCACGGCGAGGTCGGCCTCGGAGAGTTCGTGGAGGTCAACGCCCTTGGTGGGGTACAGCTTGACGTCGTGGCCCGTCGCCGCGAACCGCGCCGCGATCAGCTGGGCGGCTCGTTCGGTGTTGCCGGTACGGCTCTCGTAGATCACTACTACCTTCATCGCCCCTGATCCTGGCCGAAAAGAGGGGTCCGGCGCCAGCATCACGGGGGGAGGAATCGTCCGGATGGCCCGTTTCGGTTCGGGAACGTGCTCGGTACCCTCCGCAGGGTGGGACATGAACTCGTCGGTGGTCAGGCCTTGGTCGAGGGCGTCATGATCCGCCAGGGCCCTCGATGGGCTGCGGCGGCGCGACGCCCCGATGGGTCGATCGCGACCACGACTCGCCATGCCGCCCCGGCGTTCGCCGCCACACGGGGCATCCCCGTCGTGCGCGGGATCGGTGCTCTGGTCGACTCCGTGCGGATCGGGCTGGCTGCGATGCGTTGGTCGCGGGAGGAGACGATCGACCCCACCTCGGCCGACGCTGCGCCGGTCGGAGGGGCCCGCGAACGGGTGGTCGTCCTGGGCGTGGTTGCCGGGGTGCTCGCCGCGTTCCTGCTGGTACCGCTCGCCATCGCCGCGTTGGCGCGGCCCGTCGTCGGGACGGGCTGGGGTGCCGCCGTGGTGGAAGGTCTGGTGCGACTCGCGCTGTTCGTCGCCTACCTGGCGATGCTGTCCACGTTGCCCGGTGTGCGGCGCACGTTGGAGTACCACGGGGCCGAGCACATGGTGATCGCTGCGCACGAGCACGGTGAGGACCGCACGATCGACAGCGCCTGGGACTACAGCGTTCGTCACCCCCGGTGCGGCACCGACTTCTTCCTCCTGATCTTCGTGATCTCGATCGTCGCCTTCGCGCTCGTCGGCCATCTTCCGGCAGCGGCGCTGGTGTTGAGCCGAATCCTGCTCGCCCCCGTGGTGGTGGGCGTCGCGTACGAGATCCTTCGCCTCGGCGGCACCTCCGAGCACGACGGGTTGGCAGCGGCCCTGTCCGCACCCGGGATGTTCCTCCAGCGGTTCACGACCCGCCAGCCCGACGACGCCCAGATCGCCGTGGCGCTCGCCGCGCTCGACGAACTGCTCCCACCGTCGGCGTCGATCGGGACGACCTCACGATCGAATCGAACGACATCGCCGCTCTAGACACAGGAATCGCTTGACGAAGTCGGTTGAGGGGGCAGATTCTTGTGTGATGACGACCATCGACCGTTCCCGTCTCGCCAGCCTTCGGCAACGGGAGGAGCGACGATTCGTCGACACCCACCCGCGATCCGCCGAGGCCTCGACGACGACCGGTCACCTGCTGGGCGGCGTGCCGATGGCCTGGATGACGCGTTGGCCCGGAGCGTTCCCGATCGTGGTCGACGAGGCGTCGGGCGCACGGTTCCGTGACATCGACGGCCACGAGTACATCGACTTCTGCCTGGGTGACACGGGGGCGATGGCCGGCCACGCGCTCCCGGCGCTCGCCGATGCGTTGGGGGCGCAGGCCCGACGGGGCATCACGACGATGCTCCCGAGCGCCGACGCGGCGTGGGTCGCCGACGAACTGGCGAGCCGGTTCGGCCTCCCCACCTGGCAGATGGCCATGACCGCCACCGATGCCAACCGGTTCGTGTTGCGCTTTGCCCGACACCTCACCGGCCGTTCGAAGGTCCTGGTCTTCGACTGGTGTTACCACGGGACGGTCGACGAGGCCTTCGCCACCCTCGACGACGACGGCGCCGTGGTCGCCCGACCCGGCACCATCGGGGCTCCCGTCGACCTGGACGCGACGACGAAGGTCGTGCAGTTCAACGACCTCGATGCGCTCGAGGCGGCGCTCGCGCCCCGGGACGTGGCCTGTGTGCTGGCGGAGCCGGCGCTCACCAACATCGGCATCGTGCTGCCCGACCCGGGGTTCCACGACGCACTCCGGGAGATCTGCGATCGCACCGGCACCCTCCTGGTGATCGACGAGACCCACACGTTGTGCGCCGGGCCGGGCGGGGCGACCAGGGAGTGGGGGCTGCGTCCCGACTTCTTCGTGATCGGCAAGGCGATCGGCGGTGGGATGCCCGTCGCCGCCTACGGCATGTCTGCCGAGGTCGCCACGCGTCTTGCCCCGGCGATCGGCGGCGCCGAGGTCGACACGTCGGGTGTCGGAGGCACGCTCACCGGTAACGCCCTGGCCCTGGCGGCCGTGCGGGCGACGCTGTCGACCACGCTCACTGCCGACGACTTCGCCCGCATGATCCCGCTCGCGGCAGCCTGGACCGACGGCGTGCAGGCCACGATCGACGCGACGGCCGTCCCGTGGTGTGTCAACCAGCTGGGGTGTCGGGCGGAGTACTGGTTCTGCCCGCCGCCACGCAACGGCCGCGACGGTGCCGCGGCGGTCGACGCCGATCTCGACGCCTACCTCCACCTCTTCGCGCTCAACCGCGGCATCCTCATGACGCCGTTCCACAACATGGCGCTGATGTCGCCGGCGCACTCGATGGCCGACGTCGACCGTCACAGCGAGGTGTTCGCCGAGGCCGTCACCGAGCTCGTCGCGCCGGGATGAGCGACCGCGGGGTCACGCGTCCGGAGGTGTGGCGGGATCGTGGTACAACCGCTGCATGGCCCTTCCCGACCCGATGACCGCCCCGACGACGTCCCCGAACATCGACCCGACCCGCCCCGTCGTGCGTGACCTCGACGGTCAGGTCGCCGTGGTCACCGGTGCGGGCAGCCCGTCGGGAATCGGCTTCGGAATCGCGACCCATCTCGCCGAGCGTGGGGCGGTGGTCGTCATCGGGTCGACCACGGAGCGCATCCACGAGCGCGTCGGCGAGCTGGTCGAGGCCGGGCACCGGGCCCTCGGCTTCATCGGCGACCTCGTCGACGCGACCGTGTGCGACCGCCTCGTCGCCATGGTGGCCGAGCGCATCGGCCGCATCGACATCCTCGTGAACAACGCGGGGATGACCACCGTCGGCGACGTCGCCGACGAGGCCGGGGCCACCCCCGCCGAGGGTCGCATCGACGACGTGGCCTGGCGCCGGGCGATCGACCGCAACCTCACGACCGCGTTCAACATGAGCCGGGCCGTCGCCCCGGTCATGAGCGCCGCGGGCTACGGCCGCATCGTCAACATGGCGTCCGTGAGCGGCACCTCCATGGCGTACGCCGGTGACGCCGGCTACCACGCAGCCAAGGCGGGCGTTGCCGGGCTCACCCGGGCCATGGCGCTCGAGCTGGCGCCCGCGGGGGTGTGCGTCAACGCGGTGGCGCCGGGCTGGATCGCGACCGGGTCGTCCACCGCTCCCGAGCTCGCGGCGGGTGCAGCCACGCCGGTGGGCCGCCCCGGCACGCCGTCGGAGGTCGCGGCCGTCGTCGGGCTCCTCGCCTCCCCGGCAGCGTCATACCTCTGCGGTCAGGTGATCGTCGTCGACGGCGGCAACGGGCTCGAGGAGAACCGGGCGCTGCGAGCGTCCTGACCGGACCGGTGACAGAACCGCTGGCGGCCCGCCGATCTGTGCCAGGCTCGACGAGGTGAGCGGCCTGCCCATCGAGCTCGACGACGTCGACAAGCGCATCGTCACCGAGCTGCAGCGCGACGGCCGGATCTCCTACGCCGACCTGGGCCCGATCGTCGGCCTGTCGCCCGCGGCCGTCCGCCAACGGGTGCAACGCATCCTCGACGCCGGTGTCGTGCAGGTCGTGGGGGTCACCGACCCGTCGGCCGTCGGATACCCGGTGATGGCGATGCTCGGCGTGCAGGTCGACGGCGACGTGACCCAGATCGCCGACGAGATCGCCGCCGTCGACGGCGTCATCTACATCGTCATGTCGGCCGGCAGCTTCGACCTGATGGTCGAGGTCATCTGCGAGGACACGATGGCGCTGCTCGACCTGATCAACCGCAAGGTCAAGACGGTCGAGGGTGTCCGCCAGGTCGAGAGCTTCGTCTACTTCGGCATCCACACCCACCGCTTCGGGTGGGGCGTCCGGTGACGCGTCCGGCGCCGCGTCCGCTTCCGAGGAGCACCCCATGAGCACCCGCAAACCCACGCCCTTCACCCCCGAGCAGGAAGCGCGCGGCGACCGGTTCATCAAGCTGATGTCCCGGTTCAACACCGGGCTCTACCGCCGGACCGGCGGCCGCGTCGGCGCCAAGTTCCCCGGTGGCGCACCGGTGTGCCTGCTCACGACGACGGGACGCAAGAGCGGCGAGCCCAGGACCATGCCGCTGCTCTATCTGCGCGACGGCGACGACATCGTGATCGTCGCGTCCAAGGGCGGATTCTCGAGCCACCCGCAGTGGTACCTCAACCTCCTCGCCGATCCCGAGGTCACCATCGAGATCAAACGCACGAAGCTGCAAATGACGGCACGGGTCGCCGACGCCGACGAGAAGGCGGCGCTGTGGCCGAAGCTCGTGGGCATGTACTCGTCGTTCGACCAGTACCAGGAGCGGACCGAGCGCGACATCCCGGTCGTGGTCTGCTCGCCGAGGACATGACCGATCTGGCGCCGAACAACCGGCCCGAGCCGGAGGGTCGCGTCCCCGCCGGCCTCGTCGTGGCCTCGGAGTGGGCGTGGCGGCTGCTGCTCGTCGTGGTGGGCATCGGGGCCGTCGTCTACGCGGCGGCTGCCCTCGGGTTCATCGTCGGCCCCGTCGTCGTCGCACTGGTCATCAGCGCGCTCCTCGAGCCGGTGCGCCGGATCCTGTTGCGTTGGGGAGCGTCGACGACGGTCGCGTGGTTGGTCGCGTTCCTGTTCGGGGTCGTCGTCGTCTCGAGCATCATGGTCCTCGCGATCAGCGAGTTCTCCGCGAACTTCGACGAGTTGTCCGAGCAGGCGGCCGGTGGTGTCGACGAGTTCACCAACTGGCTCGAGGACGGTCCGCTCCACATGGACGCCGGTGGCCTCAACGACGCCGTCGACAAGGCCTTCGCCTCGATCAAGGACGACCCCACCGAGGCGATCACCGGCACGGTGTCGGTGCTGTCCACCACGTCGAGCCTGCTCGCTGCCGGGGTGCTGACCCTGCTCACGACGCTGTTCTTCATGAAGGACCGGTCGTTGATGTGGATGTGGTTCACGCGCTTGTTCCCCGAACGGAGCCGGCAGCGCGTCGACTCGGCCGGCCGAGCCGGCTGGGAGGTGCTCATCAGCTACACGCGGGTGACCCTCACGTCGGCCGTCGTCGACTCGACGGTCATCGGCATCGCCTCGGCGATCGCCGGCCTGCCGGTGGCGTTCGCGCTGGCGGTGGTGGTGTTCCTCTTCGCGTTCATCCCGACAGTCGGGGCGATCTTCAGCGGGCTCGTGGTGGTGCTCGTGGCCCTCGTGTCGCAAGGCCCGACCACGGCGCTGGTGATGGCGATCATCGTGCTGATTGTCCAGCAGCTCGACGCCAACGTGATGTACCCGATCCTCGCGAGCCGCCACTTGGCCCTCCACCCGTTGGCGAGCCTGCTGCTCGTGGCCGGTGGTGGTGTCGTCGCCGGGCTGTTCGGGGCGTTCATCGCGGTGCCGCTCGCTGCGGTGCTCCTTGCGGTCGGTGGGGACGTCCGGCGCTCGTCGATCCTGCGGGCCTGACCCCCGCACCGTCGGTCGCAGGGGTCGCGGCGGTGTGCAACGATGCAGGCCATGGATGACCGTCTCATCGCCCGACTCGTCGGCGCCGGCCGTGTGCTGTTCGGCATCGCCTGCCTCGTCGCCCCCCGTCAGATCCTGCGCCAGTGGGGCAAGGACGCCTCGCCGGCGGTCCTGTGGTGGATTCGTGCCTTCGGCATCCGTGACACCGTGCTGGGCGCCGGTGCGCTCGTGTCGCTCAACAGCGATCAGCCCGACACCACCTGGGTGAAGGCGGGCGCAGCGGCCGACACCGCCGACGCCGTCGTCGTGCTGCTGGGCCGCAACGAGCTCGACCCGTCGTTCGTGATCCCGACGCTCGCGATCGCCGGCCCCGCCGCTGCCCTCGGGTGGAAGGCGTCCCTCGGTCTGTCGAAGCGTCGCTGACATCCCCCGCTGTTAGGGTCGCGGGCGTGAAAGCCTTCCTCGGTCGTCTGTTCCTCAAGCTGTGGCGTTGGACGCCGGTCGGTACCAAGCCCGCCCGTGGGTCGGTCATCGTCTGCGCACCCCACACGTCGAACCTCGACTACCTGTTGATGATCTTCACGGCGTGGACGCAGAACATGAACCTGTCGTTCCTCGGCAAGTCGCAGCTGTTCAAGCCGCCGCTCGGCTGGCTCATGCGCGCCACCGGCGGTATCCCCGTCGACCGCAACGCCGCCAACGGGCTGGTGGGCCAGATGACCGAGGCGTTCACGGCGACGCCGGATCTGATGCTGGCGATCCCCGCCGAGGGGACCCGAAGCAAGGCCGAGTACTGGAAGTCGGGGTTCTACCGAATCGCCCAGTCGGCCGAGGTGCCGATCTGCCTGGCGTTCATCGACAAGTCGAAGCGTGAGGTCGGGTTCGGGCTGGTGTTCGAGCCGAGCGGCGACATCGCCGCCGACATGGAGCGGGTTCGGGTGTTCTACGACGGCAAGATCGGGCTCAAGCACCACAACTTCGGGCCGGTGCGCCTCCGTGAGGAGACCCCCGACGAGGGTGCGGCCGCCGGCTGACTCCCGTTCCCCGGTGTTTTGTAGTGCGAGGAGCGACACCAGCGTCGTCTGTCGCAGCACAAAACCTCCTGAGGTGGGTCAGCTCGTCGGTACCTCCGGGTCGCGCCACATGAAGTGCAGGGTGGGCCCACCCTTGAGCGTGAACGGTGTCGTGACCTCGAACGCGAACCGCCGGTAGTACGGCACGTTCGAATCCTTCGACGATTCGAGGTACGCGGGCAGGCCTTCCTCGTCACAGAGGTTGAGTACCGGCGCCAGCAGCGCCGCCCCGATGCCCTTGCCCTGGTGCTCGGGGTCCGTCCCGATGATCGCCAGGTAGTGGTGCGGTTCGGTCGGGTGCTGTCGCTCGATCGCCGAGAGCACGCTGATCTTGGTGAGGCCGCGTAGGCCCACCGCCTTGAGCAGCTTGCGAGCGTGGCGGACGTAGGCGGTCGTGGGGACGCGCCAGTGCCCGGGCAGGCCCCACACCGAGGCGCCCAGGATCGCGCCCGAGGCCGGGTCGGTCGCGACGAACACCGAGCGATCCGAGATGTGGAGGCTGGTGATCGTGCCCAGCAGGATGGCGGCGCGGGGCGCGACGGGACGGCTGCTGATGACGAACTCCATCACGGGGTCGTCGGCGAAGGCCCGTCCCAGCACCTGCGACAGTTCGGGGAGGTCGGCTTCGGTGGCGAGCCGGATGTTCACGTTCGCAGCCATGCCGGTGAAGCTCAGATCCGGTTGCCGGCAATGAGGGCGATGGCGGCGACGCCGACCGCGATCCGGTACCAGCCGAACACGGCGAGCCCGCGCTTGTTGAGCCAGTCGATCATGAACTTGACCGACAGGAAGGCGGTGATGCCGGCCACCACGATGCCGATGAGCGGCGAGGCGATGCCGAAGGTGTCGACGAGGGTGTCGCCGTTCTGCAGCAGTTCGAACACCGTGGCTGCCGAGAGGGTGACGAACCCGAGCAGGAAGCTGAACTCGACCGCGGTGGCGAGGCTGCAGCCGAGGAGCATCGCGGCGAGGATCGTGACGAAGCTGCGGCTCGTGCCCGGGATGAGCGCGAGGGTCTGGGCGACGCCGATGATCGCGGCGTTGCGCGCCCCGATGTCGGCGACCGAGTCGATGCGGGCCACCAACCGGGACTGCTGGGAGACGAAGACCAGGATGACGATGCCACCGACGATCCAGGTGATCGCGATCGGCGTCGGGCTGAGCAGGTGCTCCTTGACGGCGTCGCCGAACACCTTGCCGATGACGCCGGCCGGTACGAAGGCGACGAGCAGCGAGATGAGCGTGCGCCGGCCGTCCTCGTCGCGACCGACCACACCGCTCGCCATCGACAGGAAGCGCTTCCAGAAGATGCCGAGGACGGCGATGATGGCCCCCACCTGGATGACCACGGTGTAGGTGTCGGTGGCGTCCTTGTCGGCCCCGGTGCCGATGTCGAGGAGGCGCTCGGTGATGAGCAGGTGGCCCGTCGAGCTGACCGGCAGGTACTCGGTGATGCCCTCGACGGCCCCGAGGATGATCGCGTCGCCGGTGGACAGCGAATCGCCGGAGTCGGCGGCGACACGCGCCGTCGCGGCTCGTTCGGTCAGACCGGTGGCGCCGGCGAGCGCCGGAAGGGCGAACAGCACGCCGATGCCCAAGAGCAGCGCCGCGGCGAGGCGGCGGCCCGGCGCCGTCGCAGCCGGAAGAGCGGGTCGGCCGGTCATGCCGGGGCCGCCACATCGGGCGAGTCGTGGGGGTCACCGCGGAACGTCCGCCAGATACCCACACCCACGATCCACAGGGCTCCGAGGTACACGAGCGCCTGGGCGAAGCGGGCCCCGGACGAGAGGCACGCCGAGTCGCAGCCCCGGGTGCGCTGGTCGATGATCCAGGTGAGGTAGAGCATCGCCGCCAGCCAGATCACCAGGACGGGGATCGTGATCTTGCGGAAGTCGCGGACCCGGATCGGGTGGATGAACTTGACCGGCACGATGGTGAACACGCTCATCACGAGCACCACGATGAGGTTGGTCGTGGGTGGGCTCTGGAGGACGAACAGCACGTTGATCACCAGGTTCCACATGGCGGGGAACCCGTTGAAGTAGTTGTCGTTGCTCTGGATGTGCGTGTTGGAGAACAGGTAGAGCGACGTCAGCAGCATCAGGCTGATGCCGAGCAGGCTGTACTGCTTGGGGAGCAGGTCGAACTCGTGGATGAAGAACGCCGGGGCGATGACCGTCGTGACGTAGTCGATGATGAGGTCGCCGATGTGGCCGTCGATGTGGGGCAGGACGGCGGAGATCTCGTACTTGCGGGCGAACGGCCCGTCGAGGCCGTCGATCACCATCGCGATGGTCATCCACGTCAACGACATCCGCGGGCTGCCGTCGAGGGCGGACGTGAGCGCCAGGAACCCGGCGATGATGCCGACGGCGGTGAAGATGTGGATGGCCCAGGCGATGCGAGGGTTGGCGGACTCGGGCTGGGTCATTTGCCCGTAGATTAGAGCGCCGGCCGTCCCGGCGGCACGATCGCCCCATGATGTCCCCGACCGTCCTGCCGCTCGCCGACGAGCCGATCCGGCATCTGTACGTGCACGTGCCGTTCTGCCCGACGATCTGTCCGTTCTGCAGCTTCCACGTGCTCGAGCGCCGGTCGGCGGCCGTCGATGCCTACCTGGAGCGGCTCGACGCCGAGCTGGCGGAGCTGGCCGACGCCCGCCGTCTCGAACTCGACACGGTGTACCTCGGCGGGGGGACACCGTCCTACCTCCGACCCTCGGAGATGGAGCGCCTGCGCCGCAGCATCGGCCATCGTGTGGGCTGGGCCGGCGTCGAAGCGACCCTGGAAGTGCACCCGTCGACGGCCTCACCCGAGCGGGCGGCGCAGTGGGCCGAGCTGGGGTTCAACCGGCTGAGCGTGGGCGCGCAGTCGTTCGACGACGGGGTGCTGCGCACGCTGGGGCGCCCGCACGACGCCGATGCGGGGCGCCGCGCTGTCGAGTGGTGCCTGGCGACGGGCGCGACGACCTCGGTGGACATCATGACCGCCATCGACGGCCAGGACCTCGCCTCAGACCTCCTCGCCGCCGTCGATCTCGGCGTCGATCACGTGTCGGCGTACACCTTGACCATCGAGCCGGGAACACCGTTCGAGCGCCTCGGGGTGCAGGTCCCCGACGAGCGTGCGGCCGACGCGCTCGTGCTGACGGCGTCGGTTCTCGCCGCCGCCGGGTTCGAGCGGTACGAAGTGTCCAACCACGCCCGGGAGGGCGCCCGATCGGTCCACAACCGGGCGTACTGGACGAGCGCCTGGTTCGCCGGGGTCGGGCCCTCGGCATCGAGCCATCTCCCGATGCGCGATCCCCGCGACAGCTCCACGATCGCCGTCCGTTCCCGCAACGCCGATACCCCGGCGTGGCTCGAGGGAGCGGCGCCGGAGTGGGAGGCGGTGACGGGTCGCGACCGGCTCGGCGATGCGATGCTGTGCGGTCTCCGTCTGGTCGACGGCATCGACCTCGACGAGCTGACGGTCATGACCGGCCTCGACCCGAGGGCCGAGCTGGCCGGCGAGCTGGCGGAGCTCGTCGGCGACGGGCTCGTCGAGATCGACGGTGCGGCGCTCCGCCCGACCTCCGCCGGTCTCCTCGTGCTCGACCGGGTCGCGGCCGCACTGTTGTAG
>ENA-UOWE01004914-UOWE01004914.1-activated-sludge-metagenome-genome-assembly--contig:-NODE-4914-length-12520-cov-3.948897_pt1 | contig 12520 bp, 9 predicted proteins | sample MGYA00249841_ERZ761562 | MGnify/ENA primary metagenome ERZ761562 (study PRJEB28883, sample SAMN05720200) | activated sludge metagenome | isolation source: Anaerobic digester | place: Japan... | reverse complement strand
TATCCGAAGGGTTTATTTTGAGAACCTTTTGAGAGCCCGAATCGCAGACGAATATATTCTCGCTGGAATCAACAGTAAAAGCGCTCGGCTCGAGCGCTTTTAAATCGCCCTCGCCCCGGTCTATTTTTATAATAAGCTCGCCCTTAACGGCCGGTCTGCTTTCACCCGCATAGATTAAACCTATGTTGATAAGTATTATCAATGAAATTACTGCCGCGGCGAATAAAAAATACCGCTGGTAACGCCGCTTCTTATTATTGTAATTCTTCCTCATAAACAGCCTCCCTGTATATTCATGGGCGTATTTCACATATTAATTATAACACTCATGACGTTTTCAAAGGCAGGATAAAAATCAAAAATCTTGCCGTTCAATATCTATAAATAAACCGGCCCTCATAAAACTAAAACATTTCATTTACAAATTCAAACTCATTATGTTATAATAACTTTAAATGCATAGCGGCAATTTTTAAATCATATGGCTTTTTATGAAAAAAAACTTTGAAAAAATTTATACCAATCCTGTGTTTTCCGGTTTCTGGGAATGGAACTTCAAAACGGAAACGGCTTTCATAAGCCCTGATTTTAGAACGCTTTTCAACCTCGACGCTTGCGCCGCCATCGACAAACCTTACCTCTGCAGTTCGATAATTTTAAAAGAAGACGAACCCCCACTTTTAGCCTGCCTTGAAGAACATATCAAGTCGGGCGGTAAAACTCCGTTTTATATAAAATCAAGGTATCATAGGCCCGATAAGTCGGTTTTTTCCGCGGTCTGCTCCGGATGCGTTACCGAATGGGACGACGCCGGAAATCCCGTTAGAATGATCGGATGCCATACTTCATGCCTCGAAGATTCGCTTAAAAGCGATTTCATAATAGAAAACGCCGACGAGTTTAAAACAGTTTTTTCCTTGCTGCCGAACCTTATATGCGTAATTTCACGCGAAGGATATTTTACTAAATTAAACTCTAACTGGGTTGATTTATTAGGTTACGAAATTGAAGAACTCAAGAAAAAGCCTTTTATAGATTTCGTTCATATCGAAGATTTAAAAGCCACTTCAGAAGAAGTCCAAAAAATTTTATCCGGCAAAAAAACCGTCAATTTTATAAACCGCTATTTAAAAAAAGACGGCTCTGTAATCTGGCTCGAATGGAACGCCGTCCTTTCAAAAAATCAAACTCAAATTTACGCTTCAGCACGCGATATCAGCATTAGAAAAAAATTTGAAATATCGTTGATCGAATCCGAAAAAAAAATGCATGAAGACCATGAAAAACTTCAGGCTTCCTTTAAAGAAAAAGAAATACTGCTGCGCGAATTATACCACCGCACTAAAAATAACATGCAGGTTATATGCTCGATGCTTCTGCTTCAGGCATACGACACCGACGACAAAAACGTTCAAAATATTCTCGGCGCGATGGAATCAAGAATACACTCCATGGCGCTTATACATCAAAAGCTTTATCAGTCGGGCAACCTTTCCAATATTTCAACTTATGAATATATTACCGAGCTAGCGCAGATGATCGCTGAAAATTACGGCGGCAAAGAAAAAAATATTAAGCTCGCATGCGATATCGACGACTTTTCGTTGAATATAGAATACGCTCTCCCGTGCGGCTTAATCCTCAACGAATTAATCACCAACGCCCTCAAGCATGCGTTTCTCGCTTCAAGCTCGGATGGCGGAACCGTTTATCTGGCTTTTAAAAAAAGGCCCGAACGCGAAATTTTTATAGAAGTGCGCGACGACGGACAGGGCGCCATAAAAAATTTCGATCCCGCACGCAACGCTAAAATGGGCCTTCAAATAATTCTTGCCATAGTAGAACATCAGCTGGAAGGAAACGTTATTTTTGAAAACATCAAAGGCTTTTCATGCGCTATAACTTTTAAGGAAAAGGATATAAAGTCATTATATGAAATTAAATGATTTAAAAGTGATGATAGTAGAAGACGAAGCCCTGGCCGCACTTTTGCTTACAAAATTTCTTAACAAGCTCGGATGCAATGTGACCGGCGCCGTCGCAAACGGAAACGACGCCATCACTAAAGCCGACGAAACAAAACCCGACCTGATCTTTATGGATATCCGCCTGGCGGACGAAATAGACGGTATAACCGCCGCAACCGCCATACTTGAAAAAAGAAAAACCAATATAATTTTTATGAGCGCCTATTCCGATAAGGGCGTCGTTGAAAAAGCCATGAAACTAAATCCCATGGCCTTCGTCAACAAACCTCTGACGCTCGAAAAGTTAAAAAATTTAATCGAATCTTCTCCGTTGATCGAAAAAACTCAATAAAACACTTATTTCACTTCGATTTTAACGAGCGTAAAACCCTGGTCGTCTTCTTTATAAGAAATTAAAAAATCCTCTTTGATTATTAAAAACTGTTTCGCCAGAGCCGTTTCATCTTCCTCCGGAAGCGGAAGAACGGCCTTCTTAACCAATTTTTGATCGCGAGAAAACTTATAAATGTAATTCGATTCGACCGGCCCCTCCGCCTGCGAATAAGCCGCCTGACAGTACATATTTTTCGCCGCGTCGAATCCTATAAACCCCGCATAAAAAACATATAGCTTTTCTGCCTTGTCTTTTTTATAATTTAAAACCGCTTTTTTAGGATTTATGCCGTAAACGCTAAATCCGTCGGGAACTATCGTGTTAACGTAAAATCTCGCGGCGCCGTCGGAAGCATACGTATTGTAAACCTCTTCATCAGATTTTAAACTTACCGTTTTAACTGTTTTGCCGCTTTTATCGAATAATATAATCTGAGGATTTTCAAAATATTCATCGGTGAGCGCCGGCGCCCCTGAACCATCGGCAAAAATAAAACGCGGCTGCTTGATCTGCTCCTTGTCGCCTATTTTAGCCGCAATTTCACATTTTTTAGCGTCGGCCGAAAGCTTAAAAAGCCCCTTTAACGTCAATAAATAAACGCTATTATCTATTACCGCCATGTCTATAAAAGTTTTTCCGGCCGCTGCCGTTTTTGAAAAATCACAATAATCCGAAACCTTTAAATCGTTTATATTCACTTTTATAATCTTTTGATTTACCGCATCGGCTATATGGACTGAATTAAAACCGTCATAACACAAAGCCTGAGGGCTTTTAACCAAAACTTCGCCTGAAGTTTTAGGCGAGCCGAGCTGGGCCGCGCCGGAACCGTATGGTATCTTAACCAGATCGGAAATTTCAGCGCGCGCCTGCTGAAAAAACAATGCTGTAAGCATCAACACCGCTATAAGTAAATTTTTATATAAAACTTTTAAATAAAATAAATTATTTTTTAATGTCGATTTCATATTCAACCTCGCTATAAAAATCTCGGCCGCTTCCGGCCATTAACTCATTATCAGCACGATAGGGGACGGCATCTTACCCGTCCCCTATTTATTTAAATTTTATTAACTTGACAGCCGCGCGCTAAATCTTTCCGGAATTCGATTTTTTAGAACCGTTTATAAATGTCATCGGATCAAGCGGATTTTTATTTTCATCGAGCACTTCAAAATGAAGATGCGCTCCGGTGCTCCATCCTGTGTTTCCTGATTTTGCGCCTTCTATAGGCTTGCCCTGCGTTACTTTAGTGCCGAGCTTGCACTTTTTGGAAAGATGCGCATAACGGGTATAATAAGTTTTTCCGCCTATCTCATGCTTTATGAGTATGGTTATTCCATGGCCCGTAGCTATTTTAGACTCCACTACCACGCCGTCGCCCAGAGCGTAAAGCGTGCTGCCAGTTTTTAAACTTATATCTATGCCTTCGTGAAGCTTTTTCTTCTTTTTAAGAGGATGGATCCTATAGCCGAAATAACTGGTTATCTTGCCTATGGCAGGCATTACTCCGCCAAATAAAGAAGTGCTTTCTCCTTCCTGCTTGACCGATTCGGAACCCGATGCGTCGCCCGCCGAAGAAGGATTAGCCTTTTGCTCAGAACCGGCGGCGGCGTTGCCGCTAACTTCTGGCGCCGCTGAATTTTCTGGCGCCGCCTGCTGACCGCTGGAAATACTGCCTTCGCCTATCGAATTTATAAGACTGTTGGTAGATGAGCTGAACTCCTCTGCCGAGGCCGAAAAAGCCCATATCATGCAGAAAATGAAAACCGAGATCGTTAAAAAATGCTTTTTATTCATAGCAATGACCCCTTTCATATAAAAACTTTTTGAATGCTTATAAATTAATATAATAATTATAGCAGCTTTTTAGATTTCTTATCTATATTATACTAAAAATTTATAAAATTGTTTCCGCTTTTTGTCTTCTTTTTTTTCTTATTTTTTATAGCGACGTTTCTTTAATCAGAGTTTCATAAAATTCAACCGGCGCAAGCTCAAAATACTTTTCTCCGCCAAATTTATTAAATAAAAATAACCTGATATCAACACATAAATGACACTTACCACAATATCCATCGCTCTTTTCAATGTAGCCCATTTTTTGAGCATACACAAACAAACCCCTGATACCTTCATTAAATAATAACTTTATCAGCGGCTTATCGTTTAAATTTATCTCAGCATCGGCTTCATTATACGAACACATCTTTATGCCGCCGCAAAGGCCGCCGGGCATATAATTGCCATATGCATCAATATGAAAATGTGAAGTAGATAACAACTCTCTTTCACACGAAGTCATGAAAAAATCTGTCGCCGGTTTTTTATCTGCGACCGGCGGTTTCGAATAACCGCAACGGCCGCCCGGTATTAAATAATACATATCTCCGGCGCGTCTGACGATATCAGGGCTAATAGAACTCCAATCTATAGTTTTTGTTATATCGTTCTTATTGAGCATATTTAAAAATTCAGGGATCCAGACGAACGCGCCGTGAAAACCAAAAACGCTTCTGACCGACTTAATCGCATTAATCGTAATCTGAGGTTTTATAAATTCGGCATGAAATGGAGATACAGATATCAAAACGGATCTGAGCCCGATTTTATAAAGCTCCTTTAAAACCGGTTCATATTTATTGAAATTATTGCCCCAGAAACCATTAGTTTCAACGTAAGATAATTTTATGCCGGCGGCTACAGCCAACTCCACTGTATCTATCAGGCATTGCGTATTTAAAAACGGCTCGCCGCCGCCTATATGTATCTCCGCGCCCGGGCCGGCACGCTTTATATATTTAAAAATTTCTTCCGCCTCGTCGCGGCTAAGCCATTTGTTTTCCCGTTCGGGCGAACCGGCCACCAGACAATGACGGCAACGATTCGTACATTTATAGCTCAAAACGATCCCGCCGCCCGAAAGCTCCGGTAACTTAATTTTTTCACGGTAGTTAAATTCATTGTTCAAATTTATATTAAATCCCATAACCCCTCTGCCGCCCGCATAATATAATCTCATGCCGGCCCGAATGCGCTAATAAAGCTTATTATATCCCTGACGCTGCTGATAAACTCCCCTGATTGTAACATTGCGGTTGACCGGGTCTATATAATCGATAATAATTTTTGCGTAATTACCGCCGTACCGGCTCCATTTATATATTGCATAAACGTTATTCATCTTTAACAGCGTAACGCCGGAAGTGTCAGGCAAATACACTACGCCGGTCTTAACGTCGGCATAAACAGAATCGTACGCCTTAATATCCGGAAGCGTATCTATAATTTCATATTTAACCGACTTGAGATCCGAAATCTTTAAATAATACTTTACGCCGTCAGTAATATAATATCCGCCGCGTAACCCTATTTCGGCCGAAGAGCCGGCATAAAAAAAATTCAAATCGTACGCGGTTTGAGAATTTACAGGATTAGCGTCGCAGTCCTCGCCTCTTAAATTTATATAATCGTTTATATTAAGAGTACGCTGAAACTCCACAACGCCCGGCTCCACATTTACTGCCGTACCTTTGTCGCCGCAGCCTGAATTAAACGTCGTAAATATAAATGGAACAATCAAGTATATTAGAATTATATGATGTATTTTTTTTGTGTTCATAAATTATTCTCGATTCGATTTTTTTTAACGTTAAATGCAATTTAATATTATTGTTTAATAACTCTTTTTTTGATAAGGGAAGGCGAGGTGCCATGGCCCCTCCCTTCCCTTAAAATCCCTTCCAACCCCTGAATTGCCTGACGCTTTATTTTTGTGATGTGCCCGCTTTTCAGTTGGCGCTTTAATTTGCTTAACTCATGCCCTTTTCAGTGATTGCCTCAAATTTCTTTTCCATTCCGCTTTCTATTTTTCTATTTCTGTTTTTTGTTTCTGTTTTTTTGCAGACGCGCGCTTACGCGCGCGTCTGCGCTGCAATAATGGCCTATTGGTAAGTCAGCTTTATAGTTTATTTGTAGGCATTCTGGTTAATCAGCTTTCATATGGTCAATAATCCTTTTCAGCCTATTCAAAAAACTTTCAGGTTAAAAACCGTTGTTTAAATTGCTTTTAAGCGAGTAGCAGGGGCCAGACAAAATTTTTGAGGGCCGCCTCCTTGCCATCCATGGCATCGGCGGCACTAAGACATCCATGTCTGTCGGGCAAGATGCTGATCTGAAACCCATGGATGGGCGGGAGGTCGGGGCACGGACGCCCTAATGCCGCACGAACGGCAAAAATTCCGGATTGCAAAAGAACAAAGGTTCGCTCACCTAAAAAAAACGCCGCGCGTCATCAACACACGGCGTTTTTTTTAGCGATGCGGCTTCAATTAGAAGCCGGCCACATATAACTATTTGGTTCTTACAACGACAGGAACTCTCTTCGAGGATTCGCCTTCGGTGCGAAGCTCGATGCTGCCTTCAAGACGGATTTTCGGAGCCGAAGGAGCGGTTATGTTAACTTCTACGTCGATCGATGAACCCGGTTCAATCGTAACTACCGTCGGATTTACCGTTATCCAGTTTTCTATGGGAACTACGGTGCCTTCATAAACCGATTTAGCCTGGTTTCTAACGCTGATGCGGGTCGTAGCTTCGGCGCCCGGCTCGATCCTGTTGTAAAGCGCTCTGGCAGGATTGATTCTCAGTTTCGAAGGCTGCTTAACGGCGGGTTTTTCAGCTTCAGGCTTGCTTTCTTCAGCAGGCTTTTCGGCTTCCGCAGCCCCTTCTTCACCGGCGCGTTTCTGTTTTAATTTTTCAAGAATTTCTTTGCCTTTTTCGGTTTTTGCTACAGCTTCTTCATCGCCCGAAGCGGTTTCGGCAGCGGCCGTTTCTTCGGCAGCAGGAGCCGCGCTCTCAGTGTATTTAGCGACTATGGATTCTTCTAATTCTTTTAATTTTTCTTCGCTGGCTTCTAATTTAGGTGATTTGTCTTTTTTGAGTTTTTTGATCTGTATTTTAGCTTTTTTCCATTTTAAAAGATCGTTAGCTAAAGCTTTAGCCATCGCTTTATCGAATTCTTCGGATTTAGGGTTAACGTATTTCTGTGCGAACTCGATATCTTTGTGCACTGAATTGAAAGTTTTAATAAGGCTCGACAGCGTTTCGCCTTTTTTCTCGGGCTTAGCTTTCGCCGCTTTTTTGGCGGGAGCTTTTTTGGCCGCCTTTTTAGCCGGCGCGGCAGGAGCCGCAGGAGCTTCGGGAGCGGCTGCCGCTTCGGGTTCCGCTTCCTGGGCTACGGCGTAATTTAAGTTGAGAACCAACACCGACATGATAATTATAAAAATCGAACTGAAAAATTTCTTCACTTAATATCGATCTCCTTTTAATTTGAATTTTTCGGAGCTTCATGCTGTCCGAAGAAGAAAACGACGGCATCAACATATAAATATACTAATATGCTGATATATTAGAAAGGCCTGTATATAACCTTTTTAACACCTCCCTGTATTTTTAGAAAAGATATATTTATTGAGTTTAATAATGAGTTTTTATTATATATGGAGTTCTTTATTTATTAAACCTTAACTTATCACTGAGTTGCAGTGATGATATTATATGTAAAAATAAAATTACTCAAACCTAAATTACAATATGTGAATTTAAATATATTAATTTTTCTCGTTCAATCTCTAATTATCTTTTTTTTTCTTACTTTTTCAAATATTAAATTAATTTATTTTATATTATTTGAATATTTAAACTTCGAATATCTTTCCCGGCACTATGTAATCTACTTTAATAACGCCCGCAGTAGAATATTTTTCAATCATTTTATTGACTTCGCTCTTGATTTCATCGTACTTGTAGCGCGTTGAAATATGCATCAATATGAGACGTTTCGTCTTAGCGCGCACCGCTATGTCGAAGGCCTCCTCGAGCGTCGAATGCAGCTGGCCGAACCGGTCGTCGGTTTTTAAAAACGTGGCTTCGTGAATTAATATGTCGGTACCCATGAACCTTTCCACGGGCGCGTTAACCGAATCGCCGCAGTAAGTAAGCGTTCTTTTGTCGTCGACATAAATAACGTTGTCTCGGCCTTTTTCGTCGATCAATTTCTTGACGTTTTCAGGCGCGACATCGGCGAATTCGGGCCTTAATTTTCTGCGGCGCTCGATAATATTATAGCCTATGCTGATAACGTCTTTTGTATGCTCGACTCCGAACGTTTCAAGATATGTGTCGAGCTTAGTATTGAATTCATAGCAGCGGCCGGGTTCTACCTCGACCCATTTGATTTTAAATTCCTTCTGCCCGTCGTTTAATTTATAAAAATCCCTTATGTACTGTATATAAGCTATAAGAGCGTTGTCGTTCTTCGGATAAAATATCGAAAGATCGTTGAACTCGCCGGTAGAATAATAATGGCCGAATTTAGTCATCAGAATATTTATAAGCCCGGTGTAATGGTCGGTATGCCCGTGAGACAATATAATATTATTTATCGCCACGATCTTTTCTTCGAGAATGGTGTTGATGCCCTCCCCGGCGTCGAAGAGCGTGTGGTATGGCGAATAATAAAGCCAGTTGCTGTATTTAGCTTTCGAATATCCTTTGAATATCATAACGGAAAGATTCTCACTTCCTGATTTTCTAAATGTAATGAAGATGAAATTATATTGCTCTGGACGTTATATAACACGTTTTTTATATTGATAGTCACTCCGCCGTACATAACGTCGATTACCTTTACCACCCCGCGGGTTTCGGTATTCATTTCCTTGAGGACCCGCTCTTTTTCGCCGTGCAGGTATTCCCACTTAGTTTCAAGCATGGCGCGCGTGGCGTCGAGCCTTTTTATCATTTCCTCTATGTCGCCCTCTATTTTCTTTTCGCCGCGCGCGCGGCTGAGCCTTAAATAATTCTGCGCCTGATTGATTTTTTCGATCTCTTTTTCGGTAAAACTAAAATCGTTGCATATGCTTTCAAAATATCCGAGTGAAAGCGTGTCGAAGCCGAGATTTAGCCTGGTGGCGACTCCCACCGGCGCCCCTATGGTTTTGGCCATTATCTCGTTGGAAGCGAAAAGCTCCCCGCCTATGATCTGACCGCGCTTGCCGACCGCCTCGATTTTATCGCCCGCGGTGACCCTGGAGTGTATTATTACAAGATCGGCCACCACGCGCTCTTTAGCCTCTATGGTTCCCCCTTCGGCGAATTTGATCATGACGCTCTTTCCCGATTTTAAAACGCCCTTGTTTTTGCCGATAAACCCGGCCGGAAGGCATATATCGCCCTCCGCCTCGATGACGGCCTCGCCTACTGGATTTTCCACGTAAACGTTGCCGCCGGCTTTTACGGAAAAGCCGTCCAGGACAGTCCCTTTTACGACAACCGATCCCGCGAATTCTATATTTCCGGTTTTATATCCGACGTCGCCGTATATTTCATAAACAGGATATACGTTAGCGACCCCGCATTCGAATTTGATCTGGCCGTCGATCGAGGATATTATCTTTGTTTTATCCTCGCTTAAAACGATATTTTTGCCCAGCGCTATATTTTTTTCGCGGCCCGGCTTGGCCGGTACGGCCTCACCGTAAATATCGCGCCCGTCTATTCCCGAAGTGGCGTTCAGAACGTCGCCGATAACCTGATCTTTTTGAATATTCGAAAGAAGATATACTTTTTTGAAATCGACCGAGCCGTCCGGCCTTAAATAAACTATCTTTTCCGGCCCCATGCGCTCGACGCGCCATTCCACGCGCGTGTCGCTTCCGTTAACGGGGGCGTCGCCTTTCGATATCAGAAACGAAGAATTGCTCACCCTGTTTTTAATGGCGTTTTCAACTACCTGCCTGTCGATCTGAGTTTTAACGCCAAGCTCGTAAACGAGACGCTCTATTTCGTCGTATTTAGGGAATTTTCCAAACCCGCGGGGCGGAACGAATTTTAAATACAGCCCCATTTTATCGCCGGCCGCTTCAAAGACCGGCCGCGCGTCAACGTCTTTATACTCGGGATTAAGCCTGGCCACCACGTGAGGTTTTCTTACTTTATTGGGTTCGAAAGCCGCCATTATGGATTTTTTAACGAGCCCGATGTATCTGGGATTATTAAGCCTTTCATAGGCGTCTTTGATAGTGACCGGCTTTCCCGCGCCTACGTGAGGATAAATAGTAAGAACCACGTCGTCGCCGACAACCTCGAGCCTTATAAAGCCGTCTTTAGTATTCGCGAAAGCTTCGGCCTGCTTTATAAGATTATCGATGGCTATCTCGTTTCGAAACCTTTCGTGCCTCACGAAAAAATCGTCGATAATCTTTATCTTAACGCCGCCGAAACGGCCGGGCGGAGCGTCGTCGTGCGAATCGGAAACGAATTCGTATTTAATATTTCCGCGTTCCACGCCGAATCGTTTAGACGCTTTAATGAGCGCCTCTTCGAGGCTTCCGGCTTCTATTATTATATTGTTTTCGTCTTTAACGCCCATCGCATTCAGCCCCGGTTAAAATATTGGCCGCGCCCTCGAAAGCCACGTCAGCGTGACGCTTCAAGCGGACGATTATTCCTCGAGCGAGTTCATCGTCGATATAAGTTTTTCTTTTATCTGGGCGTACTTTTCGAGTTTCGCCTTTTCTTTTTCAACCACGTCAGGCGCCGCGCGCTCTACGAAATTTTTATTCTGCAGCTTGTTGTTTACGCGAGCGAGCTCCTCTTCGGCCTTGGCTATTTCGCGCGAAAGACGGTCTTTTTCTTTGTTTATGTCTATGAGACCGGCGAGCGGAACGTATATGTCCACGCGGGTCATATCGCCCGCCGGCGACTTGATCTCGGACATTATCGAACATACCGCCATGCCTTTCGGCTTTTCGGACATTTCAGCCCTGTGGCTGATTTCCTCGGCGCGCATAACGGCTTTTATCCAGCGCGCGTTGGATTCGAGAGCGTCTTTTACCGCGCCCGTGCCGCAAACGAAAAGAGGCTTGATTTGAACTCCCGGCGATACGCCGAGCTCGGCCCTTATTTGACGGGTAGCCACTATGGCTTCTTTTAAAAATTTAAACGACGCGTAAACGTTTTTCTTCTCTTCATCGGACATATTAAATCCGGTCCTGGCGGCGAAACTTTCAGCGTCAGGATAGCCGGAAAGCATGAGCGATTCCTTTTCGCAGGGAAGTTTGGCGAACGAAGAGTAAATTTCCTCGGTTATAAACGGCATGAAAGGATGCGCTATCTTCATGGTTTCGACGAATATATAATTTAAAACTGCACTGGCGGCTATTTTTGACCTGTCGCCCTCTTCTTTCGAATAGAAGCGCGGCTTGATGATTTCTATGTACCAGTCGCACAGTTCGGACCATATAAACTCATAAACGGCCATGGCGGCATGCGAAAATTCATACTCGTCGATATTTTTTCTCACCGTTTTAATAAGCTCTTCGAGCTTTAAAAGCATATATTTATCGGGCAGCTCGAGCTCCAGATCGCTGAGCTTCTTTATGGCCGATATCTTATTTGAATCGAAGCCGTCGAGGTTCATAAGCGAAAAGCGGGCGGCGTTCCATATCTTGTTCGCGAAGTTGCGGTAGCCTTCGATCGAGCTGATCGAAAGGTTCAAATCGGCCGTAGTAGTGGACTGCGCGGCAAGAGTGAAGCGCAGCGCGTCCGTGCCGTAGCTCTGGATAATTTCCAGCGGATCTATGGCGTTGCCTTTCGATTTGCTCATTTTTTCGCCCTTCTCGTCGCGGACGAGCATGGTGAAATATACCTTGCTGAAAGGGATCTTGCCCATGAACTTCTTGCCCATCATTATCATGCGCGCGACCCACAGGTATATTATGTCGAAACCGGTTATCAGAACGCTCGTGGGATAAAAAGTCTTAAGGTCGTCGGTTTTTTCGGGCCAGCCCGGCGTTGAAAACGGCCACAGAGAAGACGAAAACCATGTATCGAGAACGTCCTCCTCCTGCCTGAGCTTCGTGGAAGAACATTTTTCGCATTTGACGGCCACCGTTTCCGAAACGTTTACCGCGCCGCAGTCTTCGCAGAACCATACCGGTATGCGGTGGCCCCACCATAGCTGCCTGGATATGCACCAGTCGCGGACGTTTTCGAGCCAGTGGAAATAAGTTTTTTCCCAGCGTTTGGGTATGAACTCTATTTCGCCGTCGCGGACGGCCGCCAGCTTGTAGACCCCGCCGAGCGCCGGCTGGTC
>ENA-UOWE01004912-UOWE01004912.1-activated-sludge-metagenome-genome-assembly--contig:-NODE-4912-length-12520-cov-65.192379_pt1 | contig 12520 bp, 10 predicted proteins | sample MGYA00249841_ERZ761562 | MGnify/ENA primary metagenome ERZ761562 (study PRJEB28883, sample SAMN05720200) | activated sludge metagenome | isolation source: Anaerobic digester | place: Japan... | reverse complement strand
GATATATGTCAGTTTGAGACGATAATTAAAATACTATATAAACTTAAAGACACAAGATTTTTTTACGAAGATACCCAACTACCAGATACGACATTTTCCTCAGATAACCTTGAGATCAAAAACGATCAGGTTGGAGGGGAAGATATTTCTTATGATATTGGAATCGCCGCTATTTTTGATCGTATCAATCCTATCCTACGGCTGCAAATTCAGGAACAGCATGCTGAGAATAACTTAATTTCTTGGTTAATATATGGCAGCCTTACTCCTGATATACGTAACCCTTTGAGCTTTGCTGTTAGCCGCACCCTCGAAACAGGGATAGACGCGGGTGGACCTGCCGCACGTTTAGCTTCGTTGTCTCCGCATGAACTTGCGTCACTCTTATTGCGCACGCATAAGCGCCTTGAAGGCGGCTATTTAGGATGGTCACAGCTCACGGAAGCCGGTGCGGAAGACCTGAACGCTCTCTTGCGATCTGCAACTGACAGCCAGATGCAACTACATCTACTCCAACGTCTACTGGATAACCTTGAGATAAGAGCAAATAGTTAAGTTTAGTTTTAAGCCATAAGGTAGACTGATTTGAAGTTAATGGGGGAGGGGAAGCATATTACCCACACGGAATTTTTCAAAGACGAGCAATTCAAGCTGGAATAGATCAAAACAAAGGAAATTTGGTAGAAGCTATAGTACCTGAATGGAGTTGCGCATAGTAGTATATGAGTATATCAGTATGTGAGGATTAGTAAATACATAGCAGATTGAATTGCGCATAGGTATTGCATTCAATGGACACCTTTAGGTGCGCTCGGGGTGTGTTATCTTATACGATAATGACAAGAAAAATCTACAGCAGTATCGTTGGTTTAACATGGGTAACTGATCAAAGGAAAAGGGGAATAAGCTATAATAAATTGCACTTACACACGAGGTGAATCGATGAATTATGCTGTCATTATGGCTGGAGGCGCCGGCACGCGGCTTTGGCCGATCTCACGTGAACGCTTACCCAAAACAGCTTTAGCCCTCTATAACAACCAAAGCATGTTTCAGATTGCAGTCGAACGCTTAGCGCCGTTATTTTCACCACAGCAAATCATCGTTGTCGCTGGGGCAAGCCATGCTGCCTTTTTAGCAGAGCAAGTTCCAGAAATCCCCACCGAGAATTACATCCTCGAACCCGAAGGTAGAGGTACAGCTTCAGCCATTGCTTTGGTTGCGGTTCACCTTTTTGCAAGAGATCCTGAAGCTTCAATGGCTGTCCTCACTGCCGACCATTTCATTGGAAAACCGCAAACATTCCGGCAAGCTTTAGCAGCTGCCTTACATGTTGCCCAAAGTGACTACTTGGTCACATTAGGAATTACCCCAGATTCGCCTTCAACGGAATATGGTTACATAGAACAGGGCGAACAGCTATTAGAAGTAGATGGCTTCAAAGTGCTTAAAGCTAAGCGCTTTGTGGAAAAACCTGATCTTAATACTGCCCAAGCCATGCTCGAGGCGGGCAATTACTGTTGGAATAGTGGCATGTTTATTTGGAAGATCAGCACGATCCTGAAAGCATACGAGACGCTCATGCCCGAGCTTTACCAGCAAGTCATGATGCTTGGTCAAACGATTGGAACCAATGCTTACTCAGATACTTTAGCCCAAATTTGGCCGAACATAAAAAAGCAAACCATTGATTATGGCATTATGGAAAAAGCTGAGCGTGTAGCTGTTCTTCCCGTCGATATCCAATGGGCAGATGTCGGAAATTGGGCAAGCCTAAAGCGACTATTGCCTCATGATGACCACGGTAACGCTATTCGGGGGGAGGCACTACTCTTGGACTGCCAGAATAATCTGGTATTTGCTGATAAACGCCTGATCGCTGCTATTGGCTTGGAAGATTTTGTGGTTGTGGATACCCCAGATGCCTTGCTCATTTGCCACAAAGACCGCGTACAAGAAGTACGACAAGTCGTTGAGCGTTTGAAGGCTGACGGTAGACAGGATCTAATCTAAATCTTTTTACGGCGAAGTCAACGTACATTGGCAAGGAGTAAAACCTTTGGTATAAAATTAGCCTTATGGATCAGCTGCCTCCTCATCAAAAAGTAAAAATAAAACCCTTTCCCATTTTTATAGCCATTCTAATTTTAATACCTGGAGTTTATTTTATTTATCATCATTTCCAGAAAAGCAATCAAAACCAATTTGCAAGCGCTGACGAAATTGAACGCATAAGTGTTGAGGATGCCTATAAGGCGGTTCAGAAAGGCGAAGCCGTCTTGGTAGATACGCGCCCACTCAGCGGGTATATTTCGATGCATGCCGCTGGGGCTATCAGTTTACCTTATGATGTCGTTGCCCAAAACCTAGTAAACCTTGATCCAGACCGATGGTACATCCTTTACTGTACTTGAGCGAATGAATATACAAGCGCCCGGGAGGCGCTTTTGTTGTTGGAATCCGGAGTTAAGCGCGCCAATCCTATGGTAGGGGGGTTGGGTGCTTGGGTTCAAGCCGGCTATCCGACAGAACCGTAAAAGAAAAGTTCCCTGATTAGCCCAGGGAACTTGGGATTTTCTTATCCTATCCCAACCTAGATTTAGCAATCATAATAATTTTCGATTTCAAATGGGCTTGGGTGCTGGTTGACGTTTTCAGCTTCTTTGCGTTTTTCTGTCGTCCAAGTCTGGATCAGGGTATCATCAAAAATGCCACCAGCCTTAAGGAATTCTGAGTCACTCTCGAGTGCTTGCATTGCTGCTTCGACAGAGGTAGGCAAGGATTTAATCTTGGCGCGTTTTTCCTCCGACCAATCGAAAATATTCTCATTGATTGGCCCAAAGCCAGCTTCTGTCGGGTCAATTTGATGTTGTATGCCGTCTATCCCAGCTAACAGCATGGCAGCCATGGAAAGATATGCATTTCCGGTGGCATCTGGCGGTCGGAATTCCATGCGTACAGCCTTAGGCGCTGTTGCGTATTTAGGAATGCGGATAGCGGCGCTACGGTTGCCGGCTGAGAAAATGGCTTTGACCGGTGCCTCGAAGCCTGGTACGAGCCGTCGATAAGAGTTTGAGCTAGGATTCGTAAAAGCCATGACTGCAGGGGCGTGGGTGAGCAAGCCGCCAATGTAACGCATTGCGGTTTGACTTAGCAAAGAAAAACCCTCTGGATCGTAGAAGCAATTCTGATCATTTTTCTGCAAAAGCTGATGATAGTGGGTACTGCTGCCGGCTAATCCATAAATTGGTTTGGGTAAAAAGGTGGCAGTTTTGCCAGCAAGCATCGCAGTCATCTTAACTACATACTTGATCAGGAGTGCCGCATCGCCAGCTTGAATGATACCCAGCAATGGCGTTTCAATTTCGGATTGGCCTGGACCTCCTACCTCATGGTGGTGATATTTGACAGGAATTCCCATTTTTTCGAGGGTCACGACGATCCGATCGCGCAGCTCAAAGTAGTTATCACAAGGGGGAGCAGCATGATAGCCGTGATTATCCGGTAATGCATAACCGTTAGGGTTGACCAGATCTCCCCAATTAGCCTCACCAGAGTCAATTTGGCATAAGCTCAGGGATGAGCTGTTTTTGAGAGTTACGCGGTCGAAAATGTAAAATTCGAATTCAGGTCCCCATAGGCTGCAATCGGCAATGCCGCTATCTTGCAAGAACTTTTCAGTGCGTTTAGCAATTTCTCTCGGGTCAAATTGATACCGTTCTTTGGTATCTGCTTCAAAAATATTGCATAAAAAAGCCAAAGTTGGCTGTTTATGAAACGGATCGATAAAACCCGTAGCGAGATCCGGCTTGAGCACCATATCGCCAGAGTGCACATGTTTGAAACCCACGCTCGAGCCATCGAAGCCAACCCCTTCAGACATAAGCTCGGCTGTGAACTCACGATTTGTGATCGTCAAGTGATGGAGTTGACCCCATAGATCACCATAGAGCAGATCAATCAGCTCGATGGTGTTTCCACGAATGAAAGCCAATGCATCCTGAAAATTTGAGAACATGAATATCCCTTTCTAGTGTTAAGGTGAGCTTGAAGTGCCCTAAATTATACTCTAAGCAGCTTTCTGCCTTGTTTTAAGAAGAAATGGGATTTGTACTTTGAAGCTTACCCTTAGAAAGCTGAATTAAAAGCTAAAAAAGCTCGCTAACAAGGCTTTCAGGCAATCCAACAAAGGAATGGAAGCCTTTTGAGCCCGTATATAATCAGGGCGCTTAGGCTGAAAGCAAGCAGTGTCAGCACAGGCACCGAAATAATGGGGATAAAGCTGAGAGGTGTGAAATGTAAAAACTTGTCCAAGCCGAAGAGTACCATCGGATGGATGAGGTAGACCCCTAAGGTTTGTCTCGCAATCGAAGCAAGCATCTCTTTGGTACGAGTGGAAAAGGAAATTTGGCTAACATTATTTTGGAAGAGCCAAAAAATAGGTACTGCTACCATAAAAGTCATTAACGAAAGTGGCGTAGAAAAAGTTAAAGCGGTTACACCAGCTTGTTGAGAGGCAAAATGCGTCAGACTAGCGTTGAGTAAAACCCCAACTGGGAGAGCCAGGTATAGTAACCATGTAGTCAGTTGATTAGGTTTGAAGTATCGACGGATAACATTACCGAGTAAGAAGTAACCAGCAAACAACATCAGATGCCCAATTGGGAACTTAGCGACGAAGGTTTGCAAAGGTTCAGCCAAGGGTAGAAAATCCCAACCCATTGAAAGGGTATGACCGAGTAAGCCGACTACCAATAAAGCAACTCCATATTTGACGATAGCTTTGTCGCTATGATCTAAGATCAGCTGTAAGAATGGCGAGATCAGGTAAAGGCTTATTAGAATCGGCAGAAACCACATGTGGTCAGAACTTTCCAGTGTTCGCCTAAGCAAGGTTGGAATCACACTCGAGGTACTTAATGCGGGTTGAGTGAGCAGGGCAAATATTGCGTATAGGAATGACCAGAAAAAGTAAATCATGACAATCTTTTTGAGGGGTCCTTGGAAAAGTTGCTTCAAGCTGCGCTGCTTTCCCAAGCCCAAGAAGAGCACACCGCTCATCATCGTGAAGAGAGGAGTGGCTGCTCGGGACAACCCCAGATAAAAATTGACTGCCTGCCACCCTGGTGCCTCAGGTGGCATAGCTCTAAGTTGGTTTGTAGTGATATTAAGCATCACGATTAATAGGGAAGCCACAATGCGGAGCAAGTCTAGCCAAGTTAAACGTTCGTCTGGTGTAGAAGTAGCATTAGCATTCTTTGTTTCGATAAACATCTTGAATCCTCAGTTTGTGCGGTCCAAAAGCCCATTGTATGGGATGCACACGAGAAATTCCACCGCTTGTAAAGGCTCAACTAGGTTAATAAGTTAATAATATTAAGCTTGTTAAAAAAGTCTGAAGCAAGTGCCTCAGACTTAAGTCTCTATACTTCATAAAAGATTAATATTTCCTAGTCCCGCTCGCCACGCACATACGGAACCCCCAAAGCAGCTGGTGCTCCGATTCGCTGACGGCGGGAAGCAGCTGAACCCCAAACCAACGCGATAATCGTCAAGAGGAAGGGGGTCATTTGAAGAAAAAACACCAAGTTATGATTATAGAAGAAGGGATTGGGTGCACCAAAGAGTAGCATGGGTCCTTGTAAATCCAACATAAAGCGGCGCAGCATGCCAAACAAGTATCCGCCTAATGCTGCGCGCAAAGGATTCCATTGCGCAAAGATTACCAATGCCACCGCGATCCATCCTTGCCCGGAAGTCGTCTGGCTGCTATACCATCCAGGGGAGATCGCGATACTGATGGAACTACCAGCCAAGCCTGCCAAGCAGCCCCCGATAAATGTGTACAAGTAGCGAGTGCCATAAACGTTAACACCCAAGCTATCTGCTGCAGCTGGCTTTTCTCCGACCGCGCGTAGATGTAAACCCGGACGAGTTTTATTGATGTACCACCAAGCTAAGGGAATAAATAGATAGCCGATATAGACGAGCAGATTGAGGTCACTAAAGAAAACTCGCCCCACCCATGGGATCTGTGAAAGCAAAGGGATGGTAACGTTTGGGATAAGCGGTGCATTTTGTCCGGTGAGCCCTTCGCCGAGTACAAGGGCTAGCCCTGTACCTAAAAAGGTAAGCGATAAACCGCTGACCACCTGATCGGCTTGAAAATGAATGGTCACGACCGCGTGCGCCAAGCTAAGAAGACCGCCTGCAGCAATGCCAACGAGCAAACCAATCCAGGGGTTACCCGTGGCAAGCGAAGTTTTGAAAGCTGCCATAGCACCTACTAACATCATTCCCTCGACGCCGAGGTTTTGTATGCCAGAAAGCTCGGTTAAGATTTCTCCAATGGAAGCAAAAATCAATATAGTTCCAGTTGAAAGCCCCGAGCGGAGGATAATTTCAAAGTTCATGCAGCCTCCGAAGAAGTACGCACGAAGCGGATTCTGTAGCGCAGCAATACATCACTGCTGATCACAAGGAAGAGGATCGTTCCCTGGATCAAAAAGTACAACCCCGAGGGTTGAATTTCGCGCCCGGCGACAATAAGAGCGCCGAAGAGAAAAGAAACCAGTATGGTGGCAAGGGGATTGAGCTTCGCGAGCCAAGCCACAATCACACCGGAGAAGCCATAGTTAGTGGAAATGCGTTCTTGCAAGCGGTGAACCACACCGCTAACCTCGGACATGCCAGCCAAGCCAGCCAATGCCCCTGAAAGCATAAAAACCAGGATGATGTTGCGTTTAATATCGATGCCAGCATATTCAGCTGCTTTTGGGTTATCCCCGATCAACGTGATTTCATAGCCCCAGCGGCTGTGATTAATGACATGGGTAAGGATTACAGCTGCAACCAAACCAAAGACTACACCCAAATGGAGTGTAATTCCGGAGAATGCTCGGTTTTGCTGGGTTAAGTCAGCTAAACGCGGCAGCCAGGCGCTTTTGGGGAACATCGGGGTCATCTGAAAGCCTGCATCGCTAAAAGTGCTGTAAATCCAGTAATTATTCCAGTAGACAGCCACATAATTGAGCATGAGCGTGGAAATGATCTCGCTAACGTTGAACTTAGCCTTGAGGAAACCAGGGATGAACCCATAAAGTGCGCCACCAATCATCCCAAAAAGTACCATCACCAGAAGCACGACGGCTCGGGGTGTAGTTTCCATGTTCATCAAGGGGACAAGTGGCACTAAGCTGGCACAAAAAGCACCGATGTAAAACTGCCCTTCAGCGCCGATGTTCCAAAGCTTCATGCGGAAGGCAATCCCACAACCCAGACCAATTAGAAGCAGTGGTGTGGCTTTGACGATTACATCCGAAAGCGCTCCCCAGCTGCCAAAAGCTGCATTATAGAAGTACTGGAAGGTCTTTACCGGGTCTCCACCGATGAGCAGCAGGATTACCCCGCTGATTAAAAAAGCCAAGACAATCGCACCTACCGATGTGGCTACTGGCAGCCAGCGGGGAGGCTCATCTAAACGTTTTTCAACCTGGAGGGAAAAAGGTAAGCTCATACCTGACTCCTCAACGCGCCAGTCATCATCAAGCCAATGGTATTGAGATCGGCTTCTTCTGTCCTGAATTCACCCACTAACTCTCCCTCATAAATTACTGCAATCCGATCGGAGAGTTCTAAAAGTTCATCTAATTCCTCTGAGATGAGCAAAATAGCAGCGTTATGCTCACGCTGCTCGAGCAGCAGATTCTGAATGGCTTCAATTGCGCCGACATCTAAACCGCGTGTAGGTTGCACCGCGATGATTAAGCGTGGTTCGCTGGAGATTTCCCGAGCAAGGATGACCTTTTGCAGGTTCCCGCCAGAAAGTTTGTTTACCTGTGTGTTCACGCTCGGCGCTTGGATTTCATATTGCTGCTTCAAGTTTGCCGCAAATTCCTGTGCAGCGGAGTAACTGATATGCCAATTTTCACTGATCGGCGGGCTATCATAGGTTTTCATGATGAGATTGCTCGTAATGGCAAGATTGGGGGCAGTACCTACGCCAGTGCGGTCTTCTGGGATGTGTGCTGTACCTTGCTTTATCGCGGTTTTTGGGGATTGGTTGGCAACGTTTTTCCCATTGATCAGGACTTGACCTTCACAAGCCCGCAAACCTGTGATGACCTCTGCAAGCTCGCTTTGACCATTACCGGCAATACCGGCGATGCCCAAGATTTCACCCTCGCGCACTTGCAAGCTTACATCCTTGAGGGCTGGTAACCCGCGGTTGTTGAGTGCGGAGACATGCTGCAATTCCAAGACAACTTTGCCAGGGGTGTGAGGTTTCTTATTGAGTTGGAAAAGAACCTTACGTCCAACCATCAGTTCGGCTAACTTCTCTTTTGTGACATCTTGAACACTTATTCCATCTGCGGTTACTTTGCCCTTGCGCAGCACCGTCACTCGATCAGCCACCTGCATCACCTCATTGAGCTTATGGGTAATAAACACGATAGATTTGCCTTCGCTGACCATCAGGCGCATCGTTTTCATCAAATCTTGGATTTCCTGGGGAGCCAAAACCGCGGTCGGTTCGTCCAAGATCAGAATTTGTGCACCGCGGTAAAGCGCTTTTAAGATTTCCACACGTTGTTGTTCGCCTACGGAAAGCTGCCAAATCTTAGCCGTAGGGTCCACTTTCATTCCAAAAGACTCAGCTATTTCAGCCACTTTGCGGTCATACTCGGGCAGGTTCATGAGAAAGCGAGGTTCATTGAGACCTAAAAGGACATTTTCAGTTACCGTCAAGGTAGGTACAAGCATGAAATGTTGGTGTACCATGCCAATGCCTTTAGCAATTGCGTCGCGAGGGGAATTAAACGAGACCGGCTCGCCATTGATGAGGATCATTCCAGAATCTGGCTTATATAAGCCAGCCAAGATATTCATGAGTGTGCTTTTACCGGCACCATTTTCGCCTAAGAGGGCATGGATCTCGCCGCGCTTCAGGGTGAAATTAACATGATCATTGGCTACAACACCGGGGAAATGTAGAACGATATCCCGCATTTCTACTGCAATCTGATTTTCTGGAATATTATGTTCCATAGCGTATTCTCAAGATTAGTAAAGCGTGGCTTTTCTTGCTAAATTGAGCCAGATTCAATTCTGATTCATAACATTTCAGGAGATGACCAAACGGTCATCTCCTGAAATAATGGTAACTTTATTATAAAGGAGGTAATTCTGCGGTGACGTTCTCGTTCCACCAGTACATGCCAATACTGCAAGGGCCGCCAGATTCTTTAAAACAATCCAAGTCGGCTTGTTCCAAGCTGACGCCATCAGCGAGAATTTGCCTACCCTGGTTATCAATAATCGGTCCCTTGAAGACATCAAAGCGGGTAAATTCACCCTTCAGCATCTTATCGAGAATATCTCGAACCATTTGCAGGTCTTCCTCGGGCAACTCAGCAACGCCGGGCATGAGAGTTTCACCTTCCATGAAGCCATATAAGCCCAAGCCACCGGAATCAGCATCGAAGTACTGAGAGCCATCTTCCCACGTGCCAGCGCGGCATTTTTCCACAATATCGGCGTAAATTACGCCCCAATTCCAATACATCGAAGTGAGGCAGGTAGGCAGCGTGCAGTTGCCTTTGTAGTCGTAGGTAATGCCCCATTTACCCTCAGGAGCAGCCAAAGCAGGAGCAGGCGTATCTGCACCAGTCATGACTACCTGTGCGCCAGCATCAAACAATGATTTAGCGCCTTCTTGCTCAAGAATTGGATCATGCCAAGTATTGATGAAGCGCACATCAATGGTGCATTCAGGGCAGGTCTTTTCCACACCCAATGCAAAGGCATTGCCCAACCGCAGCTCTTCTGGAATAGGGAAGGTAGCCATGTAACCAATCTTGGGGTTGCCATCCATCTTAGCACGGGAGCCGGCTAAAATGCCTGCGAGGTATTTCATGTCTTCCATGGCTCCCATCAAGTTGCCAAAATTTGTGCCGTTCGATTTGTAACCGCTGATATGGATGATATCCACATCGGGGAATTCGCTGGCGACGATCTCGGAGGCATCCATGAAGCCAAAAGATGTAGTGAAGATGACATCGAAGCCTTTGCGTGCCAGTGAACGCGTGACCTGCTCGGCATCTGCGCCTTCAGCTACATTTTCAACATAAGCCGTGTGCACGCCCTCGAGAGTTTGTTCTACATATTGCCTGCCGACGTCATGCGACTGGGACCAACCGCCGTCATCGTGGGGACCGACATATACAAAAGCGACATTGAAGCAGCCTTCAATGGGCGCCGGCACTTGGTAGGAACCAACAGTTTCATACGAAGCTTCTGCTCGGCAATTTACTTCGGTTGGTTCCGTGGCGGGGGTTTGCCCACAGGCAGAGAGGACGAGGCTAAGAACGATCAGAGTTGACAATAACCAAATACTTTTTTTCATCTTTTTCTCCTTTACTTAACTATTTAGAAACAATTAATGGGTGATGGTTCTATTCTTTTCGATTGACTAACTCCTTTCGACATTCGAACTTAAAGACGTGTTAATTTTACTGCAAGCCGATAATTTTGTGTCAAAATTGATTTGATGGACATTTTTAAACCACGGTGTAATCAAAAACAATTACAAATAAAAGAAATCATTTGGAATGGTTTGTCGAAATCTCACCAACCGGTCCATCATGACAAACCAAGAAGCCCGGTGTTAATCCAAGTTGCTGGCAGGTTTCCTCCGGCAGCTCACAGGATCCACATAGCCCAACGCCACAACGCATTACGCTTTCAAATGAAAGCTGCGCAGGTAAGCCAGCAGTGCGAGCCAAGGCTGCTATGGCAAGTAACATGCCGATGGGTCCGCAGGCATAGATTGTTTCAGGTTTTAGGGCGTTCAGAACCTCTGGCAGTAAAGCCGTCAACAAGCCTTGCTTGCCTGCGCTGCCATCCTCAGTTGCCAGCCAGACTTGGCAGTCTAAAGACTCGAATTCCCCAACAAACAAAAGGTCAGCACAACTACGTGCGCCTAAACATACGCCCACCTGATCACCCTGTGCACATAAAGATTTGGCTAAAAAACTTAGTGGTGCTGCGCCATAACCACCACCGATAAGTAAATGGGAGTGCCCACGAGGCATGAACCCCTTCCCTAAAGGACCGCGCAGCCATAGGTGGTCGCCAGGTTGCAGTTGATTGAGCGCATGTGAAAAAGAGCCCACATCAGCCACGGTTATGCGTATCGGGTCATTCTCACTAAGGCTAAAAGGTCTTTCATCAATACCCGGCAGCCAAGCCATCACAAACTGACCAGGGAGCGCATCGGGTAAGCTTCCATCCAAAAGCAGGCTGCAAGTTTGTGCGTTTTCTAAGCGCTTTTCTTGGATGCGGTAAGCGGTGAATAGCCCAGCTTGGTTCAAGGCAGCGCCCTCCCGCGTAAGTCCGCAAGCTGCGCATAGCCATTAACAGACATAAAAGTTGTTAGTTCGGTGCAAATACGAGCAAAAACACTTGGACCATCCCTAATTACCGCTGAGCCGATTCCGACGAGTGTCGCCCCAGCTATAAGCACCTCCGCAGCGTCAATTCCAGAGCTCACTCCGCCAGTGCCAATGATGGGGACGGATACTGCCTGGGCAAGTTCATACACGCAGCGTAAAGCAATCGGTTTGAGTGCTGGTCCGGAGAGTCCACCAGTTCGGTTACTCAGGACTGGCTTAGCGGCTATAGCATCAATCAACATTGCAGGCATAGTATTAATTGCGGTGATGGCATCGGCACCCTCTGCCACTACTGCTTGGGCTATCCGGCTGATCTCAGGCACGTTAGGGGCTAACTTGATACTTATAGGCAGGCTTACGGCTTTGCGCACGGTGCGCGTAACCGCTGCTGCGCTTTCCGCACTTGCTGAAAAAGGTGTGCCAAACTCACTCGCCACGTTGGGGCAGGATATATTCACTTCAATCAGGTCGGGCTCAGCCTCCGCTATAATGCGTGCAACCTCGCCATAATCTTCCAGCCGAGGGGCAAAAATACTGGCAAAGAGCGGCACGCCTAAAGCTGCTAATCGCTGTTTTGTCTCACGCAATAAAGGTACTTCGGCGCGTGCTCCGGGGTTGGTCAAGCCGATAGCATTGAGCACGCCGCAATCCCAAGCAACCGTCACAGGGTTAGGGTGCCCGGCGCGTGCTTCTGGTCCACAGCTCTTAGATGTGATGGCAGCGGCTCCAGAGAGCGCCACCCGCTCCATCAAGCTGGGGCTGGTGCCTAAGATCCCTGATGCTAATACCAGCGGGTTCGTGAGGTTCATCCCCAAAAAGCTGCAGTTGAGCTCAGGTGTTAGCATGTTCTCCTGCGAGGTAGGCGCGTACTTCCAGATAGGTCGTTTGGTCAAGTTTACCCTGGGCATAAAGGCGCCCCAAAATTTCCTGCATGGTAAGTACAGAAGAGACTTGAATGCCATGATCCTTGAGTGCTGCTTTGCCGCCTTGTTCACGATCGACGAGTACAACTGCTTGATGAATATCCAAGCCAGCTGCACGCAGAGTTTCTGCAGCTGTCAAGATTG
>ENA-UOWE01004909-UOWE01004909.1-activated-sludge-metagenome-genome-assembly--contig:-NODE-4909-length-12523-cov-4.493824_pt1 | contig 12523 bp, 14 predicted proteins | sample MGYA00249841_ERZ761562 | MGnify/ENA primary metagenome ERZ761562 (study PRJEB28883, sample SAMN05720200) | activated sludge metagenome | isolation source: Anaerobic digester | place: Japan... | reverse complement strand
GGTACATTACAAGTTGATGCTGGAATATTTATGTATGGAAGTGGAAATAATGTTCTAACTATCGATGGCACTCTAACTGTCAGCGGAGTAAATGCTGCAATTACATTTTTTGGCCGAGTAGTAATTAATGGTAACTATACAATGACAGCGGGTAATTTTTATGTTGACCCTCAAGATGTGAATTCAGCTGCGGCTGGAGATGTATTTAATATGGCTACAGGTAGTGTTGTTTCATTTACTGGCGGAACTTTAACTATAATTGACCCAAATTCTGCTAATGCATCTGCAGCCAACACGGAATTTGAAGTTGCTGGTGCTACGGGGGCAAAAAACTTTGCTGGATCAACTATCAGCTTTGGTGACGGAATAAGTTCATCTGCAGGAAATGCCACCAATGGAGGCTTTTCCTTGTCTCTTGCTTCAGGAGTTACTTTAGGGACAGTTATAATTAATAATCCATCTGGAACAAATAGAGCTACCAGGATAAGTCCAACCCAAACCTCAACAGCTACAATAAACTCACTCACAATAACAGCTGGCAGCTTCAATTTGAATGCTAATACTCTAGCTGTAAATGCTATTACAAACAATGGAACCCTGACCGCCAATGCTGCAGGTAGTACACTGGTTTTACAAGGTACATCCGCTATCACTTTGGGTGGTACTATCACATCTTCTCAAATAGCCAACCTTATTGTTAATAATAGTGCTGGTGCAACAATTACGCCCAGTGTACAGATCAACACTGCCGTTACTTTAACCAGTGGAGTACTAACTTGTGGAGGAACACTTACATTGGGCAGTGCTGCAGCATTCACAACAATCCGTTCAGGCGGTTCACTTGCTGCCACCCCTACATTTAATGCTACAACATATAATGTTACTTATAATGCACCATCGCCTGCTGCAAGTATAACTGCCGGTGTTGAATTGCCTATCTCGGTATCGGGTACATTGGTGATTAATAATGCCAGTGGTGTAACCATTAATTCTTCCGTTGTTGTTACTACAGGAATTACAATGATGAATGCACCAATTAGTCTATTAAAATCTTCTTTGGTAAATACTTCTTCGCCAAATCGATACTTTTCTGGCATGACAAAATTCTCTTCTTTTGCCTTTTTGATAAGGCTAATAAATTCATTCACATCGTTAGACGAAAAACGCTTATCCATGCCAATAACGGTAAAACGACCTAAATCCAAGAAAACTTTCTGAATTTCCACATCAATGGAAGCGAGTGCTTCTACTGGAATTTTGTAACCATAGTAACCAAGCGCAAAAATTGCTATTTCCTGTTTTTCACTGACTTTGGCTTGCGCAGTTACTGCAGCTATAGCAATGAGCAGTGTTAGTGCAAGAGCAATAGTTTTCTTCATTGATTCTCCTCCTTAATGTACTGCATAGTGTGTAAGTATCATTTCCCTGTTAGTAACATAATAATGCACCAGACGTGTAATTGCAATGATGTTTGTGGTTTTTAAGCGCTCTTGCACTCAAAAGTACATAAAGAGTACTATGACTGCATGTCCTATCTTGCTGTTGATGATGATATTTGTGCTCTCGCTACCGTGCCAGGTGTTTCTGCACTCGCAGTTGTCCGTTGTGCAGGTCCTCACTGCATAGAAAAAGTAGCTGCATGTACGAGCAGGCAGAACGCTTTTATGGCTCTGCCAGGCTATAGAGCATTATTTGCAGATTTGCTTGATGCTTCCGTGCTTGTTGATGAATGCGTGTTTGTAGTGTTTCGTGCACCAAAAAGCCCGACTGGACAGGATGGTGTGGATATCATGTGCCATGGAGGACCTGTCACTGTACGGAAAATTATGTCGCTGCTCGTACGAAACGGTTTTCGTGAAGCATTACCCGGTGAATTTATGTTTAGAGCTGTGTATCATGGTAAGATCGATGTGCTCAAGGCTGAGGCTGTCGATGAGCTTGTGAAGGCAAGGACCGAATCGGCACAGGAAGAAGCAATAAAAAAACTTAAAGGCGGTTTAAAAGCAGAGTTTGAAGTATTGCATAGCCACCTTATTGCCTGTGCAGCAGCCTGTGCTGTACAGCTTGATTACGGAGAAGAAGAGGCAGGGGAAACCATTGATGTGATGACAGCTGAGCTTGAAAAAGCATATACACTCTGTACCGAGCTTGCAGCATCGTATGCCAGAGGGAGGCTCATGCAGGATGGTGCGCTCGTTGTGCTTGCCGGAAAAACAAACGCGGGTAAATCCTCGCTTTTTAATCGTATTCTTAAAGAGGAACGCTCAATCGTTTCCGATATTCATGGCACAACCCGAGATTATGTTGAGGCTGCGATCGATGTTCATGGCATTCCGGTACGGCTCATTGATACAGCGGGGCTCCGCGATACAACGGATTCAATTGAGGCAGAAGGCGTGCGGAGAACAGAGCTTCTTATCGATTCTGCTGATGTAGTGTTGTATGTGGTGGACGCAACGCGTGGTTGCACCGAGGAAGATGCAGAGCGCATGCAGAGCTTTAAGCGGTGTATCGGCGTTTGGAATAAGGTAGACAGCCCTGATGCATTACCTGTCCCCGATTGTAACACCCAAACGGCACTACAGTGGGTTAAAACAGCAGCAAAAACGGGAAGCGGTGAACATGAACTCATGCAGGCGCTGTATAGTATGCTCATTTCGGATAGTAATACAAGCGTTGTATTGAATTGTTCGGTATCGACGCGGAGACACTATGAGGTTTTAGAGCGTATTGTACATTTGCTCGAGACATTGCGTGAAAAATTACGTTGTGCAAAACAGCATGTGTTTGATATGTACTATGTTGATATTGAAGAAATACTCGCTGTGTATGCTGAACTCGTTGGAGATACTGATCCGGAAATGATTCTGGATTCGGTTTTTTCGCAATTCTGCGTGGGAAAGTAGCAAGCGCAAGCTGCTGCATAGGTACGGTGTGTTTTACGAACAGCAAAAGAAGAGAATGGAGTATGGGTAATGGATTTTGATATTATCGTGATCGGAGGCGGACACGCTGGTATTGAAGCTTCGCTTGCGGGAGCTCGGCTTGGATGCCGCACACTGCTCATAACACAAAATCCCGATACAATTGGTAAAATGTCATGCAACCCGGCTATTGGCGGGCTCTCTAAAGGAAACCTGGTACGCGAAATTGATGCACTCGGTGGCGAAATGGGTCTTCTCATCGATGAGACGCTCATTCAATGGCGCATGCTCAACCGATCACGAGGTCCTGCAGTACAGGCGCCACGAGCGCAGGCTGATAAACTTGCATATTCGATGCGTGCACGACGCCATCTTGAACAACAGAGCAATCTCACCATTTTTATGGACACAGTGACAGGTCTCATTGAACACGACGGGACAGTTCTGGGTGTTATTACCGAACGAGGAAACCGTATTTCCGCCCGTGCTGTTGTAATAGCAAGCGGAACCTTTATGGAAGGAAGAATCTTTATCGGTCCTTACAGAGCGGATTCTGGGAGACTCGGTGAGCCCAGTGCAAAAGGACTTGGAGACTGGCTCCGTACGCATGGGTTTCCGGTCGGGCGCCTGAAAACCGGAACACCTGCTCGTATTAAAGCTGAGAGCATCGATTTTTCAGTACTGGAAAGACAGGATTCCGATACTGACATGAGGCCATTCTCCTTTATGCATGACAGGCTCGAGTTTGCTGATCAGCCCTGTTACATAACCTGGACTAATGAACACACTCATGCAATTATCAGAGCAAATATCGATAAATCACCCCTCTTTTCGGGGGACATTGTCGGGGTCGGTCCTCGCTATTGTCCGAGCATCGAAGATAAGGTCGTCAAATTCCCACATCGGCATCGGCATCAAATATTTGTAGAACCAGAAGGTACCTATACCAATGAAATGTACCTCAATGGGCTTTCATCCTCGCTCCCGGAGGATGTGCAGCGTGAGTTTATTAAAACGATGCCGGGGTTTGAATCTGCAATTATGGTGCGTCCCGGTTATGCGGTTGAGTACGATTATGTAAATCCACAGGCGCTCTATGCTACACTGGAATCGAAGCTGCTCAAAGGTTTATTTATTGCTGGTCAGACAAATGGCACGTCCGGGTATGAGGAAGCTGGAGCGCAGGGGCTCATTGCAGGCATCAATGCAGCAATGAAGGTTAAAGGCGGAGAGCCACTTATCGTAACAAGAAATACTTCGTATATTGGCGTCCTCATTGATGATTTAGTGACGCTCGGTACTAAAGAACCATACCGAATGTTTACGAGCAGAGCAGAACGAAAGCTTTCACTGAGACAGGATACAGCAGACAGGAGACTGACACCGCTTTCAGAGCATATTGGGTTAGCGTCAGAGGAACGGCTTTTGCGCTTCAGAGAAAAAATACAAGCGCTCGAAACAATTCAGGAACTCATGAAACAGCGGAGAATTGCTCACAGTGATTCCGGCATCAGCAAACGGCTCAGTGTTCATGTTGGAAAATCGGTATATGAAGCATTGCGCGATCCTGAACTTCAGGATCTGGAACTCAGTATGCTCATTCCGGCATTAGGGGATTATCCGCGGGAGTGGGTAGAGACCCTCTACCTCGATATCCGGTATAGCGGGTACGAGGAGCGAGAGGCACGATTATCAACGCGGCTATCCCGCCTTGATACGGTTAGAATTCCTGAACAGCTTGACTACGCACTCGTTACAGGGCTTTCCAATGAGGGAAGAGAAAAACTCGCGCAGGTTCGTCCTGCAACACTGGGGCAGGCCGGAAGAATTTCGGGTATCAGACCTGCTGATATAGCGTTGCTTGCTGTCTGGCTTACGAAAAACAAATCAAAATAAACTATTTCTTGCTAAGCCGCCAGCTCATGCAGCGCGCTTAGTGTCACGAAAAATGTGAAAATGCTGATTTTGTGCACAAGCTTCATGACACTAAGAACAGAGCGCTGCTCTTTATGGAGAGCGCAACTGTTTACGGAGTATTTTATTCCTGGTGAGGTTTGATGTTGCAGATACGTGCAAGGTCCTGTTTAATGCGGTCGAGATATTCCTGATACTGCGATTTGATACGATTTATATTTTGCGCATAAAATTTATTAAACTCATTTGTTGAATTAATTTTGACCGGCTGGCCAACTCGTGCCGACATTTCCTGTTCCTTCATTTTAAGGTGTTGTGCGAATTGTTTTTTTATAGCTTCGTCAGCTCGCTCTAAATCCTCGGTGTACTGCTTGAGAAATGTTTCGATTTGAGGAACAACAGCTTTTAGTTGTGCAGCAGCTGTTTTCCCTGCAATTACTGATAACCCTTCAGCAATCAATTTGAGTCGCGATTGAGTTTGAGTAAGCGGTGTGGTGACCGGGAGCTGCAGGTTGGCAAGCAGTATCTCGAAAATTCCGGTGCGAACGTAATCGAGCTGGTCAGCAGGAAATTTTTTGAGTGCTTCGGTGAGGTTTATCTCTTCGGGATTATTCAAAAAAGAGCCAGCAAGTTTTCTGCCTTCAGTTTTTGCTTCCTGCTCAAGGAGAGCTTTTTTATCAACCTGAAGGTCTTTCGTTTTTTCCAGCGCTATTTCAAGTGCAGATTTTATCATTGTTCTTTTCCTCCACTGGTATCAGTTTGTTTTGAAAGGTAAAGAAATTTTTTTAGAACGATAAATTTTTCGATTATCGATATACATAATATACCAATAAGCAGGTTTTCAAGCAAATCATACACTTGATACGGAACAACATAAAAGAATTTGATGAGAACAATAAAAAAATAGACCATTGTTGATGCAACTGCAATTTTCCCGAAAATTGTTGAGCGGATATTGAATGAACTCGTTTTAATAAGTCCAATTATTTGTATAAAACCCTGGGTAAAAAGCCTGAGTAATAAAACAAAAAATAAGGTCATGCTTATCATGTGGTAGTAGAGATAGGAAACACCAACAACAAACAAAATAAGATAATCACTTGTAGAATCGAGAATTTTCCCAATATGAGTTATTTCTTTGAGTTTCCGCGAAATAAAACCATCGAAAAAATCAGAGATAAACACAAAAAATACATATATAAGGAGAATAAGCTTAATCTGGTAGTCTTTGCTCGCTATGATGAGTGTGAGCAGTGATGGCATAGCGCTGATGCGAAACAGTGTAAACAGATTAGCGAGGTTGATTTTTTCTAAAGGTTTATTGGTATCGCTGTAGCGGAATTCTGTGCGCAGGGTAAACAGAAAATAGGTAACAAGTGCATGGTATAAAATATCTGCAGGAATAAAAATAGCCCAGTACATTTGATTGAACTTTTTTACTAATGCAGTGATTGCAAAAAAAACAACCTGGAATATACAGAGCATGCTCATAACTGCAACAAGGTTTTGGGGACCATTGTACTGTTGAACTGGTGGTTCAGTTGTCTTGGATACGGTATCGCTCATGAAAGCCGCCTTTACTGTAACTATACAAACTTGACAATATGGTTGTCAAATAGTCATACTGTAGCTATGAGACAGGCAGATAGCATTACAGCAAGCCGTATCGTGCTTGCACCATTGTTTTTTATTCTTTTTAGCTGGGGCATACCCATGGGCATTCCGAGGATCATTGTCGTGGTTGTCCTCTGGGTATTGTTTGCAATTATTGAGCTGAGTGATCTTATAGATGGAGCTGTAGCACGAAAGACTAATCAGGTCAGTAGTTTTGGTAAGCTTTTTGATCCTTTTGCAGATGTGCTTGCCCGGCTTGGATACTTTATTTGTTTTATGAGTGTTGGACTCATGCCCTATTGGGTGTTTTTTATCATACTGTTCAGGGAATATTCAATGCTTTTTATGCGCTTGCTCCTTGTGCAAAAAGGTGTTGCAATGGGCGCACGCAAGGGAGGTAAGCTCAAATCTTTTATGTACGCTGTTTCTGGCGGAGTTTCTCTCTTCATCTGGTCATTCGGAATGCTGTCGCTCGATACAGGTATTAACAATATTTTTATCATTGGCAATTTTATTTTGTACTGTATAGCAGCACTGCTCGCACTGCTGTCATTTATTGATTATTTTAGAGAGTTCAGGAAAGCAAACAAGTAAATGAAACTCATAACGAGTGAAGTTCCCGAGCAGTTTATTCATGTTGATTATATACTGTTTGATATTGATGATACTATTACTCACGAAGGTCTCCTGGAACAGGAATCATTTGATACGTTGTGGGAATTGCGCCGAGCAGGACTTCATGCAATACCGGTAACAGGCCGTCCGGCTGGCTGGTGTGACTGCATAGCGAGGCAGTGGCCTGTGTCAGGTGTCATTGGAGAAAATGGCGCATTTATTATGTATATGCACAACGGTAAGCTTGAACGCCTCTATAACCCGCTTGCTCCTGCGCTTGAAGATTTGCAGGAAAAACTTGCTCATTTAAAGACAAAAATACTAAAGAAATTTCCTGAAGCACGGATTGCAAAAGATCAGCCCTTTCGTCTCTTTGATATTGCGTTTGATTTTGCAGAAGAAGAGCCAATCCTGGACTTACAGTTTGCAGAGAACATCGCTCGTGCGTGTGAAGCAGAGGCTGCTACTGCAAAAATTAGTTCCATTCATGTGAATGCATGGTTTGGGACGTATACAAAGCGAAGCATGGCAGAGTATGTACTCCCGGAACTTTTTAAAGTACGCCGGGAGGATTTTGGGCAGCGGGTTATGTTTTTAGGTGATTCCCCAAATGATGAACCGATGTTTAGCTTTTTCCCATTAAGCTGCGGTGTTGCGAATCTCATGAAATTTAAAGAATACATTCAGCATTACCCAGCATATATCACAGAAGCGCCATCGGGTCGAGGTTTTAGGGAAGCATGCAGGTATGTGCTTGCTTCTCAGAATAAACAAGCAGAGTGATACGTAACATGGAGACAAAATGCAAGAGGTAAAACGGTATGAGTATTGCATTGTCGATGTTTTTGCGGAAGCTCCCTATCGAGGGAATCAGCTTGCTGTGGTATTTAATGATGGCACGCTATCTGATGCCGATATGCTTTCGATCACGCAGGAAATGCACTATTCAGAAACCGTGTTTATAGAAACACAGACACTGCACGCTGAAGAAAAAGAGATCAGGATATTCACGCCGCCAGCGGAAGTGCCCTTTGCCGGGCATCCCTGTCTGGGTGCTGCCTTTTGCATCAGCAGGGCTATCGAAAAGCCTCGGGGAGCTAGTGAAAAGGTTTGTGGAACTATTGAAAAGACCCGGGTTGGCGACACGCCGTTAAATTCTAAAAGCTTTAGTAGCAGCGCAGGTGATAAAAAAATAATACTCAAAACTAAAACAGGCTTAATTCCTGTTTTACTCAAGCAAACGGATGCAAAGCCCGTTTGGTGGATGGAGCAGCTCCAGCCAGAGTTTGGTCGTAACGTTTCTGTTACTGAGATGGCTCGAATATTGGGATTGAGTACAGAACAGTTTGATACTGCGTATCCGGTACAGTGGGTTTCTACGGGTCTCCCTTTTTTACTCGTGCCCCTCAAGAATCTTTCCGCAGTACGGAGTGCTGCAGTTAACTGGGAACTCTTTCATGAAACATTGCCTGGCTTTCTTGGTGACGTAATGCTCTTTACACGGGAAACCGAAGACAGCAGCAAAGACCTCCATGTGCGTGTGCTGGTAGATTTTCCCGGAATACCCGAAGACCCTGCAACAGGGAGTGCAAATGGCTGCCTTGCAGGCTATATTGTGAACTATGGCTATCTGGGATCCGATCAGGTACACTATACGGTGGAACAGGGAATTGAGATGGGGCGGCCATCAGTACTGCATGTCTCAGCATCAAAGCGCAATGATCGCTATTCAATACAGGTGGTAGGAGAAGTTTTTTTAATTGCGCAGGGAGAGCTCCTGTGGTATAGGGAGACTGAGATCAGGGAATCTTAGCGTTGAAATGTGGGCGAATGGTTCAAAGCCAGTTACTGTCTGCTGTGCCATATGGTTTTTAGCAGCACCATTAATTTTTTAGTACATTTTTTTAACAGAGCAGCCTGTTCTTGTAATTTTTTGCATGGATTTCCTATATCGTTTTTTATTTGTAAATCCCGGATATTGTGTTATTATTCTCTACAGGAAGTGCTCCTTCTATGGGGTGTTGGTATTGTAAATGTGCGGTAAAAATTTTACAGTTAAGGTGGTTTGTGAATATAGGTATTATTGTTGCTATAACGCTTATGGTTATTATTATAGCTTTTATTTTTAAGAAGGGTGATAACCAGGAAATACAGGCTGAACATGAAGAGATTCATGACATGGAAAAAGTGTTTTTTGAACTGATACAAACGCAAAATAAAAAGCCGTATCGATTAGCAAGCATATACAATCAATATGATGTTATGTTTATTAAATCACTCTTTCAGTCAGAAGAAATACCGTTCCATATCGAGTTTGAACATGTAACGAGATTGATTCCTGGATTGCCAATACCAGACTATAATAGTACATTTTTAACGATTCTGGAAGACGACTATAATGATGCTGTTAAAGTGTTAGAAGATTATATAAGCTCAAAAACAGCAACTGAAACAACTAAGAAAGATACAATTAGAAATGTTGTAGAAATATCAGTTGCCAGCTGGCGTGTTCCTCCAACCGGAGAAAATACTATTGTCATTCATTATAAGTAAGTATAAAAAATATTGGTAATGTTAGTTTTTGTGAATTGTAATACTATTTAGAGAGGAGTTAGAGAACAATGGCGAGCTATAACTTAGTTAATCTGGCTGGGGCTTTTAACGTAATTGTATTTGAGATTGATGGTAGAAACGCATTTCTTGACACAGGGTCACCATTCAGTCTGGCGCGATGTCCCTTTTCTATCAATAATAATCAATTTAATTTCCCTGAAAGCAATGCTTTTGTCACTATTCAAACTATTTCTGACGCAATAGGTATTCCGTTAGATATATTTATTGGAACAAGCATTTTAAATCAATTCGATGTTAGAATAAGGAAGTGTGATAATACAATTGATATTGATAACGATATTCCAGACTATGCAATTACAGTGCCGCTATCGATAATACCTGGCAATGGAGTAATTTTCCCCATTGCAGTTGCTGGAAGAGAAACAAATGCTTTTATTGATACAGGGGCACATATTTCATATATCGATTCCTCGTTTGTTCAAAACAGCGTAAGTATTCGAACTGAAAATGATTATAATCCTTTATACGGATCTTTTGAAACAAACATTTATCGGCTGCCAACAAAAATTGATAACTTACGTGAAATTGCTATGGAATATGGCGTGCTTCCTGCTAAGTTGTCCATGATGTCAATTACAATGCTTAATGCAATGTACAATACCAGCGTAATAATTGGTACAGAATTATTCAGCCATTACAATTGCTGCATCTCCATGCAGCGGAGGATGATTTCTTTTGAACCATATTGATAGTTATAATAATATTACTATCTGCAGATCCAGAGTGGCATGCTACGAGCGCAATAAAGAATCACAAAGGTAATTAGGTTCTTTTCAAGCTAACCGGTGTCTATATATCGGGGTATACCGACTGATATCCTCTTTTACTTTGCTGCTTAACCGGTTATAGTAGGCCTATTATGTGGACTCTGATTCAGTTCCTTTTGTTTTTCTTCCTCGCGTTGCTGGGGTTTCTCAGGATTCATCATTTTTTTACCGCTCCTCTTTCACGTATTGCTGACACAGTACAGGCTGATGAATTGCACAAGAACAGTACTATCGATACCCTGTCCCTATCGGTAATCATCCCGGCACGTAATGAAGAGCACAGACTCCCTACCTTGTTAGAATCGTTGAAACAGCAAAGGCAAAAACCTCACGAAATAATTGTTGTTGATGATGGATCCACTGATGGAACTGCTGAAATTGCCCGGCGATATGGCTGTCGGGTTGTGCATCCTGATGGTTCAGACTGGAGCGGCAAAAGTGCTGCTTGCTATGCAGGAGCCAAAGCTGCAACCGGAGCATATATTGTTTTTTTCGATGCAGATGTGTTCCTCGCTGCCGATGCTCTCGCGTATATCTATCAGCATCGGCAGAAGGGCGGGGTTTTGAGTATACAGCCCTACCATTATATGGAAAAACCCTATGAACAATGTTCTCTCTATTGTAACCTCGTTGCGATATTGGGGCTCGATCTGGGGCAAAAAAAGAAACCCTTTTTTACAAAACTCGGTTTTTTTGGCCCCTGTGTCCTGATGGATCGGGAGACCTACCTTTTCACTGGCGGACATGCTCTTGTCAGGAACTCGATCCTTGAGGATATGGCCCTCGGACAGGCTCTGGTAAAGCGGAATATTCCCCTCATTGCAATTCCCCATAACAATCAGATCAGCTTTAGAATGTATGCTGAAGGATTTAAAAAGCTTTTTAACGGCTGGTCAAAAAATATGGGTGTGGCAGCTCAGCACTCAAGCGTCTGGACTATTCTGATTATTTCTTCGATTATCGCCCTTTCCATTTTTATTCCCGGACAATTGATTAAATCTATTCTGGGTGGCACTATGCTTTTGAACATGGTTTACAGCGGGGCATATTTTGTTTTTGCTGGACTCCTCTTTCTCAGTGTGCGGCGAATTGGTGCTTTTTCTGTTATAAGCTGTCTCTTGTTTCCCCTGCACGCGCTCTTTTTTGTGCTGGTGCTGGTGCGGTCTCTATTCATGCAGATTTTCAAAATGCCCATCGATTGGCGAGGACGGAAGGTACATATACAATGATGGTGGTTTTTTATATCGCCGTGAATGCCCTCTTTTGGGTAGCGGTTCATTTTGCCAGTGGATACCTGGTACATCTTATACCGGAAAGCCTCTATCGACCGGATCGATTTATATTCAAGCTGCATCGATGGGAAGAAAGAGGAACCGTGTATCGGCGCTGGCTTAAAATTAATGTGTGGAAAGATCGGCTCCCCGAGGCAGGAGAGTTTTTCTCGCTGCATCCGTTTAACAAATCTCATATCAACCGTTTTGAGAAGGAGTACCTAGCTCGTTTTATTCTGGAAACCTGCCGGGCAGAGCTGGCGCATTTGTTGCCATTCTTTTTCTATCCGCTCTGCCTGCCATGGAATCCCTGGCCTGCTAATCTCATCATGGGTATCTATGCAGTTGTCGCCAATGTACCCTTTATCATCATTCAGCGCTATAACCGAGCCCGCCTCCTGATACTTCCCATCTTTAAATGATTGGAAAGTGTAAAAGAATGATGGCAGGTACGTTTTCGAAAGTATCGCAATTATCATATATCGATGATTACACCAAAGATTCCTGGTTCGGGATAATTTCTGGAAATATTTTTGTAAAATATGGAACCTTAAGCAGGGAAACGTCGACTAATAATTAAGCTGAGCCAAAACTAAATTGGGCTTGTGAAAGGAGACCATATGAAAAAGAACGTATTTGTGTTCGTCGTGTTCGCTGCTGTTCTGATATTGGTTAGCTGCGATCCGCTTCTCGAAACCGATATAACAGGGGAAGTGAGCAATATCACGGAATCGGTGCTCGCGTACGATGCGAACAAGAGCCTGGAGATTTCCGTTGTTGATTC
>ENA-UOWE01004908-UOWE01004908.1-activated-sludge-metagenome-genome-assembly--contig:-NODE-4908-length-12523-cov-4.813924_pt1 | contig 12523 bp, 13 predicted proteins | sample MGYA00249841_ERZ761562 | MGnify/ENA primary metagenome ERZ761562 (study PRJEB28883, sample SAMN05720200) | activated sludge metagenome | isolation source: Anaerobic digester | place: Japan... | reverse complement strand
TATAATTTTTTTTGCACATTATATTTTACATTTATCTCAGCATTAAATATTATATTCAACCTAAAGTATTGGTATAGTTGTATATTTATTTGTATTATCACTCTGTTATGAAAAGTGCTAAATAGTGTTTTTTTCATTTATTTTTGTTACTATTTGCTATGAATGATAAGTCTTTGTATATAAAAATTGGTATGGGTATTTTGATTGTGTCGTTTGTTTTATTTTTAGCCATAAGGGTTGTGCCTTCAGTAATTATTACTTTAACAAAGGCAGCTCCGCCAGCTAAGGTTTCAATAAGTAATTCTTATTTATTGGGAGGACGTACTTTAGCCCGTGCAGATGGTGAGGATCAGTGTGTAGTAAATGCTTTTATTTTAGATAAGGATGGAAAGGGTGTGCGTGGAATATATGTATCCCTCGATGGTGGTCCAGATGGTGTGGTTGAGACTATATCTGCTGATGATGGAAAGGCAGTTTTTAACTTTAAATCAAAAGTTGAGAAACAGTATAAATTAACGGGGACAATAGACGGGGTATCTTTTGGAAAAGAGGTAACGGTTACTTTTAGGGGAGAGTAGGTTCGACAAAAATAATGTTTATTTTTTGATTTAAATCAAAACTATTTGTTTGGGCGGTAATTTGATACTTACCAGGGAGATTACTAGAGAGGTTAAAAACAGCTTTTCCTAAATCATCGGTAATTGGTTGAACTGGATCGATAGTAAGTGAAGGGGTGGTATTCAGGCTGACTTTTTGTTGACTAACGCCAAGTCCGCTAGAATCGAGGAGAAAAACGTTGATGCGTATTTTTTCCTCTCCATTTCCTTGAGCTTGAAGGGGAGAGGCAAAGAGATAAGAATTGTTTTTAGCAGGCAAGGAACTGTTAGAGTTTGAGGCACGACTGCCCAAAATAGTTGTTTGGGTGACTAAAAGGGTGGTTAGAGTCAACGAAAGGATTATAACAATAATAATGATTATCTTTTTGTCCATGGTTTGATACTAACATTATAGATAACTGCAGGCAAAAAACGAAATTTTTTTCGTCTTTTAAATAAAAAGAATAAGAATGAGGAAAAAATCAGACAAACTAAAAAAATAAAAATCCAAAAAATGCTGGTTTGGCCGTAGAGGAGAGTATTTGATTTTGGAGAATTGTTGTCTAGATAAGTAGATGTGCTGTACAGTCTATAGACTGATTTGGAATTATTAGCTAAATTTACACTGTAATTGCCCCTAGAATCGGTTTTAGTTTCCAACACGGGAAGAGAAAGGGCTTGTGCTTGTTTAACCAGTTGAGGTCTGTTTTGCTCATAAAAGTGGAGTTTAATAGTACTATCTGGTATTGATTGACCGGAAGCAAAATTATTATTTAAGTCGAGGGAAATAGTGGGTGAGAGTAGAACGGGGCCAATATTAGTCAAATTGTTTTCTGGCGGTTCTGGGAAGCAAACGGGGTTATTGAGACGGTTAGAATCGTCAATTGAAATCAAACATAATTCCTGAGGATGTCGAGGAAGAATAACTCGATCAAAAATAAAGTAGCCATTTTTTTGACTATAAGTGACGGCGAAAGCTTTTGGACTACTTAACTCTACTCTGGATTCGGGACTAGTGTAACCAAAAATAGTGACGACAGTACCGGGAATACTAGCTGAAACAGAAACACTTTTGGTAAGTGTAGCCATTATCTATGATCCTGATATTTCTTTTTTAGTTCTTCGAGCTCTTTTTCTAAGGCTTCAACTTTTGGTGTATTTGAAGCTGAATGATTTTGTTGTTGTCGGCCTTTTTTATATTTTGAGATAAAGAGCAGGATAAGAATGATGACAACAATAATGCCAATAATAATTTTGTAAGGAATAACCCAAAAAAATTGAGTGGCGGTTAGTAGTTGACCTGTATGTCCGTAAACAGCATTTAATTGGGCTTTGTAGCGTCCGAACATGAATTTTTTTTCTAAAGTATTAGTAAAATCTCGACTTGTAAAGGGAAAAATATTGGTATTGTCCAGATTAATTTGCTTTGTTTTAATACCAAGCATGTTATATACATTTATAGATCCTGCAGGAGTAATGTGAACATCAGAAAGATTGTTGATGGTAGTCTTAAAATCTATTGGTCCGTATTCTGAGAAAGAAGGTGTAGCGGAAAAGTGGGTAACTTTTGCACTTTCATTAATATCTCCGGGAACGGTAATATATACCAAGCTACCAACTTTGGTTTCGATGGAGGCTCCGGTTTGGGTGAGGGTTGTTTCTAAATTATAGTTGTAAAGAACCATTGCATAATGCCCTCCGGGAGTAGCTCCTTCAGGAGCAATGACGGTGAGTGTTAAGGCTTTGGTTTCTCCCGGTTTTAATATGAGACGACTAGGTGATACTTGTATCCAAGAAGCGGCTGCCCAGCGATTGTCTTTTTGATCAGTGGTGTCTATACGAAGGGGAGTTCCCATATCGTCAACAACAATAAAGTCTTCGCTAGAAACGCTAAGTTGTTTTTCTGTTTTCGATTCATTTCTTACCTTAATTTCAGTAGTAATTACTTCTCCAGGTTTAATATTAATTTCAACCCGGGGAGGAATAGCACTAATACCTAAGGTGTTCTGTTGAGCAAGAAGTGGTTTTGTAAATAAAACGGCGAAAAATAAAAATATAGTCAGGACTTTTTTTGGAGCAGAGTTGTGTTTCATTTTTTAAAAGGTAGCAGTAGCGGTGTAAACCACTTTTGCTTCATATTCGCCAGCCTCTTGAGTGGTGGTGGCGGTAATTCGATAACAGACGTTGGCAGATTCGGTTTGTGAAGGAGTTTTGGGGTTTATCATTACCGGTTGAGCATTCTGATAACCGATTGCAAAAGGTTTCCATTGACCCTCTGTAAAAGGAATACTCGATCCTAAACCGCCAGCATAAAAGGTGTAACCAAACTCAGAACGGGTAGTACTGGCCCCGCTCCACGCTGTAGCTAGAGTAGTGGTGCAATTACTGCCATTACAAAGAGTATCTGGAATAGTGGTGTCAGTGTTAATATTTTTCATTGTGCCTTGTTCATATGCGGTAACAACGTAACCACCGGGAGCATTGGTGACACAAGAGACTCTTTGGGCAAGTTGATTGATGACACCAAGTCCAAGAGAACCAAAAACAACACTATCACCAGTGGTATTGACAGCTCCTGCACTGAGGGTGCCATTACCAGTGCCACAGACTGTACTTCCAACTCCGTTTACACCAACGTTATCAATATAAAAACTTAGGGTTGGATCGATGGTGGCAGTTACCCTAACAGATTCGACGATAGCAATTTTGCCGTTGGATTCTTCAGTAATGTTGCCACTAGAATCAAGACGACGAAGAATAAAATTAAAGATATTGGCATAACCCTCGTCAGTTGCAGGATGAGAGGGGCTGGGATTTATGAGTTGGCCAGTGGCATTACCAATGATAATAACGCCAGTTTGTCCGGCACCAATAGGGTTTCCATCGGGAGTACTGCAACTTATAAGGTGGTAGAGGCCGGAAGATAAGGTAGTGGTACCGATACTAGCGACACCTCCATAAGGACAGGTAATATTGGCAGTTCCGAGAGGCAATGCATCAAAACCGGTTTGATCCGGGATACCATTACTAATCTCAGGCGAATCTGGGGCTTTAATAAGGACTTGCCAAGAGCCTCCATTGGAAGTTGTTTGTGGTTCAAAGGAAACAGTATGGATGGCAGAACGTGTAGCAATAATGCCACCTCCAGCGATAGCTGAACCAGTAGTGAGGACGGGGTAGACTAATATGGTTGAAGTAGAAGCGACATCCTTGACAATATAATTAGTTTGACTACCACCAACTCCAACGGTAATAGTATCTCCAACGAAGAGGTTATTTGTAGTTTGAGAAGGGTTAGCGGTAGAGGTATTGATGGTTAGGATGGAACTACCCCCTGAATTACCAACGCCAACTCTGCCATAGTAAGAGAATTGAGAGCTGGAAAGGGTATCACGGACATTTTTGGCTGGAATGGAAAAAGATTTTTTAGGATACAAAGAAGAAAGCAAAGCTAAGACTGAAGTTAATAAAAACAGTTTTATCAGAGTTGATTTTTTCAAGCTATTTTAGGAGTATGAATGTATATGAGAAAAGATTACGGTTTATATGTAGAATTGTCAAGTGTTAATTGATTTTAGTCTAAGGATAGTAATTTTATATGGATAATAGCAGGATACTGGTTTAACTGTTTGATACCTTTTGTTGCTTTTTTAATAAAAGGTAAAATACTGAAAAAATTAACAGTATACTGATGGACAGTATATAGGGAAAGACAAAAAATTGTTGAGTCAAACTTTCAGAACCAGATTCAATTTTCACCTGATATACTCCGGGCCAAGCAGGGGATTCTAGCAAACACTGTTTGGGAGTGTTGTCTTCGGGGTTTAGACAATGAATAAGACGACTATGACCGGAAAGCACAGTATAGGGATAAATTTCTTTTTGCCAAAGTGTAACATTGCCTCGAATGAGTGAAATTTTGCCGCTAAGATGAGAAAAATTCGTGCCTAGATTTTGAATTTCACCGTTGATTTTTACTGGTAAAAATGTGTCCTTTATAACAGGATAGGTTTGTAAATTGTTAATTTTTAACTTGCTTTCCTGGGTACTATTTGAATAATTGAGAAGAATATTGGAACCAATTCTGGCCAGATTTTGACCTTGAAGTAAATCTGGATTAAGAGGTTTTTGGGAAATAAAAAAAGTGAAATATGAATCATTGTCTTGGGGTTGAGAGTAATTTATTTTTAATACTAATTGACGAGTTTGGTGAGGTTGAAGAATAAATTCTTCTCCCAACCGTAAATCACTATTTCCTAGTGAAAAATTTACAGGAAGTGCTTTTTGTTCGTAGTGTTGGACATGCCCGAGATTATCGATAGGTTTCCAAGGAAGGATGGAAGTGGTGAGCAATACCGTTTGGTCAGAGTTGTTTGTTATCTCATAAGCTTGGGTGTAGCTTTGATTAGGTTGCAAACTTATTTCTATTTGGGGGGGTTTTAAACCGAGATTAAATTGGGGCATATTAGTAATTTGGAGTTAGGGTGTAAGTAATAAAAGTTTGATAATCACCAGCACTTTGGTTGGGAGAAGTAAGGACTTTATAAGTGATGAGAGTTTGATGGTTTTTTACAGGATTGGATTCAGAGGCGATAACGGAGGGGACCTGATTTTGAAAAAGGTTAGCAAAGGGGCGATAATAATTTTGAGAAGGAAAATATTGGCTTGCCGCTGGACCTTGGGCGTTAAATCCGAAGCCGTAACGATTATTTTGGGTCCAAGGGGTTGAAAGTAGTAGGGTGCAATCACCTTGGTCACAACTGGTGTCAGGAATAAATAATTGAGAGTTTATCCAAAGAGGGTGGTCTTCGTGAGCAGTGATTTGATAACCCCGTCCAGAAGGGGTAGTAACGGTAAGAATATTACTGTCAGTTACCCCGATTCCGGGAGTGATAGTGCCAAAGTCGATGAATAGTTTATCGATAGTGAAAGTTAGATATTCGAAAGTATCATAAATATATTGGAAACCGGATTTAACTGCCAATCCACCTCCTGTCGAATAACCGGGGGCATTTTGACCGACTGTATCAGTAAGATTAAAACTGGCAGAGTTTTTGCTACCTGAGGTAAGGTTAAAATTACCCCAGTTAATCAAATAAGAAGGAGAGGAAAATTTTTGAGCTTGAACTGAAGGAACAAGAGACAAAAAGCAAAAAACAAAAAACAAGAAGTTAATTTTCATCTGAATCGTCACTAATTGTTTTTTCTAAATATTGAGAGTCTTTGAGAAGATTTTTGGCAATGGTACGGATTTCACTTTGATTGGAAATATTAATTATGTCCCGAAGAGAGCTTTTTAAATGAAGGGAGACCCAAAGCATGAAATCGGTTTGATCGCGGCTTAAGGAAACTTCGGCTTGTTTTTTTTCCTGTTGAGAAAGAGAAATAAGGTAACTGATAGGAGTGATTAAAACCAAGGAAAGGAGCTGGATTAGCGACTGATATGAATCAAGGCTAGTACTATAAAAAAGAATGGTAATTAAGGAATAAAGTAAATTAGTGGTGCTAGAGTTGGTGAAGGAGACAGAGAAAAGTAAAAAATAAATCAAGAAAAAAAGAAAGGAATTAATAGCTCCAGTGGAAAAGACGATTAAATTTACAATAAATACCAATAGAGGCAGGTTTAATTTTTTGGTAAAGAAGAGGGTTAATATCAAGATAATTGTGGCAAAAGCGGTGATTTGAGGAATAAAGGGATTAAAAATAGGAAAAAGGTGAAGTAAAAAGGCAGCTAAGAGAGGAAGAAAAAAGGCAGAAAATCTAATAATGGTGGACATTAATTACATTATACATGGTATATTTTTTATATTGATTAAATGGGTTAAAAAAATTACAATTAGCGATGTGGTAATGGTAATTGCCTTGGTAATGATGAGTATTGGGTTAGGGGTAAAAATGAAAGAAGTAGACAAAAATAAAGAAATTACTATAGAAAAAAGACAGGAATCGATTCCGTTGATAATTAACATTAATACCGCAAGCATGACGGAATTGGAAACTTTGCCAAGAATTGGTCCAGTTACAGCTAAAAAAATTATTGATTTTCGACAAACTTACGGAACCTTTAAGAAACCTGAAGATATTATAAAAGTATCGGGGATTGGAGAAAAAACTTATGAAAAGATTAAGGGGCAAATTGGAATATAAATATTTGGGGATATCAGTAGTATTTTGTTTATTTTTTTGTTTTTTTTTAAAAAGGGAAATACTTGTAAAAGTAGTGTACCAATCTTTGGTGCCGTCAGAGGCAGCGTTGTTGGCGGGGATGTTGTGGGGTGGTAAAGAAAACTTGGGTAAGGAACTGTATCGAAATTTAACTGATAGCGGCTTGCTACATTTAGTGGTGGTCAGTGGAACCAATCTAACAATAATCAGTAGGAGTTTGGTTGAATTTTTGGCTAAAATTATTGGTAGATACACAGCCATAGTAGTGGGTATGATGATAGCGTTGACATATATAAATATTGTCGGTTGGCAGATACCGGTAATAAGGGCTGAATTATTTATGGGATTTTATTTTGGAGCTCAATTTTTGGGAAGACAATTTAAGCCTTTAAAAATTTGGTTAGTGGTAGGGGCATTAATGTTTTTTGCTAATTTTAAGATAGTAAACGAGGTTAGCTTTTGGTTGTCGATGATGGCATTTTTAGCGGTGTTGACTTCTTCTGGTAAAAATATAATAAAAACAAACTTGTGGGTAAATCTAGTGGTAACACCGATTATTGCTTTTAAATTTGGCAGTATTGGCCCTTGGTCAATTTTGGTAAATTTAGGAGTATTGTTCATGGTGGAAATATTAACGATTTTAGGTTTTGTTGGTAGTTTGTTGGGATTGATTATATTGCCGGTAGGAAAAATTGTTTTAAGCTTGTGCTATCCATTTTTGAGGTATTTGGTTGAAATAGTAAATTTTTTTGGTCAAGGTGGAGCAATAAAAATTAGTTTTAATGTGTGGATGCTTTTAGGTTGGTACCTATTATTAGGAGTATATTGGTATGAAAAAATACGTAAATAAGATAATTTTACTTGGAATTGGATTACTTATCTGGGGGATATATTTGGGCTATCCAGGTAATGAAATTAAACTGATTTTTTGTGATGTGGGTCAAGGAGATGGAGCGATGATAGTTAAAGGTAAAAATCAGGTCTTAATTGATGTAGGTGCCGACAATGGAAAAATGGTTAAATGCATGGATAGGTATTTACCATTTTGGGATAAAAAAATAGAAATGTTAATAATTAGTCATTGGGACGAAGATCATAGTGGGGCATTAAAAAGTCTAGTTAAAAGTTATCAATTTGAAAATTTAATAGAATCTACTGTTAGTACGCAAGGATACGAAAAAATGATCGATAGTAAAGTAGTGAAGGCTGGGGACAGGTTAGGTTTTAAAAATTGGTATATTGATATAATTTCCCCCCGGGAAAATACAAGAGAGGATAACGCCAGTTCAATAGTGATGGTGGCTAATTTTGCTGAGGGAAGTTTTTTATTTAGCGGAGATGCGGAATTTGGGGAGGAAGGAGAAATGTTAAGTTGGTGGAAAAGAGAGGTTGATGGAATCAAGATATCTCACCATGGTTCAGCCGGGGCAAGTAGTTGGGATTGGTTACTGAGATTACGGCCGTCAATAGCAGTTATTAGTGTTGGAGAAAATAATTTTGGACACCCAAGTAAGGACTTAATTGATAAATTAAATAAAATTGGGGCCAATATTTATAGAACGGATAAGAATGGAGACATTGTATTGAAGTGGAACTAATTCCCAGCAACTGATTGATAAACTATATTTGACAATTTGGCAATAGCCGAAGATAATTTGGAAAAATCTTGGCCTCTGGTCATAATACAAATTAAATAAGGTTTTTGAGGATAGTAGACGATACCACAGTCATGTAGTTGTTTTTCTCCCGTAAGTTCAAAGGTTCTTTCGCCAAACTTGTGAGCAATTGGGATTTTGGAATTATTAACTCCTTTAACAAGAGCGTTTTGGTATTCAACCTTAGAAAGAAGAGAGAGAATTTTTTCGGACATATCACGATTGAGATATGAAGCGTTGAATAAAATTCGGAAAAAAGCAGCGTATGATTTTACAGAAATAATATTACCTGAAGGGTTGGTATAGGCACCACTAATATCGATACCGAGATTAGTAAAATTCTTGACGAAAAGAGAATTGTCAATGTGGTCGAAAAGTGTATAATAGGCTTGATTATCGGAATAAATGAGCATGTGTTCAATCAGTTCCTCGACAGTGTAGTTTTTCTGGGGGATTAGAGTAACTGACGGCAAAATAGATTGTTTTTCAGTGGCAGAGGGTGTGGCTATAGTGATTAATTCTTGAAGTATGGCGGGGTTTTTTTCGGCTTCTTTGTAATAAGCTATAGCTAAAGGGAGTTTTATTAGAGAAGCAGGAGAAAAATTTTCATTTTCATTAATTCCCAGCCAAGGTCCATTATTAAGATCACGAAAATAAACACTAGCAAAGGATAGATACTGACTATTTTGAAGTTCGGAGATAGCGTTTTCCAGGTTTGGTTTGAGACGGGAAAGAGAGACATTTTGGGAAAACTTGGAAGACGAATCGCATTCTAATAGAGGGTTGATAAACTTATAAGAGCCTTGATTTCTTTGTTCAGAGAAGGTTGGAGAAGAAGATAAATATTTTCCGATAATATAGCCAATAATTATTAAAATAATGGCAATTACAATGAGTGGAAATAAAGAATATTTTTTCATTAAATTAAAGTAATAATATCATGGGTAAATCCTATTTTTAATTAATGGAAGGTTATAGAGTTGATATATAATAAGTAATGGATTTCAAGGAAGTAGAGACTAAATGGCTAAAAAAATGGGAAGAGCAAGGGGACTTGTATGTAGCAGATAGTGGTGATGGTGAAAAAAAATATATTTTAAATGAATTTCCTTATCCATCGGGTAGTGGTTTACATATTGGTCATGTTTTTTCTTTTACCGGTGGGGATATTTATGCCCGTTTTAAAAGAATGCAAGGATATAAAGTATTGTTTCCGATGGGCTGGGATGCGTTTGGATTACCAACAGAAAATTATGCAATTAAGACAGGTCGAAAACCACAGGAAATTAGTCAGGAGAATATAAATCATTTTCGGGAACAGATGAAAAGATTGGCTTTTTCTTTTGATTGGTCTCGTGAGGTGAACACAGCAGATCCAAATTATTATAAATGGACACAGTGGATATTTATACAATTGTTTAAAAGAGGTTTGGCTTACAAACAAGAAATGCCGATAAATTGGTGTCCTGGCTGTAAAATTGGTTTAGCCAACGAAGAGGTTGTAGATGGTAAATGTGAACGCTGCGGACACATTACCGAAAGAAGAAACATTTCTCAATGGGTTATAAAAATTACTAAATATGCAGATAGATTGTTGAAAGGGTTAGAAAAAACTGATTTTATTAATAAGGTTAAGCAATCGCAGATAAATTGGATTGGAAAAAGTGAGGGGGCCAAAATTAGGTTTAAAATTATAACTCCCTCTATTGAAGAGGAGGTGGCAGAAGATTGGAGAGGTTTTAATCTAGAAGCATTTACGACCAGACCAGATACATTGCCTGGGGTGACTTTTATGGTAATTGCACCAGAACATGAATTAGTAGAAAAGCTAATTAAAGGGCAAGTGATTGATGAAATTAAAAAACGAGAGATAAGAGATTATGTAAATAATTCTAGAAAAAAATCAGATTTAGAAAGGACGGAGTTAAATAAAGAAAAAACCGGTGTGTTTACAGGTTTACATGCAATTAATCCTTGGAATAAAGAAAAAATCCCAGTTTGGATTTCTGATTTTGTATTGAGTAGTTATGGTAGTGGGGCGGTAATGTCGGTTCCAGCTCATGATGAACGAGATCACGAGTTTGCGGTGAAATTTGGTTTAAAGATAATTCCAGTAATTGAGAAAAAAGATTGGGATTTTAATAAAAAAGCATTAACGGAGATTGATAATAAAGAAGGAATAGAAGAAATGCTGTTATGGATAAAAAAGGAAGGTGTAGGTGAAAAATCGGTATCTTATCATTTACGGGATTGGATTTTTTCAAGACAACATTACTGGGGAGAGCCTATTCCTATGGTTTATTGTGAAAAAGATGGTTGGCAGCCTGTAGAGGAAAATGATTTACCAGTAATGTTGCCAGAAATTGAGAAATATGAACCAACAGATGATGGACAAAGTCCCTTGTCAAAAGTAAAAGAATTTGTAAATACTCGATGCCCTGTGTGTGGGGGTAAGGCAAAAAGAGAAAGTGACACCATGCCAAATTGGGCAGGTTCGGATTGGTATTTTTTGAGATATATTGATCCTAATAATGATATAGAAATATCTAGTAAAGAAAAATTGGAAAAATGGCTTCCGGTAGATTTCTACATAGGAGGAGACGAGCATAATACACTGCATTTACTTTATTCACGATTTATTTATCAATTTTTGTATGATTTGGGAGTAGTTCCGAGCGAGTATCCGGAACCATATGTGAAAAGGGTATCCCATGGAGTGATTTTGGGTATGGATGGTCAAAGGATGAGTAAATCAAGGGGAAATGTGGTGGTTCCAGAAAGTGTTGCAGAGAGGTATGGAGTTGACGTTTTGAGGCTGTATTTGATGTTTATGGGGCCTTTTGAAAGTACTATGGCATGGAATGAAAATACTTTGATTGGTGTTAAACGCTTTTTAGAAAGATTTGAGAAATACATCAAGAAGGAGGCTGAAAAAGGAGTAAAAAGAAGCAATGTGGAATCAATGTCAATACTTCACAAAAGTATTGCTGACATTAGTCGGGATTTAGAAGAACTAAGTTTCAATACGGCCATTGCAAAGTTAATGAAGGCTATAAACAATTTAGGTGATCTTGATAGAGATGGAATAAAAGATTTGATTAAACTTATTGCTCCTATGGCACCGTATACAGCAGAGGAGTTGTGGTTTGAACTGGGTGAAAAGCAATCCGTTCATAAAGAGTCTTGGCCTAAATATAACGAAAAATATTTAATAGAAGAAAAGATTAATGTTCCAATTGCAATAAACGGAAAAGTAAGAAAAGTCATTTCGATAAGTAAAAATAAGGTAGACAATAAGGATGAGATGCTTAATCAAGCAATGGAGGATAAAAAAATCAAAACATTGATTGAGGGAAGGGAGATTGTAAAACAAGTTTATGTGTCTGGAAAAATGCTGAATTTGGTATTACGGTAATTTTAGCAGAAAAAATTATGGTCTGCTAAGGGTATTATAATTGTATTTTTATCGGTACTTATTGTTTGATTTACTACTTAATTAATATCGATGATAGGGATAGGAAAGAAAAGAAAAAATACTTATATCCAATTTTTTAAAGCTAAATGTTGTTATATTTTGATTCATTATTTTTAATTATGTTTTTTATTAACCGTTAAGCATTTTTTTAATAGGTAATTTTTTAAAAGTGGAGTAGAAATATTTATAAGTGCGGTAATTATGATATATTTAATATTGATTAAGAATTAATTGATTGAATATTTATTAAATTTTCTTACGGAGATAATGTTGATGCTTTTAGTGCGGTTAAAAATGCGGATATTGATAGTTTAGTGCGGTAATATGTTTTATCTAGGTTTAAAATATGCGGAGAAAATGGATTGATGTATTCCCAGACAGAATCGAACTGTCATTTCAGGTTTAGGAAACCCGCGTTCTATCCATTGAACTATGGGAACTTGGTTTTTTGTCGGGGATACAGGATTCGAACCTGCAACCTCACGCACCCGAAGCGTGTACGCTAGCCAATTGCGCCAATCCCCGTTGTTAAGAATTAGCGCTAGCCTCAGCCAAAGGCTGATCGTCCTGTGGACGAAATTGCGCCAATCCCCGTTGTTAAGAATTAGCGCTAGCCTCAGCCAAAGGCTGAT
>ENA-UOWE01004901-UOWE01004901.1-activated-sludge-metagenome-genome-assembly--contig:-NODE-4901-length-12542-cov-5.320173_pt1 | contig 12542 bp, 12 predicted proteins | sample MGYA00249841_ERZ761562 | MGnify/ENA primary metagenome ERZ761562 (study PRJEB28883, sample SAMN05720200) | activated sludge metagenome | isolation source: Anaerobic digester | place: Japan... | reverse complement strand
CATCTTGACACCAAGGCCAAGAAGGATCAACTTCACAATCATAAGGGTCGTCTGGTGGGAGTCCGTTTCCTGGATCGTCTTCTTCCCATACTTCTTCCCATCCACAATAAATTTTTTCTTCACATTTTTCGTCGGCACCTTCGCCAACACATACCCAATTAGTGTGGCATTCAAAGACAGAAACCCATCTGGCCGTTTTTGATGTTTTGGTTTTTTTGGTTGAGCTTCTTGCTTTTCTCACTAGTTTCCCTTTTGTTAAATACCAAACTATTTTAGCTTGTGCCTTAGGGTTTTGGAACGTAATTTTTCCATCAAATTGCTTTGATTTAAAATTGCCACTATTGATAGTTTTTATATCGCCCATAAAACTGTCTGAAGGAATATATTCTATAATGGTTTCTCGAATTTTCCCATCTTCAAATGTAAGTAATAATCTTTGTCTTCCTCGAATTTTTCCGTTTTTTGATATTGGAATAGTTGTTTTATTGTCTTGGGTAAAATTGACTTCAACAGCTTCGTTAAATTTTGTTTTCTTATTGGCGGCTGAGGAGGACTTAAATACTATTGCCGATTTCCAAATAGGCTTGATTTTATAAACACTTAAATCGTGTTCAAGAAATTCAGGGTTTACATTATTCAATATTTCACTTGAAATTGGTGTGGTCTCAGGCTGTAGTTCTTCAATTGCGCAAGAATAAGTTGCAAACAGTAACAACAGCAAACTCATAAATAACATTTTTTTCTTCATAATTATAATGGTTTATTGGTTAAATAGGGAATTGTAATTGTTGCAGAAATCTATAGAGAAATCGGCAAATCGCAAAGCGTTTTTCTTGTCACTTCCATAAGGAAATATTTTTTGATATTGAAAAGACAATATCTCTTGTATAGGTCGCATAAAGCCATAATTATATGCTGTGGCATAAAATCGCAATTTGTCTTTCTTGTTTTCAAACGTTACTTGGCTATATTTATCATCCATGACCGCCCAAAAAATCTTGAGATAATACAGTTGCCAATGAAAATTTTCTAATCTATTTACTCTTTCTTCTCTTGTTGCCTTTTCTGTTTTGTTTTGAATTTGGATGTTTTTGTATTTTTCTAATTTTTCAGAATTTGCTACATAATTTTCTAAATCTTCTACAAATGAAGGTTTCATTTGGAAGAGTCCTATTGAAAAATCAGAGGCTGTTTTTCCTCTATTGATATACAATAATCTGTTAGATGTAGTTTCTATCAAATCACTAAAAGCATTGTATCTTAGAATCTCTGGAAAAGCAATTGCAATTATTTCGACTTTTTCATTTTTATTTAAATTAACATCAATAATTTTCTTTTGCTTTGCCAAAAGAGAAACTGCATTATCGATTTCGTTTCTATAATATTCGATAGTTTTTTTATCGCTAACGCTCATAACAATGCTTGATTGCTTTATTTGAATCGGGTTTTTTGAATCTGTTTCGTTTTTGCAATTGGTAAAAAACAAAAGAAAAGAAAACAGCCAGATATATTGTGGAATAATATTTTTATGATTCATACGGTTAATATCTAATTATTGCCCAAGCATAATTTATTTGCTATTGATAATTTAATTCTATCCCGAAAGTATGAAGAAGAAATAGTATGTGGTGTTTTGAAATTTAAACTTTAACAAGATGTGCAGTTTAACTGCATATTATGTTAAAATTTGAGAAATAATCTTGAGGAGAATAAAAATAACCTTAAAAAAAGTCCGTTTACATTAGTAAACGAACTTTAAAGTGTAAAATATAATTTTGATGCTAGCTAGCCTAGTATGTCGAAGGAAAGAGTTTATATATAAACAGAATTTACAATTTCTATAAAACCCGCAAAACCATAATTCCTGCATCTTTCTTAATGGCTTCAAGATATTCTGCAAGCGGTTTTTCTGAAATTACCACTTTTTTTAGTGAAGAAGAGGCGTGAAGCAAGTGGATTCGGTTGTTTACAAGAATTGCAATTCCTACGTGATTGCAATCCATTCCTTCCAAAGTTGAGGTCATTGCAATAAAATCGCCTTCTTTTATCTTGCTTTCTATAGAGGCTACTTTAGACTTTTCTATTTGTGAAAGCGGTTTTTTGTTGATTTTTTCCTCGTTTTTGACAATCGTTTTCAAGGTTTTTCCATCATTAATTTTAGGATACAATTTTTGATTGTCACTCATAAAACGAACTTCTTTAGTGCTGATTTCTCCACCGATTTCTAAAGTAATATCTTTGATATAACCATTTTTCTCGGCTTGTCTTACCCATTCTGTAAAATAATGCAAACGCGAAGCATAACCGTCTATTTTGTTATTTCGGTAACGCAATTGAGTTAAAATCTCCTGAAAATCAGCATAAGAATTGGAGTTTTTCTTTTTGGTAAGATACAATGCCAACACATTTTCATCAAAAGTAAAGCAGTCTAATTCGCTTAAATTACAAACCAATTGCTCGTTCTCATTTATTTCTAATGTTGAAGCAACATAAGGAGTTTCTAGAAAACTTTTGGCAATTTTAATAATACTTTCTGATGGGGTTGATGCTAATTCTATTTTATTTTTTTCAATAAAAATAGTTTCGTCTTTAGTCTGAGAAAAGAGAGGCAAACTGATAATGCCGAATAAAATAGCTGAGAAAATTTGATTTTTCATAGAAGGATTGTATAGGATTTCAAAGCTACAAAAAATGATTATATTTGAGCGAATTCTAGTTTAAAGACTTATGAAAGCTATTGAAAAAATGACGATTGAGAAAACTACATATCAAGATGATTTTGATTTTTGTGCCTTGATGATGGCAAAATCTGATCCGTGGATTACGCTAGAAATAGACTTTAATTTATGTGTTCAAGCCTTTGCAGGAGCGTCAAAAGAGGTTTATGTTATTAGAATTAATTCTGTAATTGCTGGATTTGTTATCCTTCAAATCGATGGAACTTTTAAGGGATATATTCAAACAATTTGTATCAATGAGAACTATAGAGGAAAAGGACTTGGTAAAAAACTTTTGACTTTTTGCGAAGAACGTATTTTGAAAATTTCGCCTACTATTTTTATTTGTGTTTCTTCATTTAACACTAGAGCACTTCAGCTTTATACAGATTTTGGATTTAAAATCATTGGGGAATTACCCAATTTTATTAGAGAAGGATTTACAGAGATTTTGCTTTGGAAGACTTTTGGTCCTAAAATTGGATATTCAAATTCTGAAAAATAATTTTTACAACTTGAAATTTTTTAAACAAAAAACTCCGAAGCTTTGAAACTTCGGAGTTTTTTTATTTTGAACTTCGTACTTCGTACTTGGAATTACATCATTCCTGGCATTCCACCACCCATTGGATGTGGAGCACTTTCTTCTTTAATGTCAATCAAAGCACATTCAGTAGTTAAGATCATTCCAGACACAGAAGCAGCATTTTCAAGAGCCACACGAGTTACTTTTTTAGGATCGATAATTCCTGCTTTTAGCATATCTACATATTCGTCAGTTTTGGCATTGTAACCAAAATCTCCAGAACCTTCGGCCACTTTTGCAACAACAACAGAGCCTTCAAGGCCTGCGTTTTCAACAATAGTTCTCAAAGGAGCTTCAACTGCACGAGAAATAATTTTGATTCCTGTAGCTTCATCAGCGTTGTCTGCTTTCAAGTCAGCAAGGGCGTTTTTAGCTCTTAATAAGGCAACACCACCACCAGCAACAATTCCTTCTTCGACAGCAGCACGAGTAGCGTGAAGTGCATCGTCAACGCGGTCTTTTTTCTCTTTCATTTCTACTTCAGAAGCAGCGCCAACATAAAGAACGGCAACTCCGCCAGCTAATTTAGCCAAACGTTCTTGCAATTTTTCTTTGTCATAATCAGATGTTGTAGCATCCATTTGACCTTTGATTTGGTTCACACGATTTTTAATCATTTCGGCATCTCCAGCACCACTAACAATTGTAGTGTTGTCTTTGTCAATGGTTACTCTTTTTGCAGTTCCCAACATTTCGATGGTTGTGTTTTCTAAAGTATAACCTCTTTCTTCAGAAATTACAGTTCCACCAGTTAAGATGGCAATATCTTCTAACATTGCTTTTCTTCTGTCGCCAAAACCTGGAGCTTTTACAGCGGCAATTTTCAAAGCACCACGCAATTTGTTTACAACCAAAGTTGATAAAGCTTCTCCGTCAACATCTTCTGCAATAATCAACAATGGTTTTCCTGATTGTGCTACTGGTTCTAAAACGGGTAACAATTCTTTTAAAGAAGATACTTTTTTGTCATACAAAAGAATGTAAGGATTCTCTAATTCTGCTTCCATTTTCTCAGCGTTGGTCACAAAATAAGGAGAAAGATAGCCTCTGTCAAATTGCATTCCTTCCACAACATCCACATAAGTGTCAGTTCCTTTGGCTTCTTCAACAGTGATTACACCTTCTTTACCTACTTTTGCGAAAGCATTGGCAATTAATTCACCAATAACATCATCATTATTTGCAGAAATTGAGGCGATTTGTTTGATTTTATCGGAGTCACTTCCTACTACTTTAGCTTGTTTGGCAAGGTCAGCAACGATAGCTTCAACTGCTTTGTCAATTCCACGTTTTAAATCCATTGGGTTTGCTCCAGCAGCAACGTTTTTCAAACCTTCTTTTACAATTGCTTGTGCTAAAACTGTTGCAGTTGTAGTTCCATCTCCAGCTAAATCATTGGTTTTAGAAGCTACTTCTTTAACCATTTGCGCTCCCATATTTTCTAATGGGTCTTTCAATTCGATTTCTTTTGCAACGGTAACACCATCTTTGGTAACGTTTGGTCCGCCAAAAGATTTTCCAATAATTACATTACGACCTTTTGGTCCAAGAGTTACTTTTACTGCATTTGCTAATGCGTCAACACCACGTTTTAGTCCGTCACGTGCTTCAATATCAAATTTTATATCTTTTGCCATTTCTTCTTTTAGTTTAATTTAGTTTAAAGTTTAAAGTTTAAGGTTGCGTTTCGAACTTGAAACGTTAAACCTGAAACAAAATTTAGATTATCGCAAGAATATCATCCTCACGCATGATTAAATAATCTTTTCCTTCTAATTTTAATTCGGTTCCAGCATATTTTCCGTAAAGAACGGTGTCTCCAATTTTTACAGTCATTTCGTGGTCTTTTGTGCCATTTCCAACAGCAACAACAGTTCCTTTTTGTGGTTTTTCTTTGGCAGTGTCTGGAATAAAAATTCCTGAAGCAGTTTTTGTTTCAGCAGCTACAGGTTCAATAAGAACACGGTCTGAAAGCGGTTTAATATTTAAAGCCATAATGATATAATAAATGTTAGTATTAATTTGATGGATATTTAGATTTCAGAAATTGTGCCAACCCCTAAAAACTGACATTTTTTCCTAAAAAAAATGCCAGCTTTGACAGGCTGGCATTTACTGTATTTTTATAGATTACTATTATTTTGCTGGCTCAGTTGCCGGAGCCGGAGCCGTAGCTGGAGTTGCAGGAGCTGGAGTTGCAGCTTTTGGTGTAATAGCTTCTGTTTTTTCAATGATTTTTGATTCAGAAGTTCCTAAAGAACCTCCAAAACTCAAACTTGAAAGTAAAATAAGTAGAATTAATATGGTTCCTAAAGTCCAAGTGCTTTTGTCTAAAAAGTCGGTAGTCTTTTGTACGCCACCAATTTGTGTTGATCCACCTAATGAGGATGAAAGTCCACCACCTTTAGGGTTTTGAACCATTATAACTACCACTAATAGGAAGCAAACTATTGTTATTAATGCTAAAAAAATCGAAAATGTGCTCATTGTTAATTATTGTTATTTTGTTGTAAAGACTTGATATCCGAGATTCGGTCTGCAAAGAAACTACTTTTTTCTGGATATTTCAAAATTAATATCTCATAAGCTTGAATTGCTTTTAGATATTTTTTTTGTTCCAAATATACTCTTGCTAATGTTTCGGTCATTAAGTAAGAATTGTCGCTTTTATTTAGGTCAATGTGAAAGGTGGTTTCGGTACTTTGTTTTATGGGTGAAATCTTCGGACTGGCTTCAATAAATTTATCAATTAATTCAGCTTTTTTCTTTTTCTCATCTTCAACAGGAACTGTTTTAGCTACTGATTTTTGATCTAATTCATTGATTTTATTAGTTTCAGGTTCTCTATTGATGGGCTGTATTCTTGAAAGTTGAAGCCACTCTTGAAATGAATGTTTTTCGTCTCTAGCAAATCCTAAGGGTTTTCCAATTTCCAGATTTTCTTCGGCGATTTTCGTATTTGATTCTTCCTCAATACCTGTAGCTTCTTTTATAGTGGTAAGAATAGATTGCTCTATGGTATTTATTTTTGGCTCAAGAGGTATTTCGGGTTTAATTATTTCGCAATCAACTACACTAATATCAAGAAGTTCAAGGACTTTTTTGTCGTACAATCCTTTTTGGATAGCAACAAAAGTATCTGAAGTGATAAAATCAAACAAAACGGTTCTATCAGTGGTATGTGAAGCGGTAACTTTTAGAGCGTAATTATATCGGAAACTATTTTGATTAAAAAGTCCTTTCAAACGAAGCGCTCTAGCACTTTGAAAATACGGGAATTCATCCAGCACGATTCCCAAAGCATCAGTTTGCTTTTCGCTGATAGTATCTGGTTTGTTAATTAAATAAGTATAATCGGTTACGTTCATATTAGTGTTCATTGTTTGGCGTTTAGTGTTCCGCGTTCGTCTGAAAACTGAACATTGCCAACTATTTTACCATTTTGCTAAAGATTCGTTGAATATGTCTTGCGTAATTCTTTCGAAAATTTCTTTTACGGCGGCATCTAAAGTTGATCCACTTAGTTGTTCCTTTGCCGGATAATCTTTAAAAAATTCAAATGTTTTATCGAAATTGTCAGCTTCTTTATTTTTATTGGTAAACTGAACACTCACTCTAATTGTCAATCTGTTTTGAGCTGCCTGAATATCAGCTGTAGCCATCATGGGGGTGATTCTGTAATCTACAATTTCTCCTTCATAAGTTAAATCTCCACCGTTTTTAACCAAGTTTAAGTTGGTTTGATTTTGGATAAGATCTTGCAACGCCAAGGTAAACGTTCGGTCAATTCCAGGTTGCACTAACTCGGCTGTATTGGGGAAAAAATTGACTTGAAATGTTTTAGCATCAATTTTTCCTGTTCCTGTGAAATTGTAAACGTTGCATCCGCCGAAAGTGAAAAGTATCGAAAGAGCAATAATGTATTTTAGGTGCTTCATTTTGTGTTTAAAAAAGTGCAGGTCAGTTTACTAAAGTTTGGTTCAAAGATATTCAATTTTTAAAGATCAAATTGTTTTATTTTTCGATACAAAGTTCTTTCAGAAATTCCCAATTCATCAGCTGCAGCTTTTCGTTTTCCTTTGTTTTTTTCTAATGATTTTTTAATCATTTCTATTTCTCTTTGCTCTAATTTTAGAATTTCTTCTTCCTCTACAGTTTCAGCAAATTGAAAATCTTCCTCGTTTTCTACAAAATTATTTTCTTGAATTTGTGGTGTGCTCAAACTTCTGGATTCAGCCGAAAAGATAGTGCTTACAGGTTGTTCTTCGAATGAAATTTCGCTTTCTGTTTCCTTAGATCCGTATATTTTTTGAATTAAATTAGCATTAATGTCTTGTGCTTTTGCAGAGCCGTTTTTCATTAATTCCAAAGTTAGCTTCTTTAAATCGTGCAAATCACTTTTCATATCAAAAAGCACTTTGTATAGAATATCTCTTTCGGTCGAAAAATCATTTTCAGCTTTTTTATCCTTAATTACAGAAGGCAAATTGCTCGATTCTGATGGCAAATAAGATTGCAATGTTATGGCAGAAATGTCTCTATTGGTTTCTAAAACTGAAATTTGCTCGGCTACATTTCGCAGTTGACGAATGTTTCCTCCCCAACGGAATTTTTGCAATAATTGAATCGCATTTTCGTCTAATTTGATAGGAGGCATTTTGTATTTATGGGCAAAATCGGCAGCAAATTTTCGGAATAATAAATGAATATCATCTTTTCTATCACGTAATGGAGGCAATGTAATGTCCACGGTGCTCAATCTATAATACAAATCCTCACGGAATTTCCCTTTTTCGATGGCATCAAATAAATTGACATTGGTGGCAGCCACAATTCGCACATCGGTTTTTTGAACTTGGGATGAACCTACTTTTAAAAACTCTCCATTTTCAAGAATTCTAAGCAAACGAACTTGAGTTGTTAGCGGTAATTCACCTACTTCGTCAAGGAAAATGGTTCCACCGCTGGCTACTTCAAAATAGCCTTCACGAGTGGAAGTTGCGCCGGTAAAAGCGCCTTTTTCGTGGCCAAAAAGCTCGCTATCAATCGTTCCTTCTGGAATGGCACCACAGTTTACGGCTATGTATTTTCCGTGTTTTCTGTGTGAAAGCGAGTGAATAATTTTTGGAATACTTTCTTTTCCAACGCCACTTTCACCCACCACCAATACCGAAATGTCAGTTGGAGCTACCTGAATGGCTTTTTCTATAGCACGATTGAGTTTCGGGTCATTCCCGATAATCTCAAATCGTTGTTTTATTGATTGAACTGTTTCCATTTTATTTTGTTTAAAGGTTTAATTGTTTAAAGGTTTAAAAGTTGTTTGGGTTGAATCCTATTAAACAATCTTAAACTATTTTAAACTATTTAAACTTTTTTAATTCTTGGTTTTGGTCAATGTATCCTTTGCAGGAACTGTTTTTTCTACTTTGTGTTTTGGGAAATAGGTTCTAATAATATAAAAAGTGGAACCAAATCCAATGATGAAAGTAAGTATGGCAATAATTATATTTTTTTTGGTCATTATGTTTTAGTTTTTTAAACTCTTTTTTGAATAAGAATTAGTGTGTTAGAATGTTTTTTTATTTTGCCACAGATTAAATGATTTTCACAGATTTTCTATTTTATTAAAGAACATATCTTTTGTATTGCAAAGATTTTGTTTGAAAATTAACCATTAAACCAATCTCGGAATCTGCTAATTTTAAATAGTTTATAACTTGAGCGATATGTTCATTAGAAAATTCTTTTACAGCTTTAACTTCTAAAATAATATCCCCATTTACAATAAAGTCAGCATAAAATCTATGAGGTAAAATTTTGCCTTTATATTCAATTGCAAACTCTTTTTCTCTTTCGTAAGGAATATTATTTTCTCGAAATTCAATTTCTAAAGCATCTTTGTAAACTATTTCTAACAATCCTGGCCCAAGAATTCTATGAACCTCCATACAAATTCCTATAATTTTATAAGTTTCATCTTCTCGATAGTGTTCCATATTGATGTTTACTCTGTCATAGTTAAATTGATTAAAAAATCTGTGAAAATCATTTAATCTGTGGCGAACTTTTCTTAATTCATCTCACTCAAACCAACTGCTTCCCCAATCAAGGTTCCGCTGGTGCAACTTGAAATTTTTACATTTACAAAATCACCAATCTTGTAATTTTCTTTTGGAAACACCACAACAATACTTTGTGAATTTCTTCCAGACCAATCTTTCTCCGATTTTTTGGACGCTTTTTCTATTAAAACTTCTACGGTTTGTCCAACGAATTCCTGTGTTCTAAAAGCACTGTGATTTCTTTGCAAATCGACAATTTCTTGCAATCGCCTCAATTTTGTTGGTTCAGGAACATCGTCTTCCATTTTGCGTTCGGCCAATGTTCCTGGACGTTCGGAGTAGGCATACATATAACCAAAACTGTATTTTACGTGTTCCATTAAACTCAAAGTATCTTGATGATCTTCTTCGGTTTCCGTTGGAAAACCAGAAATCAAGTCTTGGGTTACGGAACAATCCGGAATGATAGTTCTGATTTTATCAATCAAAGTCATGTATTCTTCGCGAGTGTGCAAACGATTCATTTCCTTTAGAATTCTGTCGCTTCCAGATTGAACTGGTAAGTGAATGTGTTTGCAAATATTCGAATGTTTGGCAATCACGTGCAAAACACTTTCGTGCATATCCTGAGGATTGGAAGTCGAAAAACGGATGCGCATTTTTGGATAACCAACAGCTACCATTTCGAGTAATTGATCGAAGTCAACTGAAGTTGCTTTTTGCATTTCGGAAGCGTTGGTAAAATCTTTTTTCAATCCGCCACCATACCAAAGATAGCTGTCCACATTTTGTCCGAGAAGTGTAATTTCCTTAAAACCTTTGTCCCACAAATCCTGAATTTCCTTCATAATACTTTGTGGCTCACGGCTACGTTCGCGACCTCGGGTAAAAGGCACTACGCAAAACGTACACATATTGTCGCAACCCCTGGTGATGGAAACAAAAGCCGAAACGCCATTCGAATTCAATCGAACGGGAGAGATATCGCCATAAGTTTCGTCTTTGGACAAAATCACGTTTATGGCATCGCGACCTTCTTCGACTTCGGACAATAAATTAGGCAAATCTTTATAGGCATCTGGGCCAACAACGAGGTCAACAATTTTTTCTTCTTCAAGAAATTGGCTTTTCAAACGTTCAGCCATACAGCCCAAAACGCCCACTTTCATCTTTGGATTAGTGCGTTTCACGGCATTGTATTTTTCTAAACGTTTTCGGATAGTTTGCTCTGCTTTGTCGCGAATAGAACAAGTGTTTACCAAAACCAAATCGGCTTCTTCAAGGATTTGTGTAGTGTTGTATCCGTTTGAGGATAGGATGGAAGCTACGATTTCGCTATCCGAAAAATTCATCGCACAGCCGTAACTTTCTATAAAGAGTTTCTTGGTATTTTCAGGTTTGTAATCTAAAATAAGACTTTCGCCTTGCTTGTTTTCGTCAATAATCTTTTCCATAGTCACTTTCAAAAGTGTGATTTTATTAAGAATGCAAAGTTACAATTATTTGAATGAATATGACAAGATGTCAGCCGAAGAATTAACAGAATTTTAGGGTAAATTGGGAATGTTTAATTTTGAATTTTTTTTCAAAATTTTCAAGCAAAAAAAAACCTAGCAAAACTAATTGCTAGGTTCATAATATTATTTTTGAATCTAACAGTTACCGAATATGCTAGAAAAATAATATTTCAATCTAAAATCAAACCAAACTATAAACCAATTAACTAAACTCAATTTGAAATTATTTTTATTCAGCCGAAATTAATTTTTTCAGGCTATTGTAAACGGCTAACTCCACATCAGCATGTTCTTTGGAATTGCATTGTTCTAATAAATTTTTCAATTTGCCAGGGTCAACGACTTGTTTGTTCTCAAGGGTTAAAAGCAGTTGTTGCGATAATTCGCTTAAACTTTTTGATAAAGGCAATAGAGGTTGAATGAGCGGAGCATTATTACTCAATTCAATTAAACTTGTATTTACGCTAATCCATTTTTTCAAATAATTGGTAACTAAAATCTGGTTTTCTGTGCTTTTGTTTTTCAGATAATTATTCACGGCTTCGTCAAAATCTAAAGCATCGGTGGCATCTGGTGTGCAAGCATCGGCAAATAGGGTGAAAGGAGAATAAGTTTTATATTCGGTACCTTCGCTGTTTCGGGTATATAGTTTTAGAGGTTCACAAATATTCGAAAAATCCTCCAAAGCAGTATTCGTTTGATTGTTGCTGATGTTTCTCAATAGCACTTCTTTATTTCTGATATGTGTGATTCCTAGTTCTTCTAATTGCAAAGAAATAACGTTCATTCTTTTGCGTAAGCTAGCCATATCAGTAATGTTTTCATTAGACCATAATCTTTCGGCTATGGCAGCAGTTCTTGGCCAGATTCTGGAATCTATAGTTGTCGGAGTGACAAGTTCACTCCATATTGGGGCTTCTCCACCCAAAATTCTTGCTTTTTCTTCGGCTGTAAGAGTGATGTTTTTTGGCATTGGATCATTCAAATAATGATTTTCGACACCCAACATTAAATCAATATAATAGCCGTTAGACAAAACCGTTTTGTATCCATTTTTCACAGCATTTACAAGAGATTGACCAGCTGCGATTCCTTCGTTTGAACCTTTCCAAGAATGAATTATGGCATCTTTAGATAGGTTTTTGGTCATTATTTCTTCCCAACCCATCAATGTTTTGTTATGTTTTTTTAACATTGGAATCAATTGCATAGTGAAATAGGTTTGCAGTTCGTGATTGTTTGCAAAATTATTTTTCTTTTTAAATTCCTGAATTTTTGGATTCGAATCCCAATCTTTTCCTTCGTTTTCGTCTCCGCCAATATGAAAATAATTCCCTGAAAACAACGGACAAACCTCGTCGAAAATTTCACTCAACAATTGATACGTTTTTGGATTGGATGGGTCTAATGTTGGAGTGAAAATTCCTGAATTTCTCTCTAGAGAATAGGTGTTTTTGTCAAAATTGAGTTTGCTTCCCACTTCAGGATAAGCAGTCAGGATGGCTGTTCCGTGACCAGGGACATCAATTTCTGGGATCACCATAATGCCTCTTTCATCGGCGTATTTTACTATATTTTTTATTTCTTCTTGTGTAAAATAATTCCCATCAGATGCTAATTGGGTTAGCTTGGGATGATTTTTCAATTCGATTCTCCA